>JAEEGL012529926.1_pt1 | contig 28097 bp, 18 predicted proteins | sample 9134231 | NCBI WGS metagenome assembly JAEEGL01 (sample SAMN16246548, study PRJNA631951) | gut metagenome | biome: gut microbiome; feature: rumen; material: fiber-attached | host: Bos | place: Iran: Karaj | collected 2018-10
AACTTGAAAAAGCCCGTGAGTTTTTTGGTGAAGATTTATATGCCACAAAAACAACCGGCATTGTTATTGAAGAAGTCGGTGAACACTTTGCACGCTGTTCTCTAGAAATTAACAGAAACCATCTGAACGCATACGGCGGACTTATGGGCGGTGTTGTCTGCACAATGGCTGATTTTACTTTCGCAATCTGTTCAAATTTTAATCAGGGACATACAGTGTCACTTAATTGCAGTATAAATTTTTTGGGAATGGCAAAAGGAAAAAAACTGTATTCTGCGTCCCGTCTTATAAAAGATGGACGTACAACCTGTATATACGAAATTGACATCACCGATGAGCTTGGAACAAAAGTCGCCATGGCCACATTTACGGGCATGAAGCTGGTGAAAACTAATTAAAGCAGCATTTATTAAAAAAATGCATAACAATATAAACTAATGAAACATCTAAAAGTCGCAGTAATGCTTTCTCTTCTCTCTTGTAGAATAAATAATATTTAATCAGACTCACCCTTTACCGATGACTTTAATTTTTCAACATACTCTGTAGATAATCCTACACAGAATATTTATCTAGATACCAGCTGGACCTATGCAGATTTTTCAGAAATACATTCAGGATGTCTGTATAAGGCTGTTGTAAATCCTAAAAATATTGTTGTAGGAGTAAACGCCGGGCATGGACCTGCGGGTGGTTCAAAAAAATACATTTATTCACATCCGGATAGAACTCCAAAAACAACAAGGGGAATAAATCCGCAGGGCGCCGAAAAATCTATAGCAATTTCTTCCGGGACAGTACTTTTATGCGGGCAATCTTTACAAAAACACCTCGTCGTGGAGACCTCATTTTTATGGAAGATGACAGCGATGATCCGTCAATTTTTCACATTGCAATTTTTGATCGTTTTGAAGGGGATCAGGTTTACTTTATAGATTCAACCAGTCAGGGAAAAATCAACGGAGTTTCAGAACGTCACTACGCCAGAACTAACAAAAGAATCAAAGTGTATGGCATAATGAAACTTAAATCCTGATAAGGCCCTAAAGTTTTTTACCCCAGAACATTTATTACAATCGCACCCGCAAGAATTGCAAGCCCCATCAGCGTAAACATAAAATCACGGAAATGCAGCTTGTAGGCTTTTGTACAGCTGGCTCTTGTACGCAGGTAAAAGCCTCTGAGCTCGGCTGCTGTTGCAGTGGATTCAATTTTGCGTACAGAAGAAATGAGCAGAGGGAAGCACAGCGGTAAAATCATTCCGAATTTTTTGAAAGGATTTTTTACTTCAAAGTCTACACCACGTGCCTGCTGACTTTCTATAATACCGTTCATCTCTGTAGAAAAAACCGGAATAAAACGGATGGCGCTTGTAAAGGTAAACGCATACTTATAAGGAATGTGCAGATATTTTACAAGTGTGTTTGAAAGGTCACTTAAGTTAGTAACCGAAATCAAAATTGAAAGAGGAAGCGTCGCACCAATAAGACGCAGCACAAGCAGTAAAGATTTTTCAAGCGCAAGGTCTGTTATGGCAAAGCTTCCAATCATAAAAAGAGGCTCACCTTTTCTTATTACAAGCAGCTGCAAAATTACAAGAAAGATTGACATTTTTACAAGGCCCTTAAGAATGCCAAAGGTTCTGGCTAAAAGCCCGTTGTGTTCCTTTCCGTTTCCGACAAGTCCCATCAGAATGTTGAAAACAATTATTCCCAAAAGGAAAAAGTAATTTGAAGAGCAGAAGGCTGCCGCACAAATCAAAATAGAAACAAGTATTTTTATGAGCGGATGCATTTTGTGTAATACTGAACCACCCGGTAAGTAATCTAAAAGCCCTTTCATTAGAGTGTCTCCTTAACTTTTGCAATAAGTTCGTCGTCGGTAAAAATGCCGTCAAAGCGAGGACCAAGCAGCTTTGCAACCTGTGCAATCTGTGGCAGAAGCAGGCGTGCTTTATTAAGCAGAACGTCGTTACCAAGCACAGAGCGGGTAGCGCCTTCTCCCATTATCTCGCCGCGGTTCATTACAATAATTGATTTAGCAAAATCCAGAACAACCTCCATGTCATGGCAAACCATAATTACTGTTGTTCCATTGTTGTTGAGCTCGCGGATTTTTTCCATTACTTCCATACACTCGCGGTAATCAAGTCCGGTTGTAGGTTCATCAAGAATAAGGATTTCGGGATTAAGGGCAATAAGACAGGCAAGGCACAAGCGCTGGCGCTGTCCACGGCTCATATTAAACGGCTCTACATCCGGGTTGAATCCAAATTCCTTGATTGTATTTTCTACACGGGTTTTTATTTCGGCTTCCGGGATATTGTTGTTGCGCAGACTAAAGGCAATTTCTTCGCGTACAGTCTGGCAGCAAATCTGACGGTCCGGGTTCTGAAACAAAAATCCGATATGCTTTGCAAGAGCGCTTACCTTTTGTTTTTTTGTATTGCTGCCAAGAACAAGAACATCGCCTGTGCTTGGTTTTAAAAGTCCGTTGCACAGCTTTGAAAAGGTAGATTTTCCGGCTCCGTTTGAACCAATGATGGCAGTAAAATCACCCTTGCGTATCTGAACGTTTAAGTCTTTAACGTTTGCAGTTTCGTTATAAGAAAAGCTTACGTTTTCAAAGGAAAGAACGGTTGGCGCTGTGTAGTCGTTAACAGGTCTTTCATCGCGGTTGCTGAGCTTGTCGAAGCATGGGGTCTCCGACTCTTGCGGTCCCTGGTGTGGTCCCTGAGCTTGTCGAAGGGTCTTTTTTTCAAGCTGCGCTCCTGTTGCTTTTTTTACAATCTCTGCAGCTTCCTGGGCATTAAGACAGATTCTTCCTTCGCCAGTGCAGTCGGCCGGCAAAAGATTTTCCTTTTCCATTTTACCGGTAAGAGTAAGAACGCGCGGACAATTAATGCCGGCCTCCTCCATTTCCTTCTGGTGGGTGAGTGTACTTCGGATTTCTCCATAGTGAACGCAGGTGCCCTTTTCCAGAACAATGAGCTTTTTTACATACTCACAAAGCAGCATGATTTTCTGCTCTGCAATTACAATTGTAATTCCTTTTTCTTCGTTGAGCTTTTTGAGCAGTGCAAAAATCTGAACAGAAGAAGCAGGATCAAGTTCGCCTGTCGGTTCATCAAGAACAAGAATCTGCGGTTCAAGTGCCAGAATGGCCGCAAATACAACCTTTTGTTTTTGTCCGCCGCTGAGTGTAGAAATTTCCCGGTGGCGAAGCTCGCTTATACCAAGAGTTTCCAGGGCAGAACAGATTCTTTTTTCAATCTGATCTGCAGGAATTCCAAAGTTTTCCAGCCCAAAAAGAATTTCGTCTTCTACAAAATATCCGGTGAGCTGGCTTTCGATATCCTGAAATACAGAACCGACCTTAAGTGCAAGCTTGCCTGCATCAATATCAAAGGTGTCTTGTCCGTCAACCTTTACGCTGCCGTAAAAATCGCCTGTAAAATGATGCGGAATAAGTCCGTTGATGCAGTTACAAAGCGTTGTTTTTCCCGCCCCAGATTCCCCGATGATGCCTACAAATCCCCCCTTTTCAATTTCAAGGGTAATGTTCTCCAGTGCGTTATGCTTACCACTTGTATACTTAAATGTCAGTTCCTGTATTTTAATCATTATTCTCAACCTTTTCTGCTTCAGCTTCTGCTGTTGTTTCTGTTTCTTCAATAAGAGGTTTCTTTAATGCCTTCATAAGAGGTACATAAAGTGCACTTACGATGATGGCATTGAGTGTGGCTGTTCCAAGTACGATAGGTACGTAGGCAACCATTGCAGAAGGATCAGACTTGATGAATACAAAAAGAAGAACAGTGTAAAGTCCGCCAGAAATTACAGTACTTATAAAGGTAGTAACTGCTGCAAGACCAATCTTTGCACCCTTTGTTTTTCCTGGAATCATAATCAAAAGACCCATAGCAAGAGCACCGGCTGCTTCAGAAGCAAAGTTCAAATAAGGTGTGCCCGGGAAAACCTGACAGATTGCACCGGCAATAATACCAATTATAAGGCTGTAATAAATCTTTGGACGGATGAGCACAATTGCCATACAGTACATTGCAATAATAAAGTTAGGCTTCATACCAAAAAAGTTGATGAAGGTTCCAACAAAAAACTTAAGAACGGCACCAGCTGCCAAAAGTACTGCTGTAAGAAGAAGGTCCTGCAAAGTGATGCCTTTTTTTTCTGTCTGTTTTAATTCTCGTTTTTCCATAATAATTTCTCCTGAATGAGGCCTTCAGCGGCCTGTGATTAATAGTAAAGCGTTTTTAACTTTACCTTTTCACAACAATGTTTTCTGTCTTTCGCCACGTGATACTATTTACAGAAACATTCTTGTTACTGCGAATAGTATCACAAGATATTTGTTTCTGTCAATAGAAACAGTAAAAAAAAGTTTAAAAATTTTTTTATGGTTAATCTTTTCCCATATATGGATTTATAACATAATCATCGTAATAATTATAAACAGTACAGAATTGATTATAAAATTGACGGAAGTTCTGTTAAATATACTTGTGTAAATTCCGGTACAAACGAATCTGCCCTTCTGGACCGTGCCGCTCTTGCAGGAAAAACTGAGTCAACAATGTCTGCATTTATTGGCGCAGTTTTGAATCCAACAATGGACGAAGTAGGCCAGACAGTCATTCAGGAAAATGATGATTACAGTCAAATGCAAGATTGATTAATTCAAAATATTTTTTGTTTTTATGGCGATTTTATGGTATTTTAGCGAATTCTACTAAAATACATCTCCCGTTAGCGCTGTGTAAAATATTGTTTCTTTTTGTAGAAACACCTTGACAATATGTTTTTTTATCGTTACTATCTAAAGTAACATAAGGTGATTTACTGATACCATCCTGAAATAAGTTCAGCATGACGAAAATCACCGTATAGGAGTAATTTTATGAAACTTACAGAACTTCAGCTTGAACAAATCCGCTCTCAGGTACGCCGTGTAAAAGCCTGCGGAAATCCTTTTTATACAGAACGCTTTAAGAATGTAAACCCAGACGATATCAAAACTCAGGAAGATTTTGAAAACCTTGTTCCATTTTGCAGCAAGCAGGATCTTCGTGATGCATATCCTCTTGGACTTGCTTCGGTTCCAGAAGAACAGATTGTGCGCATTCACTCATCAAGCGGAACAACCGGTTCTCCTGTAATTATTCCATACACAAAAAAAGATGTTGAAGACTGGGCAATTATGTTTGCACGCTGCTACGCAATGGCGGGCATTACAAACAAAGACCGCATTCACATTACACCGGGCTACGGCTTATGGACTGCAGGTATCGGATTCCAGGCCGGATGCGAACTTCTTGGAGCAATGGCTATTCCTATGGGACCAGGCAACACAGAAAAACAACTTCAGATGATGCAGGATCTTAAATCAACAGTACTCTGTGCAACTTCTTCTTATGCTCTTCTTCTTGCTGAACAGGTTGAAGCCCGAGGACTCAAAGATAAAATCCATCTTAAAAAAGGTGTAATCGGTTCAGAACGCTGGGGCGAAAAAATGCGAAACCGCATTAAAGATATTCTGGGCATTGAACTTTTCGATATCTACGGTCTTACAGAATGCTATGGTCCAGGAATCGGAATTAACTGTCCGGGCGAAGAAGGCATCCATATATTTGATGATTATGTTTACATAGAAATTCTGGATCCTGTAACAGGAAAACCTGTGCCGGAAGGACAGCTCGGAGAAGTTACGCTTACAACATTTGTAAAAGAAGGTGCTCCATTGTTCCGCTTCCGCACCCACGATCTTGCAGCTTTTATTCCAGGTGAATGTAAATGCGGATGTAAGTTCCCGCGCATCACACCAATTATGGGACGCAGCGATGACATGGTAAAGGTAAAGGGCAACATCATATTCCCAAGCACCATCGAAGATGTAATCCGCACAGTTCCTGGGGCATCAAGCGAATATCGTGCAATAATCGAACATGTAGACGGCAAAGACCAGATGACAATCATGCTGGAAGTTGAAGGCGGAACCGACAGAACCGAAGCCGCACTTACAACCGTTTACAACTTTAAACAGAAATATAATTTAACACCGCTCGTAAAGGTTGTCGGAATCGGTGAACTTCCACGCAGCGAGAAAAAAACAAAGCGTATAGAAGACCGCCGTTTTGAATAATAGGTTTTCCCCGAGCCCGACAAATCGCAGGCAAGTTCTGGAAGTTTATTGCCTGCGTTGACTCATAAGTCGTTAAAATCGTTTTACATCAGTCATGATGTATGTGCCGTCAGCAAATTGTACAATCGTTGTATAATAGCTGCCGGCATATTCTACAAGTGATTCCGGAAGTACATAAGTAAAGCTTTTGTTTTTCTTCTGGACTTCCAGTTCTAAAGCATTATCAAGCCAGTATTCTGCTTTGTCCTTAAGAGCTTCATCTGGATTGGCAAGACAATAAGTCTGAACTAAACACGGTTGATCTGTTAAAACATTTATTCCGCGAGTACCTTCAATAACATCAGAAAATTCTGAACTAAGAGAACTTAAGTATTGGTCTGAGTACAAATAAGCATAACCACTTACAGCATTATTCGAATTAGAATATAAATACATCCTTATAAATGAATTGATCTGCTCGTCATTAAGAGTTACAGAAACATCTTCACCTGCCAAAGCCCAGAAATAAGTCCCATCAAGATTCTGCTTAAGATACTCTACCTTGATTACTTCATACTTTGAACTGTTAAATGAAAGCACCTTATTTTCAAGAGAAATTACCGGACCATTAACCGACGTTAAAGTAATTATATCATTTTCAAAAGTAACTTGTGGCTGCTCAAGACTTTCAAACGAAGGCATATTAATTTTCTGTACGATATAGTTTAATTTATTGTCCAATACTCTTACATATAAATATGAGAGCGTCGAATTAAATCTATAGCAGACAATATCATCATCAGGCAGATTATAATAAGTTGTTTTTACACCAGCCTGATTCCAGTCAATTTGTTCATCTTTGATTTTATCATCAGGATCCAGATTATATTCATGATTCGTAAAAAAGTATTGTGCCTTTGCCTTGCCATTTCCAGAATCAAGTCCTGATGCATTATCAGAAAAATGCGTTTGTACCAGAATTAATTCCGGCCGAAATTTAACTGCTTCATAATCAGAGTCTTTTTCCGGCGGAACATTATCATCAGATAAGTCTAAAGATTTAGCACTGCTGTCTGGCGTACTGACACAGTTACCATTCTGGTCATAAACATAAATCTTAAATTTCCACGAACAGTAATGTGCCGGCACTTCAAAATCTTTTTGTGCTGTAAAAAGATTTGTTGCAGGATAACTTGCATTCGCTTCGTGTGAGTACTGTACAAGATAAGTTAATCCGGCTTTTTCTGTAAATACTTCAGGAAAAGCCACATGCACTTTTCTTTTTGCTGCATTAATTTCCGGTGCATCAGCAGTAACTGTAAATGAAGGCACATCTTCTTGTGTTAAAGAAACTGATACAGTGTTCAAAGTTTTGCTAAATGAAAATGTCCCATTTGCATTTTTTGTAACATAATACGGATTTGAAAGATATGCCTTTCCGGCACCTTGAATATATATTTCATACATACCTGTTCCAATTGATGATATAGTTTTATTAGAATCTTCTAGTCTTAATCCACTAACAACTATACGTCCCTGTTTTTTATCAATTGTTGGAACATAACTACTTGAGATGGTTCTTTTATTGCCTCCTCTTTTTGCACTCCATACTTTTGGAGTAGCTTTTTCTGCAATAGATTTATTCAAGAATAATTCAAAAGTTTTGTTTACGCTATCATAACTGATATGAACTATGTCCAGACATTTATACAGATCCATCGTGTGTTCATATTCATTACCTGCTTTATCTTTTAAAAATACACTAATGTATAAATCTTCATATGGCTCTTTTTTAAAAACCACCGGATTTGTCCCAGAACCAACATTAAGAACTTCACCGGTTTTTGTGTATGTATGTGTAAAAGTGTTTTTTTCAGGTTTGTCATCAGTATATGTTTCAATGCGGTCAAACTTCCAGTCATCATAATCGTAATAAGTTTTTCCGTTCAAATCAGTAATATAAGAATTTTTAGCATTTTCAAATTGAAAATAATATGGAATTAATAAGCTGCCATCTTCTGAAAACTCAGTATCCATTTTAATTTCATCAACAGTTATGTTATAATTCATTGTTTTTGCAGGTTTATCTATAGAGCTTGAGTTATAATTTGCCAGTTCAATTACAGTATCTTTTATCAGATTAACTGATTTTGTACAGATATTGCCGCAAATATCTTCTACACAAAGAGTAAAATCCACTACACCATCTGCAACTTCATTAAACTCGTATTCAAAACAATATCTAACTTTTTCACACGGAATTCTTTCGTCATCAATAAAGATATCCGCATCATTTTCTCCGCGTATTGCCTGTGAATATTCATTTGCTCCTGCAACCTTGTTTCCTGAAGTGGCACGCACAAGTTTTTCTAAGACTTTTGCAGACTTTAAGGCGCTGTCTTCTACTTCAAAATAAACCCAGAATTTTTTGGAAACTAAATGATCTTTTATATACTCTTGTGCAGCATCTTCTTTTGCATACAAAGAAAAATCCGCCTGTGTATCATTATCTTTGACATACTGATAAACCAGTTCTCTGCCATTTTCTGCATCTTCTTTGGTTTTAGCTATATTAAATATTAAAAGATTTGGTTTAACTGTTTCATTAAGCAGTAAGCAGCGTGGTTTAATCTCAATGTCTGGTATAACTCTGTTTAGGGTTACTTCTATAGAATATTTTTCAAGACCGTTTAATGTTATTTCATAAAGAACACTGCTTTCATTTTTGTATAAATATTTTTTTTTACCGTCCTCTAAAACAAATGGCTTAATTTCTAAAACATTATCCTCAAGTTCATTTCCGTTGGAATCATAAGAAACCCATTTATAGAAACTGCATTCTGTTTTTTTTATAAACTCAATATCAACACTTTCATTTTCTATAAGAACTGCACTAGTCGGAGAAACATCACCATACACTGTTGAACCCACATCTATTTTAACATTAGTTTTTGGTGCTTTTGCATATTCTATGGCTTTTTCAAGATCTTCTTTTAAACTGGCACCAGAAAGAAAATTCTTACACGAAAATAAAGTAATTGCTATAAAAGATAAAAAAACTAAAGCGGATACACGAAGCCACTTGCATGATCGCAGCATCCCTGGGAACAAAAAATATTTATAATTTTTCATGTATATATTATACTTCATAAAATTAAAAAAACAAATGATTTAAACAAAAAAACCGTCATCTTGAAATTAATTCAGAATGACGGCACTGCATCTACACTATTAGTGTCATTGGCGTTCAATACACATCAGTTTGAACTTCCAGTATCATAAAGCATATAAATTGATTTTCCGCGGACATTATCTCCAGCTTGTACCGGATTTGTAAAATCGCTGTCAAAATAAACACCTGCTACCACATATCCGTCTCCGCCATAAGTTGTATCCGGAGTTACACCAATCTTGAAAGCATCATATTCAGCCTGGGTAATAGTCTTGTGAAACATTGCTTGTGAAGGAGACATGTATTCACTTGTATATGTTTCTCCTTCAGATTCATAAGACTGATAATAATTTATCGTGGTTATTTCAGATTCATCAATAACCGCATAAATCAAACCTCCGTCCAGATTTTTGCCTTCTTGTACAGGTGCATAACTACTAGTCTGACTGTTGGAATTATACTTTGAAAAATAAATATTGTTATAATTCTGTGCAAATGTTATTTCGTATTCGTTAAGGTAGACATTTTTCAGCTGAGTTATGACCGCGGCAGTTGCATATTTCATTATCTGTATTCGTTTATTTCCAAAACTTGGAATATACCTGTAATCTTGACCTTGAAGCTGTTCTGGTTTTAAGAATGCAAATTCTATATCAGTATTAACCTGATTTTCTAACAGCTGATTTACTTTAATATATAAAGTTAATCCCTGAATATTTTCTCCTGCTTTCAGTTCCTGAGTACAGGCGAAATCTTTATACATACCAATAGCAGTCGGTGTTCCAGCTACACCATAAACATTATTGAGCATGGTTAAAATTTCATAATCCTTCAAACCAGAAAGCGGATACAAATAAACATAGCCGTTAAATAACAATTGACCTGCATTATCGGTATACATAATGGTTGTCTTTTTTGCAGAAATTGTAGGAGAGACCATTAAATACATGTATTTTGCAGCATCACTGTTAACTGCAAGTGCATTTTGTGCAGCTTCATCAGAATAAATACCTGATACATTAAATCCATATTTGTCGGCAACCGCTTTGATAGCTTTTATATTTGCTTCTGTCAGTTTTGTTCGTACTGGAAAAGTTGAAATACCTGTAGTAACAGGAACTGTCTCTCCTTCCGAATCTATCAAAGTAATTTCAGGATTGATTGTATCGTATTCAATTCCAATGTAAGAATATGTTGGTACACTATCTGTAACAAGATCAGCATCAGTTTTTTCCTTAACTTTCGTATTATCCAAATCATATTTCAAAAGATAAACAGAAGCGGCATCCTTGTCGTAGTTTTGTAAAACAGTATCTGAAAGAAGTGCCTCCACTTTAACTGATGTATTTTTACCTGGATAAAAAACGCCATTGGTATTAGTGTAATCTTTTGTAATAGCATCAAGCATTATGAAATAATATTGCTTTGATGCAAAAGACTGACTGAACTCAACCTTAACCCATTTTCCCTGTAAGTTATCGCCTGCTTTTGCAACAGTCCAGTTCGGCAAATCTTCTTTTGCAGCGTATTTTACACTGGAAACAGTCATATCATACATGTTACAGAAAAGATTTTCACAGGTAAAATAATCCATACTGAAAGATTGTGGTAAAAGAAATCCGTCAGAATTAGCATACATATATGGTAGATCGATATGTCCTTCTGAATCTATCAGGGCAACTCCAGAAAGCCTGCTTCTAAAATCCTCGGCAACCCTTGTATAGAATGTTGCAGAACCACCATATTTATCTGACCACATAGAATTTACTTCACCTGGTGTAAAACTCGTTATACAGTCACATTCAGTGTACCAGCCAGAATATCCTTCTGCATTTGTCAAACCCATGCTGTTAAGTCGTGCATTCATTGCTTCTATTTCTGCAGCAGTTATAGCTTTTTCTTTTTTAGTAATTTTACCAATTATACTGTATTCTGGGATTTCTATTTCACTATCATTTTTAACAGTGCAAATAACAGTAAATGTATATTCATATTTAGGATCAGGTTCTGGTTCATTTGTTACTTCCGGGCATCCTGTAAACAAAAACAAAGAACATACAAAAGTCACAAATATCATTGCAAATAAAAGTTTTGATTTTAAACTGATGTTTCTTTCCAACTTCATCATAAAGTTTCCTCCTGAAAAGATTTTCTATGCACTCCCTACATAGTATTCAAATAAAATTATAAGGGTAACTCTAAAATCTGTAAAGAAAAATCTTTAAAATCTCTAATTTAATGAAAACAGTAGGTGAATGATTTTTTTAGTCTGCCTGTTGCATCATAACACATACCACAGGCAGCATAATTGCAGTTAAATCTTAAACCGGTTCACTTCGTCAATGAGAGTGTCTATGCTGTTTTTATTTTCTGAAGACAGATTATTTACAACATCAATAGCTTCGGTAATTTGATCGGCACCAGTTGCCATTTCAATCATTCCACCGTTGATTTCTTCGGTAATAGCATTCATGTTGCGGGCTTCAAGAGTAATCTGACGTGTTCCTTCCAGCATTTCTTGAGAACTTAAACGGACTTTTTCAGTTATTGCATTTAACCCCTTGATAGATTCCAGAATTTTCTGACTTTCGCCTGTCTGCTCAATAACATTATCTTTAATTGTTTCTTCCTGAGACGCAACTGTTTCTACACCTTTTTCGATTACTGTAAATTTTTCAACAACCTCTTCTGATAAATTAATAATTTGACTGATAGAATCCTTAATTTTTTTCAGAACAACCTTGATTGTTTTTGTCTGAACATTTGACGATTCAGCAAGCTTACGAACTTCATCTGCAACAACGGCAAAACCTTTTCCAGATTCTCCGGCATGAGCAGCCTCGATTGCTGCATTCATAGCAAGAAGGTTTGTCTGCCCCGCAATAGAAGAAATTACCTGACTTATTTCCATAAGCCCCTGCGACTCTTTTTCAACATCATGTAAAGCAGCATTAATTTTATCCAGCGAAGTTTTGCCTGCATCAGAAGATTCCGAAAGCTTTATCATATTTTCTGAATTCTGTTCTATAGTTGAAGCAACCTGCGAAATATTTTTTATAAGTGAATCAATTGCCACAGACGATTCTGTTATATTTTCTGCCTGATTATTAATTAGATCTGTTAAATTGCTTATTCCACCAGAAATCTGTTCCATTGTGCTGCTTGTTTCAGTAACACTAGCAGATTGATTAACAGTCTGCCGCTGGATACTCTTAATATTTGCCGAAATCTGATTTATTGCTGCGGCAGTTTCACTCATATTTGAGGCAAGATCTGATGAAGAACCTCCAAGTACTTCACAAAGTTCCTTAACCTTTTTAACAAGCATGCGGATTTTTTCGAATGTCTTGTTAAAGCTTTCTGCCATCTCGCCAATTTCATCTTTAGATTTAACTTCAATTCTTTGAGTAAGATCCCCTTCTCCTTCTGAAATATTCTCAAGAATACCAGAAAATTCTTTTATTGGTTTTACAATTAAATACGACAAGGAAATACCAATAGCTATAAGCAGTCCCGTAGAAATAAGTCCAATAAGAACAGAAATTGTAAATAAAGCTGCGGTTTGTCTGCTTATATTATTTACGCTTTCATCAAGCAGATTATTTAATTCTTCCACAAAAGCATTTACACCATTATAAATTTCTTCTGCAAACGGATCGAATTCTTCCATAAATTCATTTCCGGCAGATGGTCCATATTCTATATAAGCAGCAGCCATCTTTTTGCCCATATCATAGAATGCTTCAAATTTTACTTTCAGTTCTTCAACAGCTCTAACATTCTCATCATCACCTGCTTCTTCAAATAACTGCTTAAATTCATTTAACAAACGCCGGGCTTCTTCTGCGTGCTTTTCTGCTTCATCATATCCATCATCATAACCTTCTGCACCACGGGTAGCAGAAATATCAGTAAGCCACTGCTGTACCTGAATTACATGAATCTGTAAATTTTTTCCATTTATTGTATTTGGTAAAAAGTCATCTTTTACAAAGCCACAAATGTTTTTTATTCCGCTGGCATTTAATCCTATTATAAAAGAAATAATCCATACGATAGCCGCTGCAACAATGTATCCTGCTAAAATTTTTTTAAAAATGCTATTCTTTCTGGTTTTCATGCATGCCTCCATATGATAAAAACATATTAAAGATATTTAAGATTTAATATATCATATAACTATAGAGAAATAAAGAATTATTTATTTTTGATTTACTTCGCTCATAACACCGGAGACATCAGCACAAAATTTTTGAAAACACTTCGCCAATTGGTTCATGAATCACTAGATTTGCCATGCTGTCAGCAGCAGTCTCGCTTTTATTTACAAGCACCAGATTCTTTCCCTGAAAATACCGGATTAACCCTGCAGCCGGATACACCACTAAAGAGGTTCCGCCGATTATCAGGGTATCTGCATTACTGATGGCTTTTACAGCTCCCGAAATAATGTCGTCATTCAGACCTTCTTCATAAAGTACTACATCAGGCTTAACAATACCGCCGCAACTTTCGCAATACGGAATTGCTTTGCTGTTTTTTACAAAGTTTCCGTCATAGAACTTATGGCAATTTACACAATAATTGCGTAAAACGCTGCCGTGTAATTCATATACAATTTTACTTCCTGCAGCCTGATGCAGACCATCTATATTCTGGGTAATTACAGCTTTGAGCTTTCCTGCTTTTTCCAGCTCTGAAAGTTTTAAATGTGCAGCATTTGGTTTTGCATCAAGTATCAGCATTTTTTGTTTATAAAAGCGATAAAATTCCTCTGTATCTTTTACAAAAAAACTATGACTTATTATTGTTTCAGGCGGATATTTCCATTCCTGCCGGTATAAGCCGCCTGTACTACGAAAATCCGGAATGCCGCTTTCCGTAGAAACGCCTGCTCCACCAAAAAAAACAATATTATTTGAATTATTTATTATATCCTGCAATTCTTCAATTTTTTTTGTATCCATATAAATTATATTACTTCCAGATTTATATCCTTGCAATAAAAATTTTTATTATTTTTATCACAGGGACATTTTATGTCCCGCACCCACTGTTATACTGTACAAGTAAAATACATTGGAGGCATATAATGATTGAAAAAAAATCTAAAATTGATGTAGCTTTTTGGGGTGCGGTTCTTGTTGCTGTTTCGGGTTTTCTCCTTCCGCTGTTGGTAGCATTAACCGCAACTGTATCCGAAAGACCCACCACCTTCTTCTTGCAACTTCTTCGTTCCAATTACGCAGTATCACTGTTATTTTGCGGGATTATTTCTTTAGGCCTGATATGGCTTTCTATTCCCGCTTACAAACTTTTTACACAGTTGATTAAATCAAAAGGTGTCATGCCAAAATCTGAAGAAACAAGCCGTGATGCCAAAGCATGTGCAAGTGAACCAGAAATTGCAGCCTGAAGTACATCATATTTTTGTGATAAAAGTGAAGCAATCATTCCAGAAAGGACATCGCCGGAACCAGCCTTGCTTAAACAGGGTTTGCCATAATTATTTACAAATAATTCCAGACCCTTTTTTTCTGTCCAGCGTCCTATAAGTACATTTGCTCCTTTCAGTAAAAGCACTACTCCGGGAAACTTTCTGCAAAACTCTTCGACAAGTGCTTTTCGATTTTCCAGTATTTCTTTCACAGAATAATCCTTGCCGTCTTTATTTTTTATACCGCAGATTTTTAACAGAGAAGAAAATTCTTTTGGATGCGGAGTTAAAACTATGTTACGCTTTTTTTGTAATAGTTCTAAAAGTTCAGTTTTATAAAACATATCGGCATCGATACATGCTGCAATATTTTTATTTTTTTTAAGGTAATCTGTAAATTTTCTTACATCTTTTTTTCGTCCAAAGCCCATGCCCAAAGCAACTGCTGTAGTATTTTCAGGAAAATCAATTGAATGCATTATTTCTACGTCTGCAAGTTTAAGGTTTTTATCATATGCTTCACCTTTGAAAAGATCATCAGTTTTCGCATCCAGATACGCTTCGTCTGTATTACATCGCCTGTAAGTATTTCTGCCAGGCAAGTTGTCTGCTGCATCAATCGCCGTGACTAAGCCGCTTCCAAAACTTAATGCTGCAACACCTGCAATCATTCCAGCTCCTGGTTTTTCACCACAAACGATTACTGTGTGACCATATGTTCCTTTGTTTGTATTTTGTTTTTTACGATGCGGTAAGTGCATATCTGTTTTTTCAAGCAAAAATGCAGCAGGCTCTGCATTATTTTCAAAAAGCTTACGGCTTACTCCCAGGTTTCCTGTTACAATAAGTCCTGTATGATCCTTTGCCTCATCAGAAAATAAAACAGTTTTTAACGCTCCCATTGTTACTGTTACATCGGCATTAAAATACATTCCACTCGGAATATCACAGGCAACTTTTATTGCTTTTGATTTATTCATAATGTCTAAAACTTTTTTGATTTCTTCTGGTATTACCCCATGAAAACCGCTTCCGAAAATGCAGTCAATAATCACATCTGCTTTTTTTGTATATTTTGTAAATTCATTTGAACTGATAAACTTTACACCAGCCTTTTGTGCCCGATCTTTTTGTATTTTACACATTTTTGATTTAGGTTCCAGAATTGAATATAGTACAATTGTTTCATCTTTAAAAAATCTTCTGGCAACTGCATATCCGTCACCGCCATTATCTCCAGAACCACATACAATTAAAATTAACGTATTATCTGTTTTATTATTCTGTTTTATGCTTTTAAGATGGAGCTGTAAATAAACATTATTGCATAATTCTGTAGCGGCATTTTCCATTAAAACATCTTCAGATAATCCATATTTTTCAATTGCACTTTTATCCAGCACTCTTGTTGAATCAAATATTTTCTGCATTATTTAATACTTCCTCTAAATTTACGCTTTTACATTCTTCTGTAATATCTGCAATTTTTGCATATCTTAAATAATATAAATAACATTTAATGTTTTCTAACGGAACATTTTTTATTTCTGAAAGAGCCTTTCTGTAAGCTGCAAGTTGTTGATAATATATTTCAGGCTTAATTTCTTTATTAGTTTTGTAATCGACAATGATTATTTTTCCTGTTTCATCTTCAAAAGTTAAATCCACACTTCCTGTTAAAATCATTTTTGAAATCTTACTTTTAAATGTGTACTCTGTTTTGGCCCAGGACGATGACAACGCTTTTTTTCCAAGTTCAGTTTGTAAAAATAAATCTGAAAATTTTTTACAAATTTCAAATACAGTTTCTTGTTGCCTATTAGATAAAAACTTTATATCCTTTTGCAATATAATTGGATCTTTGCCTAGCACCGCAGCTTCCATAAAAGCATGAGCAATTGTTCCAAAATTTGCAAAAGTAAATTTTGGTTTTTGCAGTTTATCATCTATTGTTTCAAAAATAATCTCATCAATTTTTTCATAAAGTTCATCACTCATTTTTTCTTTGCTTTCTTTTTTATCAACATAAGTTTCGTCATCATCATCAGTTTCATGTAAATGACTTGGTGTAAAATGATTTTTAGGAACAATATCTTTTGTAACAATATGTGTATTTTTAAATTTTTCTTCTATAAATTTTATTAGGCCAATTTTATCACTGTCTGTGCTTTTTTCAAAATTAAAATCCTTTCTGGTCACTACTGGAATTGAGTCTAATTCAAACGGCCAGTTTTTAGTTTCTAAGCTGGAATTATCATAATACTCGATGACTGGTAATAATAAATCCAGCATGCTGTCTGCTTTTTTAGAATTATAAACTCCTGTTACATACAATTCTTTTTCTGCACGAGTAAAAGCAACATACATCAATCGTTTTAATTCTGCCAGATCCTTTGCTTTTATTTCATCTTTTGCGTTACAGAAAAAATAATTTTTTACCTCATCATTTATCAGATACTTACTTTTAGGAAGATTAATCGATAATCCGTTTTCCTCTGAATAAAAAACATTTTCCTCAGAAAGATTTCGGCTTTGCTGCTGCATGGAACAAACAAAAACTATTGGAAACTCCAGGCCTTTTGATTTATGAACCGACATAATTGAAATTGCATCTTCATGTTCTGTCGTCACATCAACTTCTCCAAGCTTTTCCGATTCACCTTTAAATTTTTCTGCACTTTCAACAAGTTCATAAAGACCTTTACCTTCTTCTTCTGCCTCGCAGGCTAATTCGTAAATTAAATCATATAATTCAGAAAAACGATAAACCGTATTATTCCACAAAGTTTCATATCTATAACCCAAATCATACCATAGATTAGTTATAGTTTTTGTTAAACTTTGTTCCATAAATTGTTCTGAATATATTTCATAAAGTTCTTTTGCTTTTTTATAACGTGACAGTTCTGTATCAAATAATAAGCATTCTGCTTTTTCATCAAAAGCAATTCCATCATAATTTGAAATTAATTTTTCTATTGTTGAACTTTTTAAATTAACAAAAGGTGAAGCTAAAACAGTAGCGTATGCTTTTAAATCCTGAGGCAAACAACAGATTTTTAAAAATGAAAACAAATCGTTTGCAGGCCCATCTCCAAAAATTCCGACAAAAGTTTGTGTCAAATAAGGTAATCTATAATACCGCAGATATTTTTCAAACAAATATTGTTCATTGTATTTTCTAAACAAAATACATATATCACTTGGTCTATAATTTCCTTCGTCGATTATTGTTTTAATTTTTTTTGCAACATATGCTGCTTCTATTTCTTTTGGTTCAAGTACATCTTCTTCAAGAATTTCATCTTTATCATAATCTTTTTCGATAAATGCAAAATGTACATTATGATTCCACTTTGTATTATCTTCATCCTCTTCTTTAGTTCTGGCATTTTTATAAACTGCTTCATAATCCTTTAAATCTTTGGATGGTTTATCAAACACTGAAACATTTTCTATTTTTGACTTATTGCTTTCCGGCGGATATGATTCTCCACCAAAAATTGAATTAAAAGATGCAATTAATTGCGGTGTTGATCTGTAGTTTCTTGAAAGTGTTAACTGTTCTCCATTTTTTAATTCATCAGAGAGTTTTTTAAAAACAGAAACATCCGCTCCACGAAATCTGTAAATTGACTGCTTTTCATCTCCAACAAAAAACAGTTTATCTTTTTCCAGTTCATCTGGATGTGGAACTCCATCTGTTCTAAAGTTTTCCAGTTTTTCAGAAAGATAGAACAACATGTCTTTTTGTTCACTGTTATCATCCTGAAACTCATCTATCATTATTGCTTTAGTTCGTTTTTTTTCTAACTGTCTTATTTCTTTTTTTTCAGAAAGAATTTTTAAAGCTAATTTTGAAACATCATTAAAAGTCATTAAACCTTGTATTCGTTTTTGTTTATTAAATTCCATTTGAAATTCTTCAAGCAATGGAATTAGTTTTTTCTGTTCTTCATAGTTTAAAACAAAGTTCAAAATATTTTTAATTTTTCCAACTGTCTTTTTTAGAACATCTACTCTTTGATTATATTCATCTTTCAAATCCCATTTTACATTCCCTGCTGATTGCATTCCTGTTAATGAATTTAAATATGAAAGATAATTTTGTATCTTGGTTTCATTTAATAATGGTATTTCTGGTTCAATATTATGTTTATTTTCGATTGATTGTATTACTTGTTTTGAAGCATCAATCCTGCTTGCAGATCTGTCAAAGCTTTCTAACATTGTCTTAATATTTTCAATTTGCAATTCTAATTCTTTGTTATTATTATTCCATTCGAAAAGAATTGTTTCACATTGCTTATCAAGCTGTTCAGAAAAATTTATTGGATTACATACACAAGAAAACCTTACAACTGTATTTGCAAAAATTCCAGATGCAATCTGTCTTAAATTCATTTTTCGATTCAGGTATTTAAACACTTCTTCTTCTTTATACGAAAGAACAAACTTTAATGCCAGACTTTCGGCAAGTTTTGCAACTCCTTCAGGATCAACAGAAAAATCAGGACGAACACCATACTCGTTTGAACAATTTTTTACAAGCTGACTGCAATATGCATCAATTGTAAAAATTCTTGCATCACCAAAATTTTCTACTGCCTCACGAGCATTGTCATCTTCTATTCCACATAACGTCTGATAAATACGTTCATACATTTCGTTTGTTGCTTTTTTTGTAAATGTTAATGTCAGTATCTGATCGACTTTCAGTTTTTTTTCAACAATCAGATATGCATAACGTCTTGCAAGTACTCTGGTTTTTCCAGAACCAGCACCTGCGGCAACAACACAATTATTTATAGTCTGAACAGCCTTTTGTTGTTCTTCATTTAATCCATTCAGTATTTTTTGGCTTATCATCAGATTTTTCTCCCGGAAATAACAAAGTCTCTTCTACAAATCTGTCTATATCTGCAAGATCTACAGGTTTGATAATTTACATTTTTTATACTTGAAAAATCTTTTTCACTAACACAGCGATAATATTCCGAAAGATATTTATCAATCGCATTTGTCATTGATTCGACTTCTGTTTCATTCTTCGCAATTTTTTTCTGTTCACCCTTTGTTATATTAAAAAAATCACACGCTTGTATCGTTACTTTTTCAATATTCTTTTTTATTAAAAGTGAATACATTGCAAGCTGAAAATCACTTAAATTTCCTTCATCATCTGGTAAAGCTGCTTTTTTTGCAGGCGGCTCTGATGTTTTGTAATCCACAATTATCAATTCACCATTTGTATCACTTAACAGACAGTCAATTTTTCCTTCGAGGATATAATTACCAGAATCTATTGTTATTTCTTTTTCTAAATCATAAATTACTTTTCCAGAATATTTTTCAAAAAAGTTTTTTAAAAAATATTCTATGTTTTCCTCAAACAGAATTTTTTGTTTTTCTAAAATTATTGAATCAAAAAAACTCACTTGTCTATTATCAACAACAGAATCAACAATAGTTTTAATCTTTTGTTTTTCTTCTGCTGAAAAATCCATAACTGGATTTATGACTTTATGTTGAGCTTTATATTCTGTTAGATATTGTTCAATTATTTCGTGATATATGATTCCTATTTCTGTGTAACTAAGCTGTTTCATTTCCAAGTCTTTGTCATTTATTCGCAATACATTATCGAAAAGCCAGTTTCTTGGACAATTAAAAAAACTGTTCATTGCAGTTGTCGTGATTTTAACTTTGCCATTAAGATAAACTCTTTTTGAATTAAGAATTTTTTCTGAAATAATTTCATCAATGTTGTATGTATCTTTTTCTTTTTTTATTGTGTCCTGAAAATTACACCAGGTTTCAAAACTTTTTTTCTGTACTGATGTTATTTGTGTAAACTGCTTATCATTTTTTTCATCGTTTAATAAATATTTTTTTTCTGCTAAATAAAAATCATCTTTAATGCTTCCATATAATTCTTCCAGTTTTGCCGGCTCCATTTTATCTTCTGAACAAACATTTAGTTCACCATATGGAACTGTATATCCAGAAAATGCCTTAACTGCATACGAAAATCTTACAGGTATTTCGCTGTTATGTTCATAAAGTTTTATAAAGCATACTGTTGGATTTTTTTCTGATAGCTGCAACAGCTTTCGTTTATCTTCACGCAAAAATTTTAACTGTTCATATTTTATTGCCAGCGAACTTTGACTTGAATCAATTACAATATGATTTTTGAACAAAGCAGATGACGCAAGCCTGTATGGAAAAATATTTACACCCCTTGCTGCAGCTTGTCCAAGATAATCTTTATTCTGAATTTCATTTACAAAAAATGATAAAGTATCATCAAGTTCTAATGTTTCAAATTCTTTTTGAATATCACAAAGATTTGCCAAAAGATTCATACATTGTCCGATTACTCTGTTTGCTTCATCAGAAAAATCCGATATTTCAAATAGCTTATCACTAAAATTAAAATAAGCCTGATTTAATTCAGAAAACTTTTTCTTATTTTTAAATGCCAGACAACACTCTTTTAGACAATTGTAATAATTATTTTCTAACACATTCATTGCTGAATTAGAAAAAGATTTTTTCCAGACATCAATATTTTTTCCTTCTTTTTCAAAAGAACAAATTGTTCTTTGATTAATTCCAAAAACAATTAATTTTTGTTGCAGTTGTTTTTCTTTCCATGGTAATGCTGTATTTAATAATATTTCTTTAACCGATTCAAATGAAAAATCTTCACTAATACATTTTTGAATCTGTTCAAATAGTTTTGCAGCTCTATACTGATTCAATTTTTGTCCGGAGCGAAGCACATAAGGGATTTCGTATAAATCAAATTCTCGTGTTACATACGGAGCATAGCGCTGTATATCCGGAATGCTTACCGCTATTTCGTCCCAGCTACATTTTTTATCACTAACCAGTTTTCTGATATATAAAGCTGTTTTTCTTAATTCTTCACGAGAGTTTTCATAACGGATAACATTAATATCTTTTACTGGTGTTTCTGGAACTGTAACAATTTCAATGTGGTTTGATGCAGACAGCAACGGTTCATACTCAAGAAAGTCCTGAAGAATCTCTGGAAAAAACACTATGTATTTTTTGCCCTTGTCATCAAAAGGCGGTTCTTCCCAGGCTGGTTCAAATAAATTATTATCATTCAGATAATTTTTATATTTTTCATATAGTGTCTGATAATCTTTATCTTCATCATCGATTAATGTTTTACATTTTTTTTTCCAGCTTTCCAGTTGTGGTAAAAACCCAGAAATCCAGTCTGTAAAACCAGATGACTCTTCTGCATATTCAGGATTTATAAGTTTTAAAAAAACAGGTTCTTTTTTTTCCTGAATGTTTTTTGCATTCTCTTGTATCAGTTTTTTTACAAATAATTTTCGCACCAAAGCAGGAACACTTTTTTTGTTTTGTCTTGTTGATTTAATTGAATCTGTTTTAAATTCATCCCAGGCAATAAATCTTTCCATTGCAACAGCCTTTACTTCTGTAAAGTCCATAACAGCTTCTGCCCATGTTGTTGCAGCAATTTCTGTAGGAAAAACAAAAACAATATTTTCATTGTTTATTTTTTCAGAAAGAATTTTTTTTACTATATTATCCATATTCCACCTGTTTCTATTATAAACGTTTTTTTTACTACTGTCGATTTTTATTTTATCCCTTTATATTTTTATCAATTGGTTGTAAACTAATTTTTATGAAGAAACTTTTTTTTGTTTTAACAATTTTTTCATTTTTATCTGGTTTTACTTTTTCACAAAGCAAACTCTCTTTTATCTATTCTCATCCAAATGCTGAAACAAGTATTGCTGGACTTCAGGCTAAAGAATTTGCCCGACTGGTTAATGAAAAAACTAAAGGTGAAATTACTATAAAAATTTATCCGAATTCGCAGCTCGGTACACTTACAGAACAGGAACTTCTTTTAAAGTCCCAGATGATTGCCTTTTCTCATAATACTGCTGCATCTATGGGAGGTCTTTACAACGACTTTGCCGTTCTTGATACTCCTTACATGTACGACAATGTTGACCATCTTTTACGGGTTACAAATCCTAAATCTCCGGTTATGCAAAAACTGAATGCCGGTATTTTAAAAGAAAGCAACTGCCGCATTCTGTATTCTTTTTATTTTGGAACACGCCAGTTAACTTGTAATCAGATGATAAAAACACCATCAGATTTGAAAAATGTAAAAATCCGTTCTATTCCTTTTGATATTTATAAAACTGCTGTCGAAGGTTTAGGTGCAAATCCTGTTCCGCTTGACTGGATTTCTACAAAGTCTGCTTTAATAGATAAAAAAATTGATGGACAGGAAAATCCGGCAAATACAATGGTTGCTGCAAAAATGTGGGAAAATCAGAAATATCTCTTTTTAACCAGTCACATAATTCCTGCTGAATTTGTTGTTATGAACAATGAAATCTGGAAACGCTTAAACAAAACTCAGCAAAAAGCAATTACAGAAGCTGCCCAGGAAGCCGCTGTCTTTGCAACCAAAAAAACACTCGAACAGGAAGCAGACGATTTAGACACTTTAAAGAAAAACGGAATGATAATCGTTACAGAAAAAGATGGGCTTAATGTTCAGGCTTTTAAAGAAAGCACACAAAAACTTGTAGACCAGAAATTCGGAAAAACCTGGGCTAAATACTATAAACTTATTGAATCTTTAAAATAGGAGCATTTAAATGCCAGGCTTTTATGACTCTTTTGATGTTGCCGTCATTGGTGGAGGGCACGCTGGAATTGAAGCTTCCCTTGCCACAGCCCGTATGGGTCTTAAAACAATCTTAATTACACAAACTATCGATTCTATAGGCAGAATGAGCTGTAATCCTTCTATTGGAGGAATTGCAAAAGGAAATATTGTCCGCGAAATTGATGCATTAGGCGGAGAAATGGCTCACATAACAGATAAATCCATGATACAATTCCGTCTCCTTAACAGAAGCCGCGGTCCTGCCGTACAGGCTCCTCGTGCTCAGGCTGATAAACTGCGCTATTCCGCCATTGCACGGCAAACTGTAGAACAGCAGAATAATCTGGATACGTTGCAGGATACTGTCGTGGATTTTAAAACAGAGCCGCTCAATGAAGAAGGCACCCTGCAAAAACAACGGCTTACCCATGTCATAACCGAACGTGGCCGCATTATTCCTGTAAAATGTGCCATTCTTACGACTGGTACTTTTTTAGGTGGAAAAATATTTATCGGTGAATTTGATGCGCCAAACGGACGGCTTGGCGAAGGCGGGGCTTATGGACTTACAGAAAGTCTTCAAAGACTCGGCTTTACAACCGGAAGACTTAAAACCGGAACTCCACCAAGAATCCTAAAATCTTCCATCGATTTTTCTGTGCTCGAAGAACAACCCGGCGACGATGATATAATTCCATTTTCTTTTGACACAAAAACAGTAGATCGCCCGATGGTTCCCTGCCACCTTGTTTACACAAATGAAGAAACACATAAAATCATCCGTGAAAATATCGGTCGATCACCGCTTTATTCCGGCAAAATCAGTGGTGTAGGTCCGCGCTACTGTCCATCAATCGAAGACAAAGTGATGCGTTTTGCAGAACGCGAGCGCCATCAGCTTTTTGTTGAGCCAGAAGGGCTTGATACGGATGAAATGTATTTGAACGGCTTTTCTTCATCTTTACCGGAAGAAATTCAGGATAAATTCTTAAGAACGCTGCCAGGCTTTAAAAATGCTGTTGTTTCTCGCCCTGGTTATGCCGTTGAATACGATTATGTAGAACCCACACAGCTTTTTCCTTCATTGGAAACAAAACTCGTACAGGGACTTTTTAATGCCGGCCAAATTAACGGAACCTCCGGCTACGAAGAAGCCGCTGGTCAGGGACTGATTGCAGGCATAAATGCAGGACTTCGCGCAACTGCACTAAAAGCCAAAGAAGGCAATTTACTTCCATGTTCTGATGATAAAACCGATGTGTCACTTTCCAATGCAAAGGCAGGAATTTATAATCCACTGATACTTGGCCGCGACGAAGCTTATATCGGAGTTTTGATTGACGATCTCGTTACCTTGGGAACAAAAGAACCATATAGAATGTTTACAGCCCGTGCAGAACACCGGTTAAAATTACGCCACGATACAGCAGATGAGCGCCTCACACCAAAGGGTTTTAAAGTAGGACTTAAAACACAGGAACAGCTGGAACGCGTAGAAACAAAAGTTAGACAAAAAAAAGAAATTGTACAGATGCTCGACAAAAATGCCAGAAACCATACCGGAAAGGAACTGGAAAACCCAGGATATGATGAAGCTATTTGGGAAGAAGGCAAAACAGATTTCAAATATATGTATTATATTGAAAAACAAACAAAACGTGTCGAAAAACTCCGCCGCATGGAAAATGCCCGCATTCCAGAAAATTTTGATTATGCTTCAATACCAAGTCTTTCATCCGAAAGCCGCCAGAAACTCGAAAAAATCAGACCGGTCACTTTAGGACAGGCTAGCCGTATATCTGGTATTCGAAGCAGCGACATAATGCTTTTGATGGTTTACTTAAAATAAACAATTATTAAAATACTGTATCAGCCTTCTATAAATAATGTAAAACACCTACAAAATATAGTAATTTTTTGCAGGTGTTTTTTTATGTAATAATTATATCAATTCATATTTTAACAATATTTTTGAATTTAATATCAATATTTTATTACACGCAAATACAAAATAAACAACAAATTGCGGTATATTTCAATTTTTGGATTGATTATTTTTATAATATAATGCTATACTCAAACTGTAATAAAAAGCATACTATTCTAAAAGATATATCTGGTTTGGCCACCAGTAATTTTATTTTTAGATTACAACTTTTTGTTAACAAACTATCCTTATTTGGTATAAATGTTGAAAAACCGCAATTTTTCGATGTTTTAACCTGCAGAATTTAAAAATACGATTTTTTAGCTGCAAAATTGCGGTAATCAGCAGCAAAAACTACACCTCCTTATAAAAGGATTTGAGCAATCAGCTAGTTAGCAGGGTTCTCAAATCCTTTTTTTATTTTTGCTCACAGTTTTTTTATTATTTTACAAATATCCTATTCATTAAAATCAAAAACTGATAATTGTCAAATTCAGACATATAAAAAATTTACACAATTTTATATAAAATACGCTAATTATTATTAATATTTTGATATTTTTTATTTTAAAAACAAAATATCACTAAAATTTAATACAATATTAATGTTTTATTAGCTTATTTTTTACAATTTAGCAATATTTTAATAGAAACATTGACAATTTTTTTTACTAAAAAACAGAATTTTGCAATTTGTTGAATGAAAATTTTTATAAAATAATGCGATACTCATATTGTAAGGGATAGAAAATAGTGAACAAATAAACAATTTTCTATCAATCACCAAGTCTTTTTAAGTACTAGTTATTAAAAAATGACTACACTTAATAAAGAATAAAAAAATGGAATCCATTAAGGAAAAGGAAGGAAAATATGAAAAAACTTTTTGGTGTAATGTTATTGGTTTTAAGTGCTCTGGCACTTGTTGGTTGCTCTGGACTTGATTCAGATGCAGAAGTATTTGCTGATGCAGCAGGTCGTACAACTTACAATGTTTCTACAGAAAGTGCACTCAGAAGCGCAGTAAACAATGCAAAAGCTGGCGATACAATTAATCTTAGTGCAAACATCAAACTTTATTCACAGCTTCAATTGTTAAAAAGCGGAACATCAAGCAGTAAAATTAACTTCAACGGATGCGGAAAAACACTCGACTGTTCAGGTATCTCTTCTGGCTGGGGTGTTAAAGTTAACGGTTCTTACTGGAATATCTGCAACATGACAATTAAAAATGCTCCTGACTGTGGTATCGTATTCCAGTCTGGCGGATACAACTATGTTTACTACGTAAAAACACTTAATAACGGTGATTCTGGACTCCAGATTTACAACTCAGCACATGACAACTACATCTACAAATGCGAATCATACTATAACTATGATGCAGCAAATGGTGGTGAAAATGCTGACGGATATGCATGTAAACTTTCTGGCGGAAAGAACAACAAATTCGAAGGTTGTATCGCTGCTTACAACTCTGATGATGGATGGGACCTTTACGGACAGCCATATTCAGTATACTTTGTAAACTGCGAAGCAAAATACAATGGTTACAGACAGAACGGAAGCACTACATCTAACGGTGATGGTAATGGTTTCAAACTTGGAAAATCTGGTCAGAGTGTAAAACACTACCTTTCTGGATGTAAATCTCACCACAACCTCGCCTGCGGTTATGATGGAAACGGCAACACAGCTCAGATGTCAATTTCTAACTGTTCATCAAACAACAACAAAAAATATCAGTGGTACCGCATCACAGGTATTTCTAATCAATAATTAAAACTCACACCTCTTTTCGAAGGCTTCAGGATTAAAACAGTTCTGAAGCCTTTTTTTTATCTAATCTTTAATGTTTTGAAACTCTGTAGCAAAATTTGTGATTGTCAATTTAATTTTTACAAGTTACAATAAATGTATCATAATTTATCAGATTTATTATCAATAAAGGTGGATTAAAAATGGGTATTCCAAAAAAAACAGTTAAAGGATTATGGAAAATAAAACTGGGCTTAAACATCATTGGTCGAAAGCAGCTCAGGCTGATGGAAAAGGCTTCAAAAAACTGTAAAAAAGCACAGGATAAAAGTCTTCGGGATGTTCTTGAATGGTGTAAAGACACTGTATATGGGAAAGAACATAATTTTTCTGAAATTTTACAGGCAAAAAACCCTGAAGAATTGTTTTCCCTTTATGCAAAAAATGTTCCGATAAATCAATACGAAGCTCTTGAACCATATATCGAACGCCATAAAAACGGCGAACGTGACATACTTTTTCCAGGAAAACCAAAGCTTTACTGCACAACCAGCGGTACCACAAATAAACCAAAGTGGCTCCCATTTACCGACAAATATTACAATGAATGTTATTCCAAACTTTCAACAACCTGGATTTACCTGATACTCCGGGCAAAACCTGCAACCTATAATACACCAAGTGTTTCCATTGTAGGTCCAGCTATCGAAGGTGCTGCACCGGATGGTACTCTTTATGGATCAGCTTCCGGATGTGTCCGCCGTGATTTGCCTGATATGATAAAAGTATTACACACAGCACCTGCCGAAGTTTTCGAAATTAAAGACTATAATTCCCGGTATTACACAGTCATGCGTTTAGGAATCGAAGTTGATGCCGGTCTAATCATTACTGCAAATCCAAGTACTTTATGCGAAATGCAGACCAATGCTTCAATGTATTTTGATGACTACATCAATGATAT
>JAEEGL013252369.1_pt1 | contig 28095 bp, 21 predicted proteins | sample 9134231 | NCBI WGS metagenome assembly JAEEGL01 (sample SAMN16246548, study PRJNA631951) | gut metagenome | biome: gut microbiome; feature: rumen; material: fiber-attached | host: Bos | place: Iran: Karaj | collected 2018-10
CGGAAGGGCTCCACATACACGCTCTGGTTGCCCAAAGACTTCTTCAGGAACTCGGTGCGCCAGTGGCAAAAGGCGTTGGCCTGTTCCCAGCTCACGCCCACAACGGGATAGTTATTGTAGTTGCCGTTGGCAAAGTACATGCGCACGTAAGGCTCCTGATAAGCGTTCTCAAAGTCATTGACCCAGCACGTGGTATCAGGATATATATTGACAATATAGGTGTTCAGGAAATCATAGTCACTCTGCAAAGCACGGGTGATGGTCTGACGCACAATGCGGCCCTCGTCGTCGATATAGGCCGTGTCCTTGCTGATGGTGGGAGGCGTCATGTCAACCTCGTGGTCGGTGTTGTAGTCGCGGCGAGTGGGGTCAAAGCGATGACGGCGCTTGGCAGCCTCGGTCAGATTATAAACCTCATAGCGGTAGTTCATCTCGGCCGCGTTAAGCTCCTTAACGCCAGTAATGGGGTTGATGCGATAAACGCTGTTGATGGCACGCTCCTCATCCTCGCTGGGGTTCTTCCAGGGAATAGACTTGCTCCAGTCCAAACGAGGGGGTTCAATGGGGTTGCCTTCCTTGTCCTCGGTAATCTTGAACTCCTCGTTGCCGCCATAGGCAGGATCATAAAGACGCTCGCGGATAATAGAGTCGCGCACCCAGTAAACGAACTGCTTGTACTTGGAATTGCTCACTTCCATCTCATCCATCCAGAAGGCGTCCACCGAAATGCCGTGGGCTGTCGAGTCGATACCCCAGATAGAATCGTGCTCATTGGGACCCTCGCGCATCGAGCCAACGTCAACGAGCACCATGCCATAGGGCGTGGTCTCGTTAAACACAGTAGCTCCAACACCGGTGACTTCTCCGCCGCTGGTGCCGCCCTTGCGCATCGAGCCGCAGGACACAGTCGCCACAGCGACCAACAGTATCAACAATAGTTTCTTCATATTCTTACATTAAGCGTACGCTTTTTTGTTTATTCTTGTTTTTCTCCTTCGGGTCTAACTTCACATGATAGGTCACAAAGACCTCATGGCTGCCGAATGTTGCCTTGCTGATGGCCGTCACGGGATAATCATAGGCGTAGCCGATGTACGCATCCTTCAGATTAACGCCGATAAAAGCTGTGACAGCGTCCTTATAGCGATAACCGGCACCGATGCTCAGCATTCGGTTGTAACGCAATCGCGCCGCCACTTCAGCAGTCCAGAAATTCTGGGTCGAGGCAAACATGCCCGAGGGCTGTATTTCAAATAACGTATTATTGATTGGAATATTGCCACCGGCCATAAAATAATAGCTGCGGCTCACCAGGAATTCATAATAGTCAATAGCCTCGCGCGACGCCTTCATCTCGATGTGGGGCGACGTCAAGTGCGTCACCGAGAGACTAACCCAAAATCTGGGATGAGTGTAATACACGCCGGCGTTGGCATCGAAGGCAGTTCCCGAAACATCATTTTCGGGGATGGCCTCGTCTCTACCCTGGTTCTCTTCACCCTCAGGTATTCTTTTCCATTTGCTATGGAAAGTCTGTGAGAAGACGCCAGGCTGAATGCCCACACTAAAGGTGCCCTTACCGATTTTGCGTTTCCACGCCAGCTGGGCACCGATGCGTGTGTTGGTGAACAAACCGATTCGCTCATACTCGACCTTGGCACCCACTCCCCACTTTTGCTCCAGCAACTTGTAGGGCATATCGGCAGTGAAATAGAAATTCATGGGAGCATGCGAGAAATCCACCCATTGCATACGACTGCCCAAATTCATTCTGATGGCACTCAATTCACCGGCCACGGCCGGATTATAATAGCTCTGGCCCATCCAGAAGTGTGAAAACGCCGCATCGGCTTGGGCATGTGCATTAAATGCCACAACGATGCTGAGCATCGCCACCATCAGCAAAAGTCGTATTTCGTGAAGTTTCAATCTCATTCCTGTATCATTCAAAGAAGAACGTCACAATGACCATATTGCTCTTTACCTTGCTTACACTTTGTGTAAATCGCATCTCATCGGGGCTGTCTTCCAAGTCGGGACGGTTGCGCTCCAACAGGTCCTTCAAACCAAAACAGAACTTGACCTCGGGACAAAGCTTGAAGAACGGCATGTAGAAGTCACAGCCCATGCCTACGGTAAGCATCACGTCGGCATCCTTGAGTTTGAGCTGTTCACTCCGGTCTTTTGCCAAGTCGTGGGCATACATCACACCGCCCGTGAAATAAGGGCGCATGTTGTGGTAGCGCTTAGCACTCATTTTCAAGTCAAAAGGCACCACAATATAAGTGGACTTAATGTTCTGGCTCTGCTCGTAGTGGCTCTGCTCAGCCCAGTCCGGGCTGCCGCGGTGGTTGAGGTATCGCACCACCTTGTTGCCAAAGTACAAACCCGGCGAGACACGCAGGTTGAAGTGCTCGGCAATGCGCAAGTCGGCCAACACGTTTACACTGAAGCCCGGCGAATGAGAGGGTATGTCGGCATACCACTCTGCACCATCGTTTGTAACAAAGCCATTGTTGGTAATGGCAAGATTCTGGAAATTCAAACCCACCGAGAAGCCGAAATGCAACGGCTTCACGTCGGCATAAGGACGATTCAAAATCATGTCATTGTCCTGGGCTTGTGCCAATGCACAACCCACCAACAACAGCATCACACATGTAATATGTCTCAGCTTTGCCAGGTCCATTTATCCAAATAACGCAGTTTTAATCCCATTATTGCGCAAAAGCAAAAAAACTGTCCTGATATGTCATTTTTTAAAAAGGATTCTATTGAGCGGGCGAGTGAAAAGCCGGTTGATCACCCATGCCAGCAGAATGCCCAAGGGGATAATCATCCAAGGCAACAGGTTGTAAGGATCCACACCCAACTGTGACAGTCCCAAATGGCCAAGAGCCGGTGCCAGCACATAGTTGTAAACCAAGGCCGCAATACCCTGAAGCATAAACAGTTCAAAGCATATCGTCCCTACCCATTGCAATGGGCGCGAAGCCATCAACTTACCCACAAAGCCCTCGCGCCTGTCATACATGTAGCATACCATAATGAGCAGGGCCTGGGGAATCCACCAGATAACGGTATCGCTCCAGGGTTTCAGGCCAGGATAGGAGCCATGCAACATCACCGCCAATGAAAGTACAGCAACCGCTACCAGTTCAGCATCAATGCCGTTTTCACTCTTACCAATGGCGGGTAAACGTTTGACAACCTGGCAGATGTGAGGCAACGCCATGCCGATAAGGAAGTCTATCAGGCGCATGGGCGGGAAGACGTACAGGGCTGTGCGGCTGTAATCGTCGGTACCGGCAAGAATGATGATTGCAAGGATACCCAATACCGCCAATATGGCCAGTTTGTGACGCAGCCGCAACGGCAGGAACCAGTGAGCCAATACAGGATAACACAAATAACAGAAAAGCAGCGCTCCCAGGAACCACGACACCTTGACATAAGAATAATAGATTGGATAAGATAAGGACCAACAGTGCAGCAGCGTGGCATTGAGCGCCAGTTTGAGCGGCTCAACAACCAATGTCCCCAACAGAGCCCCAGCCACCAGCCACAAAACCAGCGTGAGCCAGTGCAAGGGGTAGATGCGCAACACGCGACGCCACACAAACGAGCGATATGACTTTCCGTCAAGTTGATGGAAAGGATACTTCAACGAGAGCAGAAAACCGCTTGACATAAAAAAGAAGCACACACCCAGGCTCATCATGTCCAACTGATCCAGGCCCACATGATGCAGGATAATCAGCAGAATAAAGAAAACGCGCCAACCAGTTATTGACTTGATCATAAATCAGTTATCGATTCTTAATTAAACTTTTTCTTCACTAATAATGAAAGTGGTCGGGTAAAAAAACGGTTAATCAGCCACGACAACGGCAACAGCAGCGCCAGCACCAGCCACGCATAGTCGCCATAAATATCCCACCCCAGATGGCCTGCCGCAGGAGCGACCACAAAGCCGAATAAACGGAATGCCACAAACTGTAGCACAAACACCTCAAAACTGATGCTGCCCAGCCACTGCAATGGGCGGCACAGCAGCACACGTCCAATCGCCCCTTCCTGGCCATTAAGCCATGCAAATACCGTCAATACAGCCCCTTGCGGCAACAACCACAAGACATCGTCTTCCCAAGGTCGCAAGCAGGTCTTGGTCATGTTAACGGCAATGAATGTCGCCAGCATTAGCAACACAATCACCTCTATGATGGTAGCTGTGTTAAACCTCACTCGTGGCCAACGTTCACGCAGCACACGGTACAGGTGAAAAAGGGTTATTCCCACGACCACATCGACCACATGCGACAGGGGATTAACAAACACTGCCTCACGGCCCGGGATGTCCAGCGGCAACATCACTGCCCCCAGTATCAAAGCCAGCAGAAATGCAATCAACGCCTTGTAACACAAGGACAATCGCCTCATCCAGTGCATCACTATCGGATAGACGCAGTAGCAGAACAGCAACGCACTCATGTACCACGCCACAGGATTGATGCCATAGTGAACGTCATGCACGGGTGACCATGCCTGCAACAGCAAGGCGCTCAGCGCAGTAGCCACCCAGTCAATGTCTGCCACATAGAGGGTGCTACCTATGGCAATCAACAGGGCCAGCCCCAACCAATGCAACGGATAGAGCCGCAAGGCATGACCAGCAACGAATCGGCCATAGGAACGGGCATCCAGGCACTCAAACGGATGTCGCATGGCAAGCAGGAATGCGCTCGACAGGAAAAAAAACGTCACACCACTCACAGCGACGTTGTAGATCCACGCCACATTACAATGGAACAGCACCACGGCAACCGCCATGATTCCACGCCATGAGTTAACAGTTTTTATCATCAGATCAGCGACTTTAAAGGGCACATTGCTAAAAGTGATGCGAAATTACAAACAATTAGCGAAAGAGCGGCCAAAAAAGCAAATATTTTATTCGCAACTATTGTCATATAGCAAAGTTTGGTTTCTGAAATTGGCTTCACTTAATCATGGTTAGCATTAAAAAAATGCAAGAAAAAGCGATTTCTTGATGAGCCGAATGCAAAAAACCGTTTTTTTATATAATTTTGCAGCCGCAAAAATGACAACTACGTCGATTGACAGTAAAAATAATAAGCCATCTGGCAGCCGCGGTTCTAAGTTTCTAAAGGACATTGGCGTGTATGCCATCGGTAACATCGGGTCAAAGCTCATCACTTTCCTGATGGTACCATTGTATACCTATTTCGTCCACGACACAGGGGACTTTGGCTACTATGACGTGTGCCTGACGGTGTGCATGTTGCTGTTGCCGTTCGTCACGCTGCAACTGCGTGACGGTGCCTTCAGGTTCCTGTTGGACTGCAGCGATGAGCGCGAGCGCAACCGCATCGTCACCTTCGTTTCCCGCACGATGCTGTCAACCATGACGATATCGGTGCTCATTGCCATACTTCTTGCATTGTTCACCAACATTAATTACCTGGGATATGTCGTGGGCTTGCTTGTCGCCATGTCGCTACAAGAGGTTTACTCACAGGTATTTCGTGGATTAGGAAACAACCGCGCCTTTGTCATGGTGGGCATATTGGCCGCTTTAGGCATTGGCATATTCAGCATTCTCTTTGTAGCGTTGCTGGGTTGGGGCATTAAAGGTATTTTCATGGCCAACATCATCGCCCGTGTACTTGCGCTCGTACTCGTCGAGTCCAAGGTGCGCCTAATCACACGCAATACACGTTGGCACATCGACTGCCGCAAGGCGGGCCGTGACATCATCCGTTATACCCTGCCCTTGCTTCCTGGCTCATTGTGCTGGTGGCTCACAGGCAGCAGCGACCGCCTGTTCATCACTCATTTTCTGGGTTTTGACGCTAACGGCGTGTATGCTGTCGCCACCCGTTTCACCGGCATCATTTACACGCTGGCCATTATTTTCTACCAAGCTTGGCAGGAAACGGCTATCCTGCAGTATCACAGCCCTGACAGGGACCGTTTCTTCTCCAAGATGTTCAACAGCTATATTTTCCTGTTGGCCACGATTCTTGTGGGCTATGCATTCCTGCTCAAGGTCAACTACGGATGGCTCATTGCCGACCAGTATGAAGAAAGCCTCAACTACATCTATCCGTTGGGATTGTCGGCCGTGATATTCGCGTTGGCAGCCTTCTTCGACATGGGTTACCAGTGTGCCAAAGACACACCCCGCACCCTGCCTGCAATCATGATTGCTGCTTTAGTTAATGTCGTGCTTAACTCTGCACTAGTCAAGCCGTTGGGCGTCTTTGGCGTCATCGTCACGCAACTGGTGACCTACATTGTGCTGTTCATTTACCGCTGGCATGACATGAGACGCTATTTTGCGCTGAAAATCGACCGCAGCATTATCGTCCCCGTAATCATCATGCTGTTGAGTGCTATACCATTCTATTACAGCCATTTGGCGTGGCTGGACATCATCTACATGATTGTGGCCCTGGGCTGCATCGTAGCGGCCTGCAGCAAGGACCTGCGCGACCTTATATTGTCAAAATTCGCCAAATAATCACCTTAAATATAATAAATGGGCAATAGCTTCGTTTAAAGAGTAACAAACGAAACACTATTTTGTAACCGTATGAAATCAAAATTACTTATAATGATAATGGCTGCAGCCATGCTCATGTCATGCTCCACTACCAAGGATAACAACTTATCTTATTTCAAAGATTTGAACGGCCAGATTCACGGTACGCTTCCCACTCCCCAAAGCGACTATGTCGTGCTCATCCAACCTGATGACGAACTGGTGATTACCGTTTCCTCGGTAGTCCCCGAGGCAACCGCTGCCTACAACCTGCCGATGGAGAACCCTGCCATCCGCAGCGCTTTGCGCTCGACGACTCAGCCACGCACCCAAACCTATATCGTTGACAACAACGGATACATCATGCTGCCAGTGCTGGGACGCATCCTGGTCAAGGGCAAGACCACATCACAGATTGCTGATGAAATCACAGCTATGGTGGCCCAAAATGTCAAGGATCCTTATGTGCGAGTGGACATCGTGAACTTTGGCGTCGATGTGATGGGAGAGGTGAAAGCACCACAACGCGTACACACCACTCGGCAGAATTACACGGTGCTGGATGCCTTGACGCAGTGCGGTGACTTGACAGAATTTGGCGAACGTGGAAACGTGATTGTCATCCGCAACGAAAACGGCAAGCGTGAGTTCCATCGTCTGAACCTTAACAGCAGCGACGTGTTCAGTTCGCCTTATTTCTACCTCAAACAGAACGATATCGTGTATGTCGAGCCCAACCAAATCCGTATCGACAACTCGAAATATAACCAAAATAATGCATTCAAGCTCTCGGTCATCTCGACCGTTGTGAGCAGTGTATCGGTTATTGCATCTCTAATCATTGCTTTAGCAAGATAATCATTAATCATGGCAGAAAATACGAATACTATCCCACAGGAAGAACCGACTTTTGACTTCGGTGCTCTTTTTGACAAATACAAACGCTACTGGTGGCTGTTCCTCTTGTCACTCATCGCTTGCTGCTGCCTGGCATGGTTCTACATCAGAGTCGCCACGCGAGTTTATGACGTGAAAGCAGTAGTGCTCGTTGCACAAGAAGACAACAGCTCAAGCGCTGGTGCCAACCTGCTCAAGAGCATGAAACTCATGGGTAGCGGTGGTAAAGTAGAAGACGAAATGATAGTTTTCTCTTCTCAGGAATTGTGCACCGAGGTGGCCAGACGTCTGAAACTCAACCGCCAGTATATTGAAGACAAGGGGTGGTACAAGCCCAAGAAAGACCATTACGGCAGTACCCCCATCGAGGTCGTAGCACCCGAGGAAATGTTTGACACGCTGTCATCTGTCAGCTTCAAGATTGATGTGGACAAGGACGGATTGGCCAACATCAAGGCCCGTGCCGGAAAGGAGAAACTGGCAAACATCAAGAATTGCAAACTGCCTGCCACGTTCAAGACGACTTACGGCACTTTCACTGTCAGAGCCACAGAAGACTACAAGCCCAAGAAAGAGTGCCACATCCAAGCAAACCTCATAGGCTCCCAATATTGCGGACAATCCTTGAACAAAAAAATCAAGGTCCAGCTCATCAACAAAAAAGCCAACGGCATCAGCCTCGACATCAACGAGAATGTTAAGAGCCGTGGTCGTGACATCCTGAACACTCTCATCAGCCTCTATAATGAACGAGGTCAGGAAGAGAAAGACGAGCAGGCCATCAATACAGCCAAGTTCATCGACGAGCGACTCGCACTCATCTATAAGGGGCTCACCAGCAGCGAGGCCGACATTGAAGCCTTCAGGCTCAGGAACAATATGATCAACGTTGATGCACAGATGAGGAGCACAATGGCAAAGCATGATGTTGCCGACCAAGCCATCGTTAAGCTGGAAACCGAAAAACGGCTACTCAACATGGTCAAAGAATTTGTCAATGACCCTGCCAACAATAGCAGTTACATCCCCTTTGACGTGGACAACACTGCCGCTTCAGGACCCATTAAGGCCTACAATGGCCTGCTGGCCAAACGTCAGGAACTGGAATTGTCTGCCCAAGGCGACAATATCGTCCTCAAGCGCATCGACGATCAGATTGCGACCGCTCACGACAATATCTTAAAAGGCATCAATTCCTCAATCAAGAGCATTGACATGCAGCTGAGCAGCACGCAGAGCCGCAGCAACTCAATGAACCACGACATGGGGAAAGTCCCCACAGTGGAACGTGAGGCACAGGACCTCTACCGTCAACAGAGCATCCAGAATGCCCTCTACACCTTCCTTTTGCAAAAACGTGAAGAGAACTCTCTGGTTCTTGCTGCGACCACGCCCAAGGGCAAGATTGTGGATCATGCTTATGCCTCGATACAGCCCATCAAACCGGCGAAATACAAGATTTATTTCTTTGCACTCCTAGCAGGCCTGCTCTTGCCGCTGGCATTGCTGTTCTGCAAGAAACTGTTCACCACCAAGTTCTCGTCTGTCGAGGAGTTGCAGAGCATCAGCAAGTCACCTGTCATTGGTGAAGTCTGCCACAACCGCCACCGCTCTGAACTGGTGGTCAAGGAAGGGAAGATGTCCTCGATTGTCGAACTCTTCAGACTATTGCGCAACAACATCCAGTTCATGTTGCCCACCAGCGATGACAAAGTTATGCTGGTTACCAGCTCGATATCGGGCGAAGGTAAATCGTTTGTCAGCATGAATTTGGCCTCATCGTTCGCATTACTAGGCAAGCGCGTCGTGCTGGTGGGCATGGACATCCGCAGTCCCAAATTGGCACAGATGTTCAACATCAACGACACTCCTGGCGTTACTGCTTTCCTTGCCAAGCAGAACGTCACGATAGATGACATCGCGCAACACTGCCCCGAGGTAGAGAACCTTGACATCCTGGTAGGCGGTACTATTCCGCCTAATCCATCGGAGTTGTTGCTCACTACCCGTGTCCAGGAACTCATCGACCAGCTCAAGGAACGCTACGATTATGTCGTCATCGACTCGGCACCCGTCGCCATGGTAAGCGATACCTACTCGCTGACAAGATATGCCAATGTGACCGTTTATGTCACCCGAGCCAACTACACCAAGCGCAGTCTGGTGCGTTACATGAACAACGCCGTTGCCCGTCGCCAGCTCAGCAATGTTGCTGTGGTGCTCAACGACAGTAACCCCAAAATGTCACAGGGCTACGGCTACGGCTATGGTCAAGATAAAGAGTAGTTTTTAGTTGTTAGTTTTGAAGCCTAACACCTAAAACGCAAAAAAGATGCAAGTCACCAAGTCCATACTCATTGAGCGCCTCTTAATGGGCGTCTTTTGGGTGCTTGCCATTGTTGGCTTCATCTGTGATGAGATTGTTCCTGGTCTTGAATCGTTACGCACTTACATCATATTGGGTTGCGATGGCATCCTAGCGCTGTTGGGACTGGCATGCTTGCGGCACCGCGCCGACATCATCTTTATCGCAACATTGACTTTGCTCAGTTTCACGAGCAGTGTGGTACTGAATGGCTTGTCATTGCCTTTTACCGTTAATGGCATGAGAGTCTTTATCGGCGCGATGTTCTGTTACCCGATTTTCAGGCACTTCATGGACGATCCAGCACGACGCGAGCATTTCATCAAGACCTTTGATAAGCAACTGGAAATCTTCCTTTGGCTACAGGTGCCGTGCATCGCCTATCAATTTATCGTCTATGGCGCTGGTGACCATGGTGGCGGCTCATTAGGCAACTGGTACTCGGGCGTCATCTCGATGCTCATCTATCTTATCTCCTATTATCTCTTGAAGAAACGCATAAATCAGAAGTTCTTTTTGAGTTCTATCATGAACAACTTCAAGTATGTGCTGCTGCTCACGCCCACGTTCTTCAACGAGACAAAAATCAGCTTTGTGCTGCTTGTGCTTTACTTTATCTTGTTAATGCCCATCGACAAGCGAATGTTCTCCCGCACCCTGATTGTCATGCCCTTCATGGCGGTGCTGTTTATTATGGGATACTCCACTTACAAGCTAACCTATCAGGGAGAGGTACCCAAAACGAATGACGGCTTAGATATATTTAGTGAAGATTATCTGGTTGAGTATGTTTTCAGCGACCTAGAGAATGCCGAGGAGAATGTGGAATGGGGATTAGAGAACAACGAATCTGGAGTTGCCGACGTTCCACGTCTGACCAAATTCTTGCTATTACCCATGTTTGAGGAGGAGAATCCTGGGCACATACCCTTGGGCTTTGGGGTGGGACATTTTAAAGGTGGCACCAAACTCGATCACTCCGAGTTCTTTGACCAATATGAGTGGTATTTGGTGGGAACTACACCTTATCTCATTCACATATATCTGCAGTTAGGAGTATTAGGGGTGTTACTGTTCATCGTGTTCCTGGTTTCATTATTCCTTCGTCATCCCGAAGGTTGCCCCAAACGTGATTTGAACTTGCAACTCTTCCTTGCGCTACTTATTGGCATCATCTTCTTCTACATTGAGTCGTTGCGTGACCCTTTGTTCTGTATCGTAGTTTATGGATTGCTTGCAATCTCATGGTTTCCCGATAATAAGGCTCAAGAAGCTACAGACCCCGCAACTGCTACTTGATCAGCCGTTTCAGGCTGCGGTTGGCCTGCACACACCAGTGGCACAGCGCAGGAAAGTGCAGCAAACGCTGCAATATCTTATACCTGACGGGCAACCGATGACTGTTGTCATGTATCGCCTCGCGCACCCACGGCTTGTCAGCATCAAGCGGGAACACAAAGAAAGCTAACCTGTCAAGTTTCATGCACAGTAATTCCTTTGCCAAAGAATCCAACATTCCACGATCTTGCAGATGAGCCTCGACATGGCCAAAAAAAGTTTCCCACCCATCAAGGTTTCGTAGCAGACGACTGGTGGAAGTCAAAGAAGTAGGCACATAATGGTATTTCATGGCTGGATTGTTGAAAATCCCTACCCTATTCACCCGGGCGCTGAGCAAGATGTACATGAGCACATCTTCGTTAGGGAGTTGCTCACCTCGCGATGGAAACAGGGTATCATTCCATACTTCACGACGACACAGGTACTCTCCCTGGGCACACATGCAACGACGATCAAACAGGAAGCGCAAGAACTCTTCACTGGTGAGAACACCTTCAACGGGATGCAAAACCTCAAAAGCGTTCTCGCCGGCCACCTTAATCATAGAGCCCAAGGCCATATCAAGATGATGTTCTTCCATCCTCTCATATAAATAGCCAATAGTGTCAGGCAACAACTCATCATCGGCATCCAAATAGGCAATGTACTCTCCAGTAGCAGCATGCAGAGCGGAGCGACGTGCTTCGGCAGGACCCTGATTGTCCTGGTGGACAACCCTCACACGGGCATCTTGAGAGGCCAGCTGATTGGCTACTGCCAACGTATCATCGGTTGAGCCATCATCCACAATCACGACCTCGATATTACCGTAGGTCTGCACCAAAGCACTCCCTACACTGCGAGACAGGAAGGGAGCCGCATTATAGGCAGGTATTAAAATGGATACCAGTGACGACATAACGTTTTTGATGGATTTCACCGCAAAGATACGATGTTTTTCGAGAATAAACATTACTTTTGTCAATCAGTCTAATCGAAAAAAAGTAAAGATGATGAAACAGTTCTTGAGATACAGCAGTTTAGTGATAGTTTCATGTATTGTGACGCTCACCTCATCAGCAAGGGTATACAACATCGATGTGAGGAACGCTAAAGGTGAATTGACACAATACCTGCGCGAACAGAGCAAAAATGTCACACGCAACGACACGATTGTGCTTGATATCCCTAAAGGTGAATATATCCTCAACGGCACTGTGGAGTTCAAGTGTAACACAGTTATCCGTGGATCTGGGATTGATAGAACTTCTATTGTGCTGAACAACGGCATTGACTCGAACGGATTTAAAGCTTTCACCGATGACGCTTTTCTCATGTTCCATGGCAAATTAGATTACCCCATTTCAGTGGGAATCAGCGACTTGACAATTAAACTCATGGAGCACAAGGGCATCTGGTGGCACGATGCCAACAATACTTCAGAAAAACTAGCTGTTAAAATATACCATGCCAATCATGTTGATATCCACAATGTGAACAGCTTTCTTTACCATGCAATCATCACCAATTATGACCTGCGTGTCTGCTCTAATGTATCAATTAACGATTGCATCATCTCCAACTACAACAACGCTGAGGTTGGTGGCAACCTTTGGCTTAGAGGTGAGACACATAACGTCAGTATCACACGTAATAAATTCTACAAATATGGCAATGACGAGTCATTAGGTTTGTTTAGCAACTTGATTAACACCCGTGGTTATGTCAAGGGTAACGTTTCCCGCACGGATATATCAATCGATAGCAATGAATTCCACTACGGTTACGACGGAAAAGACAAGGTGGGTAACATCGTAAACAATACATTGGTCACACTGGTGTCTGATAACAACACCAATTGGTTGACGACTACCCGCAACTTCATCGTCAAAAACAACAAATTCTATATCAATGACGAGTGCCGTCGTTGCTTCCGCATCGAGTTTTTAGAAAATGATAGCCATCAGAACATTTGCTTTGATGGCAATGAAATAGTTAATGAGAACTTGCGCAGTTCTAATAAGTATTATCGTTACGATTTTGAAATCCGTGACCTCGGCAATGTGCTTGACACCATCCGAGTCATCAACAACACAGTTACCAACAAGAATTCTGTGCTCAATCCTTCCAAAACCAACGGATACAGTTTCTTGTTCTTGCACGGTGCCAACGTTGACATGAGCGGTAACAAGATAGTAAGCACAATCACTACAGACCCATTTACAGGCAAAGACACTGGCGTGCAACTTGTGTGGTGTGGTACAGAAGGCGGCATTGTCACCATGCGCAATAACGTATGCAAGGGGATAATGTGTATATCCACTGTAGGTGCAGGTGACGGTACTAAACATTTCACTCTCAATGCTTACAATAACTACTTTGCCGGTGACACCCGAATATATTGCAACAAAATCAATCGTCTAAATATTAATTTTACTGGTAACACTTTAGTTAGCAGAGACATGAACTTCTTTTTACAGGAATTCGCTAACGATGGCACAGTGGTATTCAATAACAACGATGTTACTGTGTCTCGTGGCAACGGACAACTCATGACACATTGGTCCAAAATATCTACCGATGCCATGAAATTTGAAAGACTTGAAGTTAAAAACAACGTCTTCCGCGGTGTGAATAGCGAAAAGGACTTGCTTAAAACAATCACTAAAGTCAAGAAACGTATTGTACAATCCAATTCTGTACTGCGATAAATACAAAACCATGGGAAAGGAACGAGTACAACAATTAGACTACCTGAAGGGCATCTTCATCTTGTTGATGGTATTATTCCATCTAGAGCTGATTGAGAATACCTATCCGCTATTGCGCAATGCTGTTTACACATTTCACATGTCTGCCTTCTTGATTATTTCGGGCTATCTTGCTAACGTAAACAAGACATATGGTGATTTTTGGAAAAGCTTGTTGCGCCTCATCGTCCCTTACTTGATATTTGAGTCATTGTATGTCGCTGCACAATATATGATTGGAGGAGAGCTTGGCGCCAATAATGCTATCAGCCACCTGTCAGCCAGTGATTTTGTCATGAGAGTTGTTACTCAACCCACTGGTCCCTATTGGTATATCCATACGCTCATTATTGCGACAACTGTTTATTGGTTCATTTACAAGGTCTTGAAGTTAACGGGCATTTCAGGTTTGGCTTCGACTGGTCTTATACTATACGGTTTATCAGTCTTTATCGTGGGATTGAACTGGGGCAATGTCACTTATTTCTTGATTGGTGTAGCTATTAACCGAAGCGGCAACACCTTTATGGGTATTATCACGCCGTCGTTCCTATCAGTGCTTCCGCTTGTAGTTCTTTTCGGGTTCCCTGAGAATTTTGACAATGGCACATTGGCAGGCATTGCCATTACAGTATTGATCATCAGTCTGCTGCTCTCCCTATTCCCCTATTGTCCCAGAACAATCAAGAACACGCTAACATATCTAGGCCGCAATTCATTGGCTATCGTTATCTTCTCTCCCATTATAACTGTCATTACCAAAAAGGCGGTACCTTTTTTCAGTTTTGATTCTACAGCGATTTGTTTTGCATTGATCGCGTTGCCGTTAGTCTTGTCCTGTTGTTTGGCATGCGCATGGTTTAGCGACAAGACCAGACTTAGCCGTCTCGTGTTCTTGAAAGATCGTTTCTACCGCCCATTTAAATCATCAGTAAATCCTTAGCCCTAGTATGAAAATTCTGATTATTAACTGCATACTCACTACTGCCGAGAAAGGTGTCATCACTCCCAAAAAATCCATTTGGGACTGTATGATTAGTACTATTGCACGTGGTTTCATCGAACTCGGGCACGAAGTCACACTATTGGCTTCGCAGGAGTTCAAGCCTACTGACGAAGAGACCCTGCCCTTTGAGGTAGTGTATTTCCAATCACGCCTGCCACGGGTGTTCAAGCCCTGCTTGTTGCCTTGGCCTCAGGGAATGCATTCATGGCTGTGCTATTTATTATGGGTTACTCCACCTAAAGCTGACCTATCAGGGAGAGGTGCCAAAAACAGATGAAGGCATTGACATTTTCAGTGAGGATTATCTGGTTGAATATGTTTTCAGCGACCTGGAGAATGCCGAGGAAAATGTGGAATGGGGAATAGAGAACAACGAATCGGGAGTCGCCGACGTTCCACGTCTGACCAAATTCCTGCTTTTACCCATGTTTGAAGATGAAAATCCTGGGCATGTACTGCTGGGATTTGGCGTGGGGCATTTTAAGGGTGGCACCAAACTCGACCATTCCGAGTTCTTTGACCAGTATGAGTGGTATCTGGTGGGAACTATCCCATACTTGATTCATCTCTACCTTCAGCTAGGGGTGTTGGGAGTATTAGTATTTATTGTGTTTCTGGTCTCATTATTCATTCGTCATCCTGAATGTTGCTCCATTAGAGACCTGAACTTACAACTATTTTTGGCGCTGCTCATCGGCATGATGTTTTTCTACGCTGAGTCGTTGCGTGATCCTCTGTTCTGTATCGTTGTTTACGGATTACTAGCAGGCGCATGGTTCCCCGATGAAACGGCTCAAGAAGCAGCAGAAGCCACTACGTCTACTTAAACCACCGCTTCAGGCCGCGGTTGGCTTGCACACACCAGTGGCACAGCGCAGGAAAGTGCAGCAAACGCTGCAATATCTTATACCTCACGGGCAACCGATGACTGTTGTCATGTATCGCCTCGCGCACCCACGGCTTGTCAGCATCAAGCGGGAACACAAAGAAAGCTAACCTGTCAAGTTTCATGCACAGTAATTCCTTTGCCAAAGAATCCATCATTCCTCGGGCCCGAAGGTGCTCCTCGACATGGCCAAAAAAAGTTTCCCAACCGTCAAGGTTTCGTAGCAGACGGCTAGTGGAAGTCAAGGATGTAGGCACATAATGGTATTTCATGGCTGGCTTGTTGAAAATCCCTACCCTTTTCACCTGTGCACTGAGCAAGATGTACATGAGCACATCCTCGTTGGGAAGCTGCTCTCCTCGTGATGGGAACAGGCTATCATTCCATACTTCACGACGACACAGGTATTCTCCCTGGGCACACATGCAACGTCGATCAAACAGGAAACGCAAAAACTCTTCACTGGTGAAAACACCCTCAACGGGATGCGAAACCTCAAAAGCGTTCTCACCTGCAACCTTAATCATAGAGCCCAAGGCCATATCAAGATGATGCTCCATCATCCTCTCATATAAAAAGTTGATGATGTCAGGCAACAGCTCATCATCGGCATCCAAATAAGCGATGTACTCTCCAGCTGCAGCATGCAGTGCTGTGCGACGCGCTTCGGCAGGACCCTGATTGCCCTGGTGGACAACTCTCACACGGGCATCTTGTGAAGCCAACCGATTGGCTACCGCCAAAGTCTCATCAGTAGAACCGTCGTCCACAACCACGACCTCAACATTGCCGTAGGTTTGCGCCAGAGCGCTCTCCACACTGCGTGAGAGGTAGGGAGCGGCATTATAAGCAGGGATAAGGATGGATATTAATGGTGACATACTGATGATTATTTTGCCGCAAAGTTACAATCAATTTCGATATTCTGGAAAAGCATAGCGAGAAAATAAGGCCAGCACATTGAATTTTGTTACTTTCAAAAAAATCACTATCTTTGCCAATTATAGCACATAACAACAGGATTAACAATGAAACAGTTCGCAAAATACATCTTCCTTGCCATTCTATTCTGCTCAATGGCGCTTACCGGGCAGTCTAGAACCTTTCGAATCGATATCAGCAAGATGCAAGACGACCTGCCGATGGAGTTACGCAAATTTTGTGAGAAGGTCACCTATGCAGACACTATCTTCCTCAACTTCGGGAAAGGGACATATAGAATTGACGCTACTGTTGAATGCAAGTGCCATGTGATCCTGAGGGGAGAGAGCCGCGAAAACACTAAAATCGTGTTTGCCCATGGACGCAACCGCAACAATCTGAAGGCTTACACCTCGGATGCGTTTTTCAAGTTTGACGGCACACCGGCCCACCCCATCTCAGTCAGTATAAGTGATATCGCTTTCGACATTGAGCAACATGAAGGCATACTGTGGAAAGAAGCCGAACGCTATGCCGTCAAAATATATCATGCCAACCGGGTTGATGTGCATGATGTTACCAGCTACTTGGAAAATGCCAAAATCACCAACTTCGATTTGCGTGTTTGCTCCAATGTCTCCTTTTCCAACAACAAAATCACCAATTTCAACAACTGCGAAACAGGAGGCTGCCTGTGGCTCAGGGGAGAGATGCACAATGTGACCATCAGTGGAAACACATTCCGCAAATATGGAAAAGATGAGGCTGTAGCCATCTTTGACAATGTGATAGACAGCTCAAACAGCCACACTCGCGGAGCAGCCAGCCGCACCAATATCAACATTGAGGATAACGTTTTTTATTATGGAGGATATACAGGCAAAGACAAAGACCCATCGGCTGTGCCCGGGATGATTGTCTCCCTGCTGACTAATGACCAAGAAAACAGCCCTGAATGCACCACTGCCGATTTCCATTTGCGAAACAACAAATTCCAAATTGACGATGCCGTCCAGCGTTGCATTTACATTGCCTTTTCTCCCAAAGACAAGCATAAAGACATCTATATTGAGAATAACCAAATCATCAATAATGACATTGGCCGGGAATGGAATTATTCTCACGATGACATCACAGTGCAGGACATGAGCGCTGCGCTCGACACAATACACATTTCACGCAACAGCATCATCAACCGCAATCTTGTGATAAAGAGTGATGGCGGCAATGGATATGTATTCCTGCACCACTATGGCGGCAATGTTTCACTCTCGGGCAACAAAATCGTTGATGAAATGACCGTTAACCCCGAAACTGGCAAATCGGCAGGTGTTCAACTCATCTATTGCGGTGCTAAAAATGGATCGGTCACGATGGATGGCAATGTGTTTAAGGGTGTTAGCCGTTTGGCATTTCTCAGCACGAGCAAACGCGTGAACACATTCACCATCAATGCCGTAAACAATTATTTCTCGGGGGACCCCCATATATATTGCGATAACATTCAACAGGTTCACCTCTTTTTCTCAAGAAACACACTGGTATGCAATAATTCCGGTTTCTTTCTCAGGAACTTTCCTGACGACGGCTCAATTACCTTTAACAGCAATGATGTAACTGTCACACCAGGCGACGGCACCTTTATGATCAAATGGGGAAAGGGGTCTGATAACCGAATGCGTTTCAAACGCATAGAGATCAGCGGAAATATTTTCCATGGGGTCAACAGCGAGAAGGAGCTATTGAAAAACATTAAAAACGTCTGCAAACGCAAATTGAAGCGGAACACTTACTTCTCAAAGTGAGACAACAAACGATTAAAGGGCAAATAAATGGTTTTCTTTATTCAGATGACTTGAGCATTTGAAAAATCTATTTATCTTTGCACTTAAACAATAAGATAATGCATGAAAATACTGATCATTAACTGCATACTCACTACTGCCGAGAAAGGTGTCATCACTCCCAAAAAATCCATTTGGGACTGTATGATTAGTACCTTTGCACGAGGTTTTATCGAATTGGGGCATCAAGTGACGCTTTTAGCCTCACAGGAATTCCATCCAACGGAAGAAGAGGATCTGCCTTTTGAGGTCATCTATTTCCCCTCACGGTGGCCACAGGTGTTCAAGCCCAGCCTGCTGCCATGGCCACGGGGAATGCACACTTGGCTCAAGCAGCATGCTTCCAACTATGACCTGGTCATTGCCAGCGAGTCGTTCCAGATTCCCAGCTTGATGGCTGCAAGAGTCTGCGGCCCCAAATTGCTGATATGGCAGGAGATGGTTCGCCATCAGCGCTTATTGTTCAAGCTACCCTCCAAGTTCTGGCACCATGTCGTGTTCCCTTTGTTCATGCGCGACGTGACCATTGTGCCTCGCAGCGAGCCAGCCAAACAGTTCATGAGGCAGTACAGCCATCATGTGAGTGATGTCATTGTGGATCACGGCACCGACGCTACCGTGCTTTATCCCTGTGAGGAGCATGACAAGTCTTTTATCGTCATCGCCCGCCTGGTGCCCGGCAAACATGTGGACAGTATCATCACAAAGTTTTCCCGTCTTATTGCTAAGGAGCCCTACCGTGATTTCCGTCTTGACATCATCGGCGACGGTGAACTAATGGAATCGTTGAAGCGACTCGTTGCATCACTGCACATTGGGCAGAATGTCATCTTTCACGGTTTTCTAACACACCAGCAATTAGCTGAGCCACTTAGACGTTCCATGGCCCTACTTGTCGATACCAGCATGGACCTGAACATGCTCACCACAGCCGAGGCCATCACCAGCGGTACTCCCGTGGTAACCAATACGGTTCCCTCATCGGCATCATTTATCGCAGCCAATGGGTTAGGCATCGTGCGGGATGGCTGGGATGAGAATGACCTTATCCAAGTCATTAACAACTATAGTGCTATGCATGGAGCCTGTGTCAAGGTCGGAAAAGAGTTGACAAACGTAGCATGTGCACGTAAGATGATTGAGATTTCAAAAGACTAGAATCAGCAGTTCACAAAAAGGTCTATATCAAACAATAAAGACTGCACTTTCACGTTATTATAAAAGCATGGTTGACCATAAAGACCACTTAATTATGGAAAAGCTCAAACTTTCAATACTTAGTCTGATGATTGCTTGTTCATGCCTGTTGGCTCAAGCTCAAACTGGACTTAGGCCACGCGGTGACGTGAACTGTGACTGGGAAGTGAATATCGCTGATGTAAAAGCTGTCATCGATTCCATCTTTGCCAATGCCCAATATCATGCATTTTACAGCTATGCCACCGACGTTAACAGTGACAAAGAAATCAACATTGCCGACGTCAATGCTATCATTGGAGCCATATTGGGCAAGGAACTAGCCCCCATGCCAACCTTTTCAGGGACTCTGCCCGTCCTGTATATCAACACCGAGGGATACCGCAATATTGACAGCAAGGAGAAGGAAGATTACCTGCATGCCGACTGGTGGCTGGATGCCGAAGGCATCGAAGGGTTTGAATCCATCGGTTCTCCAGACAATCCCCATGGAATGGTCATCAAGGGACGGGGTAACTACACGTGGACAAACCTCGACAAGAAATCCTTCCGCATCAAGCTGGACAATAAGGAGAATCTGATGGGCATGAATAAGAATCGGCATTTCTGCCTGCTTGCGCATGCCGACGATCATCTTGCCAAACTTAAAAACACGGTAGGCTTTGAACTAAGCCGCCGCATTGGTCTAGAATACACTCCAGCACAGGAGCCAGTCGAAGTGGTGTTGAATGGCCAGTATATCGGATTGTATTTCCTCACCGAGAAACCCAGAGTTGACAAGCACCGGGTCAACATCGAGGAGCAAAACGACAACGAGACCGACTCATCGATCATCACTGGTGGCTGGTTCATTGAGGTAAATGCTTTTGACGGCCCCATGGTCTATATACAGGAACATTATATGGGCCCCTGGGACTGGGATGATATGCTCTGCTTCAAGATCGATAACCTGGACGAACTATCAACCGAGCAAAGAGATTACATCACACAATTCCTGACCAATGCCAACATCGCAATTCAAACAGACGATACGACGAGTACCGAATGGGAAGAATATATCGACCTCACTTCACTTGTCAAGTTCTATATGGTGGGTGAAATTATGGACAATCTCGAACACTTCTCGAGCTGGTTCATGTACAAACATCGCGGAGAGGAAGCCAAAATGATGTTCGGTCCCGTTTGGGATTTCGGCAATTCATACACCCGCGTTCCTATTTTTGGGGTAGATTCACTGTGCTACTATCTTTACGAGCAGCCCACGTTCACCCATCCCCACTGGATCCAAGAAATGTCCAAATTCTCCCACTTCCAGGAAGTCATCAGGCAGGTATGGCAAGAATTCTATGGTTCAGGGTTCAACGACATGAACCTTGACCAGTTTATCGAAGATTTTGTCGAGTACATCAAGCCAGCCAACAAGGCAGACGTAGTGAGATGGCCCGATTATAACATCGAATGGCAAAAGAATGATTTCAAACGCTACATACATAATAAAATCGATTGGCTTAACAGCCAGTGGGGCGAAGCGGATTGAACCCTTATGAAGCACTTTATATAAATTGCCTTTTTTTCATTTGGCTCTCAGAATAATTCAGATATCAATTGCCAGAACGGTGGTTTAAAAACCACGAAATTCAAATATTGCATTAGGCCTTAATTAGCATTTTAGTGATATTTCACTTCCAAGATTTGTTAATGTCACCCATCATTTGTAATTTTGTAAATTTGAATGACACTAATGGAACTTCAAGGGTACCATTGTCATCATAAATTTACTGGCAGCATCATGCTTTAGACACCATCACTGAATGACTGTATAAAAGAAGTATGGCTGCTCTACATGAAGAATAGATGCTAAAAAATATATGGCAGAAAAGAAACTGAACGGCACGGTGATCGTGACATACCGGTGTAATGCGCGTTGCTCGATGTGCAACCGCTTTAAAGCACCGTCTAAAGCCGAAGAAGAGATCTCGATTGAGACGCTCAAGAAGCTTCCCAAAATGTACTTCACTAACATCACGGGCGGCGAGCCGTTTATTCGCACCGACTTGAAGGAAGTGGTTCGTGAACTGTACAAGAAGAGTGACCGCATCGTGATTTCGACTAACGGTTTTTTCACTGACCGTATCATCGACCTGTGCAAGGAATTCCCACAGATAGGTATCCGCATTTCGATAGAAGGTCTGGAGAAGACAAATGATGAGATTCGCGGATTGAACGACGGCTATCAACGAGGATACACCACGCTGAAGAAACTGCGCGAGATGGGCATGAAGGACGTGGGATTCGGCATGACCGTGCAAGACAAGAACGCGCCCGACCTGGTGCCCTTGTACCAGATTTCCAATGAAATGGGCATGGAGTTTGCCACGGCCTCGCTGCACAATTCGTTCTACTTTGTGGAGAGCCGTAACATCATCAAAGACCGCCCTATGGTGGCCAAGAACTTTGAGGATCTGGTCAACGAGCTGCTCAAGAGCAATTCGCCCAAGAAGTGGTTCCGGGCCTACTTCAACCACGGCTTGATCAACTACATCTATAGCCAAAAGCGCCTGTTGCCCTGCGACATGTCGTTTGACACGTTCTTCATCGACCCCTACGGCGACGTTATGCCGTGTAATGGCACGCAAGACAAGGAGGTGATGGGTAACCTGAACCGACAGACGTGGGATGAGCTGTGGAATTCGCCAGAGGCCGAAGCGGTACGCAAAAAGGTGCGTTGCTGCAACCGCAACTGCTGGATGATAGGCTCGGTGAGTCCTGCCATGCACAAATACATTGCCATTCCCGCCATGTGGGTAATCAAGCACAAACTCAAGTCGCTGCTGGGCATGAAATACTCGATGTATGAGTTGCCGATATGCCGTGACTACCGTGATGGCAAGGTGACGAAGGAGGAACTGGACAAACTCTCTACCTGCGACATGAATGCGGTCATTAACAACGGCCTGTCGGATGACTCCAAAGAGGCTTTGAAAGACCGGCGCGGAGAAGACATCGTGAATGCCGATGTTGCCGAGCAAGGCTACGAGACCACAAAAGCCGAAACCGACAAGACCATCGACATCAACTAAGAATTTTGTTAGGGCACACGAGAAAAGATATATCGACATCACCAATGGGCAATCTGAATATAGTGGTTACAGGCACGCGAGGCATACCGAACGTCATGGGCGGTGTGGAAACCCATTGCGAGGAACTGTTTCCCAGAATTGCCGCACGAGGATTTGATGTCACAGTCATTCGCCGTAAAGACTATGTGAGCGATGAACTCAGTGAATGGAAGGGAGTACGCCTCATTGACATTGACTCACCCAAGAAAAAAGCATTTGAAGCCATTGTCCACACATTCAGGGCCATCCGCCAAGCAAAGCGGATGAAGGCAGATGTCATTCATTTCCACTCCATCGGGCCCGCACTGCTCGTGCCTTATGCCAAACTGCTGGGCATGAAAGTGGTGTTTACGCATCACGGGCCAGACTACGACCGTGACAAGTGGGGCTTTGCTGCCAAGAACATGCTCAAGTTAGGAGAATGGATGGGCTGCAAGTGCGCCGACCATGTAATTGTCATCAGCGATGTCATCAGGAACCTTATTGCAGAACGGTGCGGCAGGACTATAAATGTGCACCTCGTCTATAATGGTGTGCCTGAGCCACAATTTTGCGATTATCCGGAATACTTCGACGAACTGGGTATCGAGAAGGGAAAGTATGTATTGGGCATGTGCCGTTTTGTGCCCGAGAAACATCTGCATGATCTGGTAGAAGCCTTCACCCAATTGAAAAATGAAGGCAAAACGTCAGGAATGAAATTGGTACTGGCAGGAGATACCGACTTTGAAGACAATTACTCCAGGACTTTGAAGCAAAAAGCGAAAGAGAATGGAGTGGTGCTGACGGGCTTTATCCGTGGAAGGAAACTGCATGCACTGCTGAGTAACGCCCTGTGCTATTCATTACCTTCATCGCACGAAGGACTTCCCATCGCACTACTCGAAGCCATGAGCTACAGGCTGCCAGTCATCACGTCGGCGATACCGGCTAACCTCGAAGTAGGACTGGACGCAACGTGCTATCATCAGGTTGGTGACGTCAAGGCTCTAGCCTCTAAGCTAGATAACCTTATCAATCAACCGCTCCAGCGCATAGATTACGACATGAGCAAATATAATTGGGATCGAATTGCTGGACAGGTAGCTGAAATCTATGATGCCTTAAACAGGAAATAATACCCAGACACCAACACTGAAGCGGCTTCAAAAGCCATAAACATCTTTGATTAATACCCCCAGATGATTCTCAGGGCTGAAACGTTGCATCGCATGATGAGCAATTTTTCCATGATTCCACTCACGTGTCATTGACATGGTGATGGCTGTAGCCATCGTTTCCTGATTAAACGGCTGGAATGTCACACCATTCTCACTGTTGATGAGTTCGGGAATGCCACCGATTTGTGCTCCTGCCACCGGTGTACCTGCACACAACGATTCAATGACGCTCAAGGGATTGTTTTCATACCACTGCGAGGGGACAACACTCAATCGCGCTTGCACTAACAATCGCGCGACAGCCTCTGAATCAAGCATCCCAAGAAATTCAATATTGCTGCACTGGGCATATTTTGCTTTCAACTCTTCGGCCAATGGACCACCACCAGCAACCTTGAGGCGGTAAGGCAACCGCGACGCCACAGCAAGCAGGTCGGCAACCCCTTTTTCATGGGAAAGTCGTCCCACATAGCAGTAATAGTCGTCACGGGTTGCTACTTTTTCCATCCCCTGGTATAACTTGAGTTTGATGGGATCGATAAAATTGTTGAGCACCTTGATGCGCTTAGAGTCAAAGCCACTAGATGCCATATTGTCGGCCATAAACTGGCTGGGACACAAGAACACATCGGTATTCTTCTCAAGCCTGTGTTTGTTCCATTTAACGGCTTCGAGCCATGCGACAGCACTAGCTGGCAAAGAATCCTTCATGCACTTGTGAGTGAGGACATTGAGTTTCGAGCCAGTAAAACACTTTTCACATGGGTTGCCGTCCATCAGACAATCATAACGAGGACACAGCAGTTTGTAATCGTGCAGCGTCCACACCACGCGGATGCCACGCTTATGGGCCAATTCTCCAAGCACCGGCGAGAGATAGCTGTGAATGTTGTGCAAGTGGACAACATCAGGGTTGTACTCATCGAGAACGGCCTCGAAACGGGAGCGCACATCGCCCCAGCCCAGCGTACGGCGCAAGGCATGCACTAGGTTTCCCACCCCACCCCCAAAGCTCACCTCGCTGGGGAACAAGTTACCGTAACGGGCCGAGAGGTTCTGCGGGTACTGCATGGCAAAGACCTCGGCCTCCACGCCGCTGTCACGCAGCATAGCCTCGGTATTGAGGACAACGACACAATCGCCCCCACGCGGATAATAGAATTTGTTGACCAGCAGAACTCGTTTCATCAGGTTTTAGGTTTAGGCGTTAGGTTTTAGGCGTCAGATGTTTAGGCATTGACCTATTGCCTAATGCCTAAAGCCTATAACATTACACATTGAATCGGAACACGACGATGTCACCGTCCTGCATGACATAATCCTTGCCCTCGATGTGCAATTTGCCTGCCTCCTTGACTGCGGCTTCGCTGCCATAGTGGATGTAGTCATCATACTTGATGATTTCTGCACGGATAAAGCCACGTTCAAAATCGGTGTGGATGACACCTGCACACTGCGGAGCCTTGCTACCGCGGCGATAAGTCCATGCACGCACCTCTTTAGGGCCTGCCGTAAGGAAGGTTTCCAAGTTGAGCAAGGCATAGGCGGCCTTGATGATACGGTTCACACCGCTCTCCTCCAGACCGATTTCGGCCAGGAACATCTGTCGCTCTTCGTAATCCTCCAGCTCGGCAATTTCGCTCTCGGTTTGAGCGGCTACAACCAAAATCTGGGCATTCTCGTCCTTTACGGCCTCACGCACTGCGTCCACATAGGCATTACCGTTCACAGCGCTCTTGTCATCCACGTTGCAGACATACAGCACCGGCTTATTGGTGAGCAGGAAAAGCTCGTGAGCGATTTTCTCCTCGTCCTTGTTGACCAGTTCGACAGTGCGGGCGCTATGGCCTTGTTCCAAAGCATCCTTATAGCGTTTCAGCACCTCGTATTGGGCCTTAGCTTCACGGTCTCCACCTGTCTGAGCCTGTTTTTGGATGCGATTGATGCGGCTCTCGATGGTCTCCAGATCACGCAACTGCAATTCCAAGTCGATAACTTCCTTATCCCGCACAGGATCTACCGTGCCGTCAACATGCGTCACGTTCTCGTCATCAAAACAACGCAACACATGGATAATAGCATCAGTCTCACGTATATTGCCCAGGAATTTGTTGCCCAAGCCCTCGCCACGGCTGGCACCCTTGACCAGACCTGCGATATCGACAATCTCGACAGTCGTGGGCACGATGCGAGCAGGATTCACCAGTTTGGCCAATTCGTTGAGGCGCTCATCAGGCACTGTAATGACACCAACATTGGGCTCGATGGTACAGAAAGGGAAATTAGCCGACTGCGCCTTGGCATTCGACAGACAATTAAACAGGGTTGATTTACCCACATTGGGCAATCCCACGATTCCACATTGTAAAGACATAACCTATATCTTGTTTTTTGAGATTTCTTTAATTAATAACGGATTAATCCGCAGCAAAATTACATTTTTTCTACCATTACACCAAATTAGTTTTTTGTCTGCAATTTCCAGTCACTAATTTCTTGCGTTGCTAGGGCTATACCCCCTCACTTTCCCAAAGCAAAAGGCAGATATTTCTCGAAGAACTTACGCAGTGGCATAATCACAACGATACAAGCTATCGAGAGCGGTATATACACGTAATATTTAGATATGTAGCTCTGATGGAGAATGAACACTTCTACCATTTTATAGGCCAGTATCGGGAATGCAGTCAAGCCTAAGATCAACAGCGTGTTTCGTCCCACATTGTGCACATACTCGGGCATCTCCACCAAACTGAAGAACAGAATCACCGCCATGCTGCCAATGACAGCATTCAGATAATACAGCAGCATGTTCTTGCCATACATGAGTTCATCGATGCCGCAGAGGCCATTGTATAATGAAGAGGGAACGTAGAATGCCACCAACAGGGCAACAATAATCGGGCGATACTTGATTTCCGTGAAATCGATGCCTCTCATCAAGTATCCAAAAGCATAGAAAGGCAACCCCATAGCCGCACACCTGATTGAAAATATATTGGTTCCCGCACTCTTGAAGGGCAGTATATTCTTTGATAAACCAAAATATAGCCCTATACCAACGGCCGTAGCAACAACAGCCAAAAAGTATTTGTTCTTGAATAGTTTGCTCAAAGCAGCAAAGATGACTCTAGAAAAGAACAGGGCTACCAGAAACCATAACGGGCCAAAAGGCAGGAAGGATATTTTAGTAACATAGTCCTGGCCAAGCAATATACCCAACAATGCCGCCTTGACGATGCCCCAGCCCGTCATGCCACCTTTATAGTGTTCCGGATGCAGATAAGGAGAAATCCAACCTATCGACAGGTTGATGAGCTCAAAACACAAGTAGGGCACGATCAGCTGCCTGAACCCTTTGCTCACATTCTCGCCAAACGAACGTTTTGGATTAAAAAACAAGCCCGAAACAATAAAAAACAACGGAATATGGAAACCATAAATCAACACATCCACAGGTTTATAGGTAGCCAGGTGCCCGATAATCATCAGCAGAATGGCAAATGCCTTAGCATCGTCAATATAGTTTAAGCGTTTTTTTTCTGCAATTTGAGCCATTTCTATTGTTTCTCTTGTTTTCGGGCGCAAATTTAAGCATATTTTGTCAGTAAAACACCCATTATCCCATTGAGTTTACAGTTTAAGGTTTATGATTAAGAGTTTGGATTATGGCATAAGTCCACAATCACCACATGTCATGCAATCGGTTGCATTGTTTTTTTGTGGTGTGTAGCACATTATCTATAATGTTTTTATCGAATATCTTGTTATATTTGTAGGTGTTTAACAACTATTACCAAAGAATTATCACAATAACATTAAAAATATCAGAACTATGATGAAGACTAAACCGGATTTGAAATTCAACCAGCTGTGGAACATCAGCTTTGGATTCTTTGGGGTGCAGATTGCCTACGCCCTGCAGAGCGCCAACATCAGCCGTATCTTTGCGACCTTGGGCGCAGACCCTCACAACCTGAGTTATTTCTGGATTTTGCCACCATTGATGGGTATGGTGGTACAGCCGCTGGTGGGCTACTTCAGCGACAAGACGTGGCTGGGCCG
>JAEEGL015956848.1_pt1 | contig 28095 bp, 26 predicted proteins | sample 9134231 | NCBI WGS metagenome assembly JAEEGL01 (sample SAMN16246548, study PRJNA631951) | gut metagenome | biome: gut microbiome; feature: rumen; material: fiber-attached | host: Bos | place: Iran: Karaj | collected 2018-10
CCTGGAGCGGCCATCCGCATCTGCGCATCATCGACAACAGCACTTCCTTTGACGAGAAGCTGAAGCGGCTGATGAATGAAATGATCTCTTTCCTGGGTATTGAAAATCCGATCGAGACGGAAAAGAAATTCCTGATCCGCTATCCGGATATTCAATGGCTGGAGAACAATCCTTTCTGCCATAAGATTGACATCATTCAGACTTACCTGCATGCCCCGGAAGGGGAGGAAAGACGGCTTCGTCAGCGCGGCGAAAACGGCCACTATATCTGTTACGTGACAACCAAAAAGCCAATCGGTGACGATGGTCTGAAACGGATCGAGACCGAACAGCGGATCAGTGAGAATGAATACCTGCGGCTGATGTCCATGGCCGATGAAACACGCCTGCCGATTCATAAGACAAGATACTGTCTGATCTATGAACAGCAGTATTTCGAAATTGATGTCTATCCGTTCTGGAAAGACCGGGCAATCGCCGAAATCGAACTGAGTCAGGATGATCAGGAGATCACCTTCCCGCCGGAGATTCAGGTTCTGCGGGAGATTACCGGTGAAAAGGCATATAAGAATGCGGCTCTGGCAGAAATGCTGATGAAAAAAGAAAAGGGAAACGAAGTTCCCTTATCCTGATATTTTCGGAATCACGCGGCTTCCGTATCTTACGGCAAACAGGCCGCGTTTTTCATTTGTGATTGGCTCAAGCACCGTGTCGGACCATTTTCCTTTGACAATGGCCAGACGGCCTGAAATCGGCTGGATGGCTTTTTCCCCGTCCTCGCTTTTCAGGATCAGCCGGCCGTTTTCTTCCCGGATGGCAAAAGCGGTTCCTTCGCCGGACTGGTATTCGCCCTGGATCTCTGCCTGCGTTTCAGCGGGCCAGGAACTTTCCGGATAAGCCGGCAAAGCGTCTTTGTTCAGATCGGTATAAGCCATAAAGAGGGAATCGCTGATGCGGCTGACCGGAACACCGGAGGTGTTGCACAGGACAATAACGGCACAGCCGGCATCATAGGAGAACAGAATGTTGCTTGACACACCCGGCAGACTGCCGCCGTGCTGGAAGATCTGATATGGACCGATCTTCTGGGTGTAGAGACCATACCCATAACAGCCATCGATGCCGAACGGGATACGCGGTTTCAGCATTTCCGCGATGCTTTCCTTTGAACATATGCCCTCACCTTCGCGCAGATACATCGTCAGATATTTCTTCAGATCATTCAGCGTCGATTTCATGGCGCCGCCGCCGTTCAGTACGAAGGCATCGTCATGATAGTCACGGTGGTGCATCATGACGCCGTCTTTTCTGTCATACAGGATCGCGGCATTTTCATCTTCCGCCGGCCGCACGAAGTCGCAGAAACTTCTGTCCATATGCAGCGGCTGCAGAATGTGTTTCCGCACATATTCGTCATAGGAAGGCTGACCGCCATAGCGGCGGATCACCTCGGAAAGAAGGCCGAAACCGTCGTTGCAGTAGCTGCAGTATCTGCCTGGCGCGTCGATCAGGCCGCTGTTTTCCTGCAGGGCATCGAGGCGCATGGCGACCAGCCGGCCGCCTTCCTCCGCCAGTTTTTCGTTCCGGCAAAGATCGTGATTCCTGTCTTCCCGAAGACCAAGCTTCTGAGCGACCGGCCGGACGGTGATTCTTTCCTGCGGGAAGAAACCGCCGCTGTGGGTAAGCAGATGGGACAGCTTCACGGTTTCCGTATTCCGGTTTGTAAATTCCGGGATATAGCGTGACAATGGATCGTCCGCTGACAGCCGGCCGTCTTCCTGCATTTTCATGATGGCCAGCGCGGTGAATGATTTGGTAACGGAAGCCAGACCGAAGATCGTTTCCCCGTCGACGGGAAGCCGGTTTTCCAGATCACGGAAGCCGAAGAACTTTTCGTATACGGTATGGCCGCCTGCATCAAGAATACAGGCTGCGATACCGGCGGCTTCACATTCATCCATGATGATCCGGATCAGTTCTTCCGCCTGCTGAAGTTTTCCCTCAGACAGATTCATTTCAGATCCTCAGGCAGTTCGAAACGGTATTCGGGCACTTCTTCGCCAAGCAGATGTCTGACAAAGTAATCCAGCTTGCGGCGGATAAAATACGGGTTGGCCGGAACGTTGTGATTGGTCCGCGGCAGGATCAGGAAGTCAAAGTCCTTGTCTTCTTTGATCAGGGCGTCGATCAGACGGATCGACTGGGACATGGCGACGTTGTCATCCATGGCGCCGTGGACGATATACAGTTTTCCTTTCAGATTCTTCGCCAGCGCCGTGTTGTCACCCTGCAGATAGATTTCCCGGTTGTAGAGTCCGTAGTAGGTTTCCGTCCACTGGTTGTTGTACATTCTCTGATCGTGATTGCCGGCGGAAGAGACACCGACTTTATAGGTGTCCGGATATTCCAGCATGGCTCTTGAAGTGGCGCAGCCGCCGCCCGAGTTCCCCCACATGCCGGCTCTTTCGAGATCGAGGAACGGATACAGTTCCTTGATCTGCGGCAGGCAGAAGACATGGTCTTTCAGACCGGCGCAGCCATGGATGTTCTCATAGCTGATGTTATGCAGTTTCTTGCCGCGGCCCGGAGTGCCAAGACCATCCAGGATAATGCCGGCAAAGCCCAGCTGGGCGAATTCTTCCAGACCGCCCATGATCTCGCGGCCTTCAATGGCGGCGGAGCAGGCAAAGGCCTTCGGCACGTTGTAGCACTGCATGCCGCCGTAGATATAATCGATAAACGGATAGGACTGATCCGGATCAAAGCCAGCCGGCTTTACCAGGATGCCGTACAGTTCCGTCCTGCCGTCGGATGCTGTGACATGGAAGCGTTCCGGCATGACATAGCCGCGATTGAGCAGGTCACTGATATCGGCACGGACAAGCTCCCGGACGAAGGTGCCGTCGGCTTTGTACAGATTAGTGACAGGTGCTTTGTCGACGCGGCTCCAGGTGTCGACGATCATATTGTTGATCAGCATTGCTCTGTGCATGCCGTCTTCCCTGCAGAGTATCCTGAAGTCACTGCCGTCGTAATGAGCCCGGCATACCAGCTGATAATACGGATCGCTGGTTTCCTTAAAGTTGCTGGCATAGAAGTAGACAAACTCATTTTCATCGTCTTTGCCGATCAGTTCACCGACTGAGCAGTCAGCCGGTGTCAGAACGTTGAGCAGATTCCCGTCGGTATCATAGCGGAACAGTCTGGCGAAATCGTCACGCTCGCTTTGCCAGATGACTGTTTTCTGATCGTCGCTCAGGAAATTGGAAGCACAGTAGTCATTGAAGCCGTCAAGATTGCCGTAGGTGCGGATATTGATTGCCGTGTCGCTGGTTTCACTGAGGACTTTTTTCACGCTGCCGTCGCTGTGAATGATGACAAACGAAGCAATCTTACTGCCGCGTGTCACATGGGTCGTAAAGACGGCGCTGCCATCGTCCAGCCATTTGGCGGCACTGTAATACTCATGGAAGAGGGGACCGCCGGCCGGCTGCGGTTCCATGTCCAGCATGGTCAGAGTTCCTTTTTCCGCATCGCCGAGGCAGTAATGAGCCAGCGGCAGATCTTCGTCTTCCGGGAAGGCGCATTTGTAAGTGTGCAGGCGGGGCCGGATGCTTTCTCTTGTTTCTTCGTCATAGGACTGAAGGACATACAGTTCCTTCACATTGCGCTGATCCATCTTATAGGTCAGGAATTTCTTTCCGTCCGGTGACCATAAGACATCCGGCACTTCCGGAACTCCTTTTACCCGGTCGGTGATATAGCCGCTGTATTCCGCGCATTTGGCATATGCAAAATCTTTTTCACCGTCATAGCTCAGACGTGTCTCCTTGCCGGTTGCGCATTCACGCAGCCAGAGATCATGGTCTCTGACAAACAGTTCCCGGCTGCGATCCGGGGACACACTGACAGCCCGTGCCTGCTGGTAATCTCCTTTTACAAGGGTATCCGTCTCGGGTTCATAGGTATATTCGTATTCTTCATGAACAAAGATGATCCTGCCGTCTTTCACATCACAGCGATCAAACGGCAGATTGTCGCAGCCAAGCTTTTCAGCAAGGGCCTTGGCGCCGAACAGATCACTTTCCGTTCCGTCTTCCGTGTTCACTTTCTTGAAGACCGTGCGGACTTCCTCACCGGTGCGTTCTTCCAATCCATAATAGAAATGTGAGTCATCAAGTTTCTTTGCTTTTGGCGCCGCATTCAGCACGGCATGTCTGACATTCCAGGGCAGCAGTTTTTCGGCTGCCTGATAACGTTTGAGCATATCAGTCATATTCAGAATTCTCCTTGTTCACCATTATAAGGCACAAATGGAACAGAGCCTAACGGGATACTGCCGGAAAGATGAAAAAAGAAACAGAAGCTGCCGTTACAGAGCAGAAAAGAAGGCCTGTATCTGTTAGAATGAAGTCAGAAGAGAATAACAGATTGGAGATCATTTATCATGAGTAAAGTTACAGAAATCACCAGGGAAAGCTGGATCAAAAGCACCTTCCCGGAGTGGGGAACATGGCTGAACGAAGAAATCGAAAATACGGAGATTCCGGAAGGCCAGGTCGGCATGTGGTGGCTTGGCTGCACCGGTATCTGGTTCAAGACACCGGGCGGCGCCAATGTCACGATCGACCTCTGGGCCGGTAACGGCAAACGCACCCATGGTGACGGCAAGATCAAAGTCGGCCACCAGATGGCCAATATGGCCGGTGTCAGAAAGATGCAGCCGAATTTAAGAGCGGTGCCTTTCGTTATCGATCCGTTTGCGGTCAAGCATGTCGACGCCGTGCTGGCAACCCATTATCATCAGGATCACATGAGCGCGGAATTCGCGGCGCATGTCATCCAGTCCGGCATGACGACGACAAATGAAAAGGGTGAGGAGATCCCGGTACCGTTCATCGGTCCGAAAAAGTCGGTGGAATACTGGCTGAACTGGGGCGTTCCGGCCGACAGATGCATTACCGTCAAGCCGGGTGATGTCATCAAAATCAAGGATCTTGAGATCGTTGCCCTGGATTCCTTTGACCGCACCTGCATCGTCACGACGGACTCCCAGGGAGCTGACCGTGAAGATCTTTATGGAAAATGCCCGACCGACATGGACGACAAGGCAGTCAACTACCTGGTCAAGACACCGGGCGGCAATATCTATCACAGCGGTGATTCCCATTATTCCATTTATTTCGCCAAGCATGGCAAAGACTATGATGTTGATGTCGCCTTTGGCTCTTTCGGTCTGAATCCGGTCGGCATTCAGGACAAGATGGAAGCGACCGATATTCTGCGTATGGCGGAAGCTCTCCGCTGCAAGGTCGTCATTCCGATTCACTATGACGTCTGGACAAACTTCATGGCGGACGTCAATGAGATCAAGGTTCTTTACGATATGCGCAAAGACAGACTGGATTACGGATTCCATCCGTTCTTCTGGGAAGTCGGCGGCCGTTATATCTATCCGCGTGACAAGGACAGAAGAGCATATCACCATGACCGCGGATTCGATGACTGCTTCGATTATGAGGCAAACGTTCCGTTCCGCTCTGTTCTGTAAAGACATACGGAGGCGCGTGTGAGTATTCTTGTTCTGGATATCGGCACCACCAGTATGCGCGGTATCCTTTACGAAAAAAACGGTGATAAGATTGCCCTGAGCCGCCGGGAAAACCATCTTGTTTTTCTCGGCGACAGCCTCATTGAAGAGGATCCGCAGGAATTCGCCGACAATACGCTCGCCATTATTCATGAACTGCTGCAGAAATATCCTGCCGATCAGATTGAAGCAGTGGCGATCACCTCGCAGCGTTCCAGTATCATACCGGTGGATATCAGCGGTCATCCGCTGCTGCCGACGATCATGTGGCAGGATACCCGCAACCGTTCCATCTGCAATGAGCTTTCCGTTTATAATGCGCGTCTGTTTCAGCTGACCGGTGCCGAAGTCAGTACGGTTTTTTCCGGCAGTAAAATGACGTGGATCAGAAGGAATCAGCCGGAAATCTACCGCCGGGTTCATAAGTTTCTGAACATTCCGGAATATGTCTGCTTCCTGATGACCGGAAAGTATGTATCGGATATGACATATGCGAGCCGCACCGGCCTGCTTGATCTTAGGCGGGGCTGCTGGCATCCGGAACTTCTGTCACTTTATGAAGTGGAAGAAGAAAAGCTGTGTGAGCTGAAGGAACCGGGTGATACAGCCGGCTATGTCACGGCTGAATATGCCGCCCTGAGCGGCCTGCCGGAAGGCATTCCTGTCCTGCATTGCGGCGGTGATCAGCAATGTGCCGCTGTCGGGCATGGCATTCTTTCGGAAGGGGACCTGTCCATCACGATGGGGACCGGAGGTTTTATCGCGGCTGCCTGTGACAGACTGCCGCCGACACTGCCGGACAGAATGATCTGGAACCGGGCGGCTGTGCCGGGAAGTTTTATCATGGAAGCCAATGTGCTCAGCTGCGGCGCGGCACTGGAATGGTGTGCCAGAGAACTGTACGGCATGGAAAAAATCGACTATCGGAAGCTGGAAGAAGAACTGCACAAAGAAAACTTTGTCAGCAGCTGTCTCGTCGTGCCGTTCTTCAGCGGCCGGGGAGCGCCTGACTGGGATCCCAAAGCCAGGGCCGTATTTGCCAATATTTCGACTGCGACCCGCCGCAGTGAATTATTCAAAAGCACGATGGAAAGCATCTTCATGGAGATTGCCGGCCATCTGAACGATTTTGCGAAAGAAGTGGAGATCCGCCGGATCTGCTGCGGCGGCGGTATGACCGCGAGTCCGGCTCTGAATCAGCTGCAGGCGGATGTTTACGGCCGTTCTGTTTTCTGCACCGAAGATCCGGAAGCGACCGGACTTGGCTGTCTGAGCGTGGCTCTGGCCGGCCTTGGTGAGTTTTCTTCCGCACAGGAAGCCCGACAGACACTGGCGGCAGGTGAAAAGCTGACGGAATACCGGCCCGATCCGGATAAGAGCCGTCAGTACGAAGAAAAGAGACAACAGATGTTGGCGCTGTATGAAAGCGTCAGGAAAGGAAACAGATCATGAGAGCGGAAAAGAAAGTGATCGGCAGTCTGAATAAATGCTACGCTGTCTGCCAGTTTACATATGATGAGGTACCGCATCTTGTCGTTGCGGCGGAAAAACAGGATCCCTGCTATGCCTTTACCCTGGACGGCGAAAAGACAGATACGTTATGGGAAGGACCCGGCGGTGTCATGACGCTGCTGCCATATCCGTATTCCGACCGTATTCTTCTCTCCACCCAGAAATTCTATTCTCCGAACGATTCCGCCGAAGCGAAGATCGTGTGGTACGAGAAAGAAGGAAGTGAATGGCAGTGTCATGTCCTCTGTGATCTGCCTTTCGTGCATCGTTTCGGCATTGTCAGAAGAAACGGAAACTGCTATCTGGTCGCCTGCACACTGAAGTCCGCGCATGCCTTTAAAAATGACTGGACGTGTCCGGGCCGCATCTGGGTGGCGGAACTGCCGGAAGACCTGCATGGCTATGACGCGGATCATCAGCTGGAACTCTTCCCGCTGAAGAGCGGCCTGTATAAGAACCACGGTTTCGCAGTCCATGCCGAAGCGGACGGCAGCACCTTCGCAGTCGTCGGTACCGAGAACGGTGTATTCAAAGTTGATCCGCCGGCTGAGAAGGGCGGCGAATGGTACTGCGAATGTCTGCTCGAAGTACCAGCCAGCGATATGCTTTATCTGGATTTTGACGGTGACGGCGAACGGGAACTGCTGGTGCTCTCACCATTCCATGGTGACACTGTCAGTGTTTACAAACGGCAGAACGGATCCTTCGTCAAGGTCTGGGAAAGAGAAAAGAAGATGCCGTTCATTCATGCGATTGACGGTGCCTTCGTCAACGGCAGATGGTGCGCCTTTACAGGCAACCGCCAGGAAGACAGGGACCTGATCATGATCTGTTTTGAAAACGGTGAATATCAGGTATCCGTGCTCGATCAGGGCAGCGGTCCGGCCAACTGCATGTTCTATACTTTCAACGGTGAGAACCGCCTGCTGGCAGCCAACCGTGAGACGGATGAAATCGCTGTCTACACCCTGCAGGAGGAAGAATGATGAACTATACACTTGCCCTTTATGAAAAGGCGATTCCGGCCGGCTACACGTTTGAAGAAATGTTCATGATCACAAGAGAATGCGGTTTTGACCGTTTTGAGATCAGCATTGATGAGACGGATGCCAGACTGTCGCGCCTGAATATGACACCGCAGGAGCAGTGCGCTCTCGGTGAACTGGCGAGAAAGTGCGGCACGCCGATCCGTACCATGTGCCTGAGCGGCCACCGCAAGTATCCGATGGGTTCAAAGGATCCAGCCGTCCGCAAAAGAAGCATGGAAATCATGTACCGGGCGGTTGACTTCTGTATCAATGTCGGTATCGCCGTGATCCAGCTGGCCGGCTACGACGTTTACTATGAAGAAGGCGACGAAGAAACCCAGGCGCTGTTTCTGGAAAATCTGAAGAAAGCGGCGGACTATGCGGCATCCAAAGGCGTCATTCTGGCGTTTGAGACGATGGAAACACCGTTCATGGACACGGTCGACAAAGCCATGACCTATGTCAGGAAAGTGGACTCGCCGTATCTCGGTGTCTATCCGGATATCGGCAACCTGAAAAACGCGGCTGTCCTGTACGGTCTGGACGTTGTTGAAGACATGGAAAAAGGCCGGGGACATACCTATGCCGTACATCTGAAAGAAACCCTGCCCGGTGTTTACCGTGATATGAATTACGGCACCGGCGGTCATACGGAATATGTCCGCTGTATCAGAAAAGCACTGGATATGGGCGTGCGCATGTTCACCGGTGAATTCTGGTACCAGCAGGGACAGGATCATATCAAAGTCATCAAGGAAGCCAGCGCTTTCCTGAGAGCCCGTATAGAGGAGGCACAGCAAGATGCTTGAAGAACTGAAAAAAGAAGTATGTGAAGCGAATCTGGAACTGGTCAGAAAAGGTATCGTTATCTATACCTGGGGAAATGTTTCTGGTATTTCCGAAGACCGGAAATACATGGTGATCAAACCATCCGGTGTTGATTATGACGGCATGTCACCGGAAGACATGGTGGTTGTCGATATCGAAACCGGCGAACGGGCGGAGGGCAAATGGAAGCCTTCTTCCGATACCGATACCCATCTGGAACTGTACCGCCGTTATCCGGATATCAAAGGTGTCGTCCATACGCATTCCATCCACGCGGTCGCCTTTGCCCAGGCGGGCATTGCCATTCCCGCCCTCGGCACGACCCATGCCGACTACTTCTACGGTGACGTGCCATGCACAAGGGAACTGACGAAGGAAGAAGTGGAAGAAGCATATGAACGCAATACCGGCAAAGTGATCGTCGAAACGATCGACGGACTGGGTTACGATCCGATGGCAGTGCCGGGTATCATCGTCAAGAACCACGGTCCTTTCTGCTGGGGAAAGAGTCCGGCCAATGCCGTGTATAACGCGGTCGTGCTGGAAACCGTCGCCGAAATGGACCTGAAAACACTGCTGCTGAATCCCGATGCGTCCATTGCCCGATATGTGCTGGACAAGCATTATATGCGCAAACATGGCCCGAATGCCTATTACGGACAGAAATGAATGAAAAGACTTTCCCACGGGAAGGTCTTTTTTTCTGACAGGGAACTGTTCACAGATTATAATGAAGAAAAGAACAAGGAGAACATCATTTATGTTAGACAAGAATTTTCTTTGGGGCGGCGCTCTGGCGGCACACCAGTTTGAAGGCGGTGTCATCGGTACAACGAAGGGACTGAGTGTCGCGGATGTCATGACAGCCGGTGCTGTTGACAAAGCCCGTATTATTACCGACGGCGTCCAGGAAGGACTGTACTATCCAAACCATGTCGGCATCGATTTCTACCATCGTTATAAGGAAGACATCGCGCTGTTTGCCGAAATGGGATTCAAATGTTTCCGCACTTCGATCGGCTGGTCACGTATTTTCCCGCTGGGTGACGAAGAAGAACCGGATGCGGAAGGTCTGAAATTCTATGATGATGTGTTTGCGGAACTGCATAAATACAACATCGAACCGGTCATTACGCTGTCTCATTTTGAAATGCCTTATCATCTGGCCAAAGAATACGGCGGCTTCCTGAACCGTAAGACGATCGATTTCTTCGTGAAGTTCGCCAAGGTCTGCTTTGAACACTACAAGGGTGTCGTTAAGTACTGGATGACATTCAACGAAATCAACAACCAGATGAACTACAAGAACGATATCTTCGGCTGGACCAATTCAGGTGTTCATTTCGGTGCTTATCCGGATCCGGAACAGGCGATGTATCAGTGCGGTGCCTATGAACTGGTTGCTTCGGCAAGAGCTGTCAAGATCGGTCACTGGATCGATCCGGAAAACAAGATCGGCTGCATGATCGCAATGGTTCCGATCTATCCGTTCTCCTGCCGTCCGGCTGATCAGGTGCTGGCGCAGCAGATGATGCACCAGAGATATTTCTGGTCTGACGTCATGTGCCGCGGTCATTATCCGGCTTATGCCCTGAAGATGTTCGAAAACAAGGGCTGGGATATGGATATTACCGAAGAAGATAAGAAGGATCTGGCGGAAGGAACGGTCGACTACATCGGTTTCTCCTACTACATGACCAATACGGTTGACTCCACCGTGAACAAGGATGTCTCCAAGTCACTGGACGGTTCTTCACCGAATTCCGTCGCCAATCCGTTCATCAAGGCTTCTGACTGGGGCTGGGCAATTGATCCGGAAGGTCTGCGTTATGCGCTCAACGCATTCTATGAGAGATATGAAAAGCCGCTGTTCATCGTTGAGAACGGCTTCGGCGCGATCGACGTCAAGGAAGAAAACGGCGAATGCCATGACCAGTACCGCATTGACTATTTCCGCAACCATATCATTGAGATGAAGAAGGCAGTGGAACTTGACGGTGTCGATCTGATGGGTTACACCCCATGGGGATGCATCGACTGCGTTTCCTTCACGACCGGTGAAATGAAGAAGCGTTACGGCTTCATCTATGTTGACCGCAACAACGACGGTTCCGGCACACTGGAAAGAAGTAAAAAAGATTCCTTCGAATGGTATAAGAAAGTCATTGCCAGCAACGGCGAGGAATTATAAGAGTCAGGAAGAAGAGCTGAACACAGCTCTTCTTTTTTTGTCAAAAAGAAATCTGACAGTTCCATCCGCAAATATGAATGCGGTACAATAAAAAAGAGATAAGTAATCCATTTATAAACAGGAGACCAGTATGAAACTCAAGCACTATTTTGTATTGATCGCCATGTGCGGTCTGGCAGCGGCTTCCATCGGTGTGACTGTGAATACCGCCGGTGTTTTCTATACTCCGATTGCGGAAGATCTCGCCGTTGGCCGGGGAAGCATCGCGATGATGATCACGATCACGTCTCTGGTAGCGGCTGTGGTGGCTATTTTCGTGCCGAAAATGCTGAAGGAATCCACCCTGAAAGTCATTATCATCACAGCGACGGCACTGCTGGCGGGTTCGACGTTCCTGATTTCCCGCTGCACGTCTCTCTGGCAGATCTATGTGATCAGTGTGTTCCGCGGTGTCGGTGATGGTCTGATCAGTTTCGTGCTGATCACGATGATCATCAACTACTGGTTCTATGCCAACCGCGGTCTGTTTACCAGTCTGGTCATGGCCTTCAGCGGTGTCCCGGGCGTCCTGCTTTCACCGGTCTTTACCGGCATTATCAATTCTTCCGGATGGCGGACAGGATTTGTCTGGGTGGCTATCGCGACCCTGATCTGCTGTGTGCCGGCCATTCTTCTTCCGTTCTCCATTCAGCCATCGTCTGCCGGTATCAAGCCATACGGCTATGATGCCTTCATGAAGGAACGGGAGAATGGCAGAACCGTTGTCATTGACGATCGTCCGAAACCGTTCAATTTCTTCAATCCGAAGTTTATGCTGGCCATCGTTGTCGCCATCTGCACCAGTGTCGTGGCGGCTGTTCCTTCGCACCTGCCCGGTTATGCCGTATCGATCGGCAAGGCGGCCTCCGTTGGCGCGATGATGCTGTCAGTGGCAATGGCATTCAATATTCTTTCCAAACTGGCCTTTGGCGTCCTGAATGACAGAATCGGAGCCTATAAATCCGTCCTCGTCATGTCAGCCGTGAATATGCTTGGCTGTCTGATCCTGCTGTTTGTCCCAATCGATTTCGCTCTGTATGTCGGATCCGGCTTCTATGCTGTGACATTTGCGATCTCGGCGGTCGGTGTCGCCATGATTTCCGGCTATCTGTTCGGCATGGAATACTATGCGGCAGCCTATCCGGTGCTGAGTTTTGTCGGCGGCGCAGCCAATGCGGTCGGCGGTGCTCTGGTCGGTTCTCTGTACGATGCGACCGGTTCCTATACCATTAACTTCTGGCTGGCTCTGGGCTGTCAGGCAGTTCTGCTGCTGGCTCTGAGCGCGGCAGTTGCCATCCGTAAGAAGGAACGTCATTCCGGTATTGAGGAAAACTGATACAGATGAAAAAAAGGAAGATGAGAAAAGTCACTGCTTCCGGAATTCTCGCGGCATCGGTTCTCGCTTCCGCGGCAGGCGGCTGTCAGCTGCTGCCAGGCCAGCAGAATTACGATCCTGAAAACAATATCATCGAAGCGGTCTACGGGCCGCCCGAAGACTTTGAAGAAGCCCCGGTGGATGTGCCGGAACAGCAGGAGAACGAAACCGAATAGAACAGGAGGAAAGCCATGAAAAAGATGAATCGCAAAAGAGTCACCGCTTCCAGTATTCTGACAGCGGCTGTGGTATCTTCCGCGATTTTCCTGCCCGGCTGCAATCCTTCGGTATACGGACCGCCGCCGGACTATGATCCGGAGAATAATGTCCAGGAAGACGTATATGGACCGCCGCCGGTTTACGAGCCGGAAGATAATGTTCTGGAAGACGTATACGGACCGCCGGAAGACTTTGAAGAACCGGCAGATCAGACGGAAGACGGAGAAGTGCCGCAGAATGAAAAAGATTAAACAGGAACATCTGAACCAGCTGGCGGATTATACCGCTCAGCTGTATCAGCATCCGCGTCTTCGCCATCTCTTTCTCGAACTGACCCTGCAGTGCAATGAGCACTGCTTTCATTGCGGCAGCAACTGCACTTCCGAAAAGGGAGAAGAACTGAGCCTGGAAGAATATCAGAGAATTCTGAGAGAAGTGAAGGAAGACTTTGACATCCGCCAGATCCAGCTCTGCATTACCGGCGGTGAACCGCTGCTGCGCAGAGATTTCTTTCAGATCATGTCCTATGCTCATGAACTGGGGTATCGCTGGGGCATGACCAGCAACGCCACCCTGATCGATCAGAATGTCGCCCATCGTCTGGCGGAATGCGGCATGGGCACGGTATCCGTTTCTATTGACGGTCTGGAAGAAACACATGACCGGCTCAGGGGAATGAAGGGTGGCTACCGGCGGGCCATGCGGGGAATTCAGTGTCTGATCGACGAGCAGGCTTTCCGGAACGTTCAGGTCACGACAGTCATCAATCATCAGAATATCGATGAACTGGATGCGCTGTTTGCTGTCATGGATCAGATCGACATTGATTCCTGGCGGGTGATTCATCTGGAACCGATCGGCCGGGCTTTAGAGAGACCCGAACTGATGTGCACGAAGGAAGATTATATCCGTCTCTTTGACTTTATCCGGGAAAAAAGAAAACAGGGATATCCCCTGGAGTTCGGCTGCAGTCATTATCTTGGCCTTGAATATGAAGCGGAAGTCAGAGACTGGTACTGGCTGTGCAATGCCGGTGTCTATACCGCCAGCATTATGAGCAACGGTGATATCGGCGCCTGTCTTGACATTGAGCGCCGGCCGGAAACGATCCAGGGCAATATCCGCACGGACCGTTTCAAAGATATCTGGGAAAACCGTTTCGAACTGTTCCGCCATGATCTCAGTGATCTGAACGGGGAATGCCGCAGCTGCGCGCACCAGCGTTTCTGCCGCGGTGACGCCCACCACAGCTGGGACTATGACCATAACCGGCCGATGGTATGCATGAAAGGCATCCTGTTTCCCGAAGCGGACGCATAAGCAGTCATGTGACTGCTTTTTTTCATTCCACGGCGTCCAGTTCTGTGTACAGCATGCCTTTTTCCGTCCGCTGCGAACGCATCAGGGAAATCCGGGAAGCTCTCATTTGCAAAGGCCAGGGCTTCACGGGCGGCAGAGGCGCGTCGGCCTTGCGCACCAGTGTCACATGCGGAAAGAAAGGCTTTGGATCATAGGGAATCTGATGATCGGAAAGGGCATGCCGCAGTCTTCTGACATAGCTGTCCAGCCCGGCGTTCTCCCGGATGCCGCACCAGTAGATCTTTTTAAAAGCGCCGATTCCTTCCAGAGTGATTTCAAACGGCTCATAATCAACCGTCTCCAGGATCTCCATGACCGTTTCCGTATCGGGATACTCACCGATATAGGCAAGGGTGATATGCAGGTTGTACGGGTCGGTATAGGTGCCGCTGACACCGTTCGTTTTCATTTCTTTCTGGATCCGGATCAGTTCACTGCGGATGGCTTCATCCGGCAGGATGGCAATAAACAGACGCATGGCTCTTTCGTCCTTTCTGATGAAGAAATTATAGCATTGATCGCACAGGCCGGAAATTGAGTAAGTTTTATCTAACAAAGTTAGATTTTTGTGTCCCTGCTGTGGTAGACTGAAACAGGACTGAAGGAAAAACAGATGAATCTGAAAGAACTGAAAATCGGCGAAAGTGCGGTGATTACCGAAGTAGGGGGCGAAGGAGCTCTCCGCCAGCACTTTCTGGATATGGGTGTGATACCCGGCGCGTATGTGACAGTTGTCAAACTGGCACCGCTTGGCGATCCGATGGAAATCAGGATCCATGGCTATGAACTGACCATGCGGCTGGCCGAAGCGGAACAGATCACCGTCGATCCGAACGGCAAAAGGGCAGATCAGGTACCGGAAGTCAGGGAAACTGTCCACGCGGATCATCCCGGTCTTGGTGAAGACGGAAAATATCATAACAAGAAAGAAGAACATCCTCTGCCGGAAGGAACGACACTGACATTTGCCCTGGTGGGCAATCAGAACTCCGGCAAGACGACATTGTTCAATCAGCTGACCGGTTCCAACCAGCATGTCGGCAATTTCCCCGGTGTTACCGTGGACCGCAAGGACGGCGTGATCAAAGGCCATCCCGACACACTGGTCACGGACCTGCCGGGCATATACTCGATGTCGCCTTACAGCGCCGAGGAAATCGTATCCCGCAATTTCGTCATTGAAGAAAAACCGAAGACAATTATCAACATCGTCGACGCGACCAATATCGAGCGCAATCTGTATCTGACCATGCAGCTGCTGGAAATGAACATACCGATGGTCGTCGCCCTGAATATGATGGATGAAGTCACCGGCAACAAAGGCGCCGTTGACATCAACCGGATGGAAGAAATGCTCGGCGTTCCGGTCGTGCCGATCGCCGCTCTGCGCAATCAGGGTGTTGACGAACTGGTGGAACATGCGGTGCATATCGCCAGGTATCAGGAAAAACCGCAGCAGCAGGATTTCTGCAGCAAGGAAGACATGGGCGGCGCGGTGCACCGTGCCATTCATGCCGTGCAGGCGATCATTGAAGACCATGCCGAACGGGCCGGTCTGCCGCTGCGTTTCGCGGCGACCAAAATCCTGGAAAATGATCCGCTTGTTTTGGACATACTGAAACTGGATGACAATGAGAAAGAGATGATCGAGCACATTGTGATCCAGATGGAAAAAGAAGGCGGCCTGGACAGAAACGCGGCGGTGGCTGCCATGCGTTTCCGTTTTATCGACAGTGTGTGCCGGTCGGCCGTACGTAAGCCGGTGGAAAGCAAAGAACGTCTGCGTTCGGAAAAGATCGACAGTATTCTGACCGGCCGGTGGACCGCTCTGCCATGTTTCATTCTCATTATGGGACTGGTCTTCTGGCTGACCTTCAACGTCATCGGCGCTTTCCTGCAGGATCAGCTGGCGGCTGTGATCGGCAGTCTGGCGGAGGTCTGCGACAACTGGCTGATTTCAGCCGGTGTCAACGCGGCCGTTCATGATCTGGTGATCAAAGGCATTTTTGAAGGAGTCGGCAGCGTGCTGAGTTTTCTGCCCATCGTCGTGACGCTCTTCTTCTTCCTGTCCATGCTGGAAGACAGCGGCTATCTGGCGAGAATTGCCTTTGTCATGGATAAACTGCTGCGGCGCATCGGTCTTTCCGGCCGCAGTATCGTGCCGATGCTGATCGGATTCGGCTGCACGGTGCCGGCGGTCATGTCGACCCGGACCCTGCCCAGCAAACGCGACCGTATGATGACGATCCTGCTGACGCCGTTTATGAGCTGCACGGCAAAACTGCCGATCTACGGTTTCTTTGCCAACAGTTTCTTCCCCCATCAGGCCGGCTGGATCATGATCGGTCTGTATGTGCTCGGCATCGTCACGGCTGTGCTCTGCGCATATCTGTTTAAGAATACGTTATTCAGGGGAGAAGCCGTTCCCTTTGTCATGGAACTGCCGAACTACCGGATGCCGGGATTGAAGAACGTCATGCATCTGCTGTGGGAAAAAGCAAGTGACTTCCTGACCCGGGCGTTCAGTGTCATCTTCGTCGCCACGATCGTGGTCTGGTTCCTGCAGAGTTTTGACATGCATCTGAACTATGTGACGGACTCCTCGCTGAGTATCATGTCGTCGGCGGCCGGTGTTCTGGAAGGTCTGTTCCGGCCGATCGGCCTGGGAGACTGGCGTATTATCACGGCGCTGATCAGCGGCTTCATGGCCAAGGAAAGCGTCGTCGCCACCCTGCAGGTCCTGCTTGGCGATAACATCACTTCGGTGCTGACGCCGTTAAGCGCCGCCGCGGTGCTGATCTTCTCGCTGCTGTATACACCTTGTGTGGCAGCCGTCGCGTCGATCCGCCGGGAACTCGGCAGCCGCTGGGCGATCGGAACGGTGATCTGGCAGTGTTCTCTGGCCTGGCTGATGACCTTCCTGCTGCGCTTCGTACTGATGGCTTTCGGGCTGTCCTGAGCAAAAGAACAAAAGTCTCTTTCGGATGAAGAGACTTTTTTGTTTACAGCCATTTTTTCTTTTTGAAATATACAAGTGAGAAGATCACGATCAGAATACTGATGACAATGACAGCCGGATAGCCGTAGCGCCAGCGGAGTTCCGGCATATCGACAAAGTTCATGCCGTACCAGCCGGCAATCAGGGTCAGCGGCATGAAGATCGCTGTGATGACCGTCAGCAGGGTCATGATCTTGTTCTGCTTGATGCTGAGTTCACCGGCGATCAGGTCACGGAGCTGGACAATGTATTCGCGCAGCTGGCTGACGTTGTCCTGCAGACGTTCCACTCTTTCGCCGAAAAGACGGAAGTAACGGAGATTGTTTTCGTCGAAGAATTCATTTTCGTTTTCTTCCAGTTCCCGGGCCAGGTCGATCAGGTGTTCGTAGTGCTTGTGCATATCGAGAAGATCGCTGCGGATATCATTGAGCGGTACGGGATATTCACTGATGTCGCCTTTCATGATCATCATTTCCATACTGTCGAGCTGTTCCTCAATGGCTTCCAGAAAGGGCAGGTCATTACGGATCGTCTCTTCCAGGAAATCATAGATAAACCGTTCCAGGGAAGGCAGCTTCCATCTCCTTGTCTGCTGGATCCTTTTCAGCAGCCGTTCGGTATACTCGCTTTCGTCAATCAGAACAATGCCTTTCTCATCGAGCGTAAAAGCAACTTTGCTTTTATGGGAACTGAAGCATTCGTGATCGGGAATGTTGAAAGTGCCGGTCAGGGAACCGTAATTAACAACTGCCTTGGTGTCGCTGATCCGGTTCAGGTTCAGATCCATATCGATACCCATATGAAAAGAATCCTTCACACTGCGGTATTCATCCGGCTTCAGCACGGCCACATACGGACAGCTGCTCTCCTGGATCTCGTCCGGCATGCATTCTCTCAGGGTTTCACCAATCAGATAATAAGTCATAAAAATTGCTCCAATTCTGTTTTATTACGGTGGTTCGATGGTACTATTATAACGTTATCTGATCATTGATTGGAAAATGAGGGAAAAGAATATGAAAAAAATGATGATTCCGGTGCTCCTTGCGGCACTGATGCTTGGCGCCTGCAGCAAACCTGCGGCAACCAGTGAAACAGCCGGAGGCAGTGAGCAGTCCGGCACACAGAATACCCAGGAACCGGCCGGCGAAAAACTGCTGAGCGGTCTGCACCACGTTGAGATCACCGTGAAGGATTACGGTGTGATCAAACTGGAACTCGACGCGGATGAGGCGCCGATCACGGTTACCAACTTTGTTCAGCTGGCCCAGTCTGGCTTCTATGACGGACTGACGTTCCACCGTATCATGGACGGCTTCATGATTCAGGGCGGCGATCCGACCGGCACCGGCTATGGCGGCTCGGAAAAAACGATCAAGGGTGAATTCTCCCAGAACGGTGTGCAGAACAATATCTCCCATGTGGAGGGTGTCATTTCCATGGCCCGTGCCCAGGATCCTGACAGTGCCAGCTCGCAGTTCTTTATCACTGTCGCGGACGCGAAATTCCTCGATTCCGCCTATGCCGGCTTCGGCCATGTGACAGAAGGCATGGAAATCGCCAAAAAGATTGCCAGTGACGCCAAACCGACCGACGCCAACGGATCGATCGACCCGAAGGAGCAGCCGGTAATCGAAAGCATCAAAGTCATTGACTGACCGGATCTCTGGATCCGGTTTTTTTGCGGGAAGCACAGAAGGATGGAGAATGAAAGACTGTTTCTTTCGCTGTGATTCTGTTATTCAGATAAGTGCGGAGGAATGACAATGCAGTATGTGATCAGTGACATCCATGGCTGTTATGAAGAATACCGGCAGGCCCTGGCAGAAATTGGTTTCAGCAGTGACGATATTCTCTATGTGAACGGCGACGTACTGGACCGGGGAGAAAACGGCATTCAGATCCTGAAGGATATGATGATGCGTGACAATGTCTATCCGGTTCTCGGCAATCATGAGTTCATGGCGCTCAGCGTACTGAGAAAGCTGGGCGTGGAAATCAGCGACGAATCGATCGCGGCTCTGAAAGAGGAGGATCTTTCTTCCTTCCGTTACTGGATGGAAGACGGCGGTGAAATGACAGTCCGGCAGTTCTGCCGCTGCGACGCGGAAGAACGGGAAATGATACTGGAATATCTGGAAGAATTCACGCTCTATGAAGAAACAGAAGCCAGCGGCAAAGAATTCATTATCGTTCACGCCGGTTTTGAACCGTTTGACGAAAAGAAAGAACCCGGTGACTATACACTGGAAGAATGCATATTCACATCCTGTGATCCCCGGAAACCATATTATAAAGACAGATATGTGATTACCGGCCATACCCCGACGCTTTCCCTGCCGGAACCGTATAAGGGGAAGATCGCCGAAATCAACGGCCACATCATGATCGACTGCGGCTGCGTCTTCGGCGGCAGTCTGGGAGTGTACTGCCTGGAAACAGGCGAGAAATGGTATATTCCAAAAATCAGAAAGTAAGACAGAAAAGGAGAGATCAGGATCATGAACAGTTATCAGATCAGGGAAGCTAAAGATCCAAAAGGCAGAAAACTGCGGGCGTATCTGTATCGTGACGCAGCCCATTCCGCCATCTATCTGGATGAGAAACTTCGCCACCAGCTGGTTTTTCCTTATAACCGGGCTTTTCTGAAGGCTTTTGAACTGTTTCCGGAAGCGGAAAACGTTCTCGTGATCGGCGGCGGGATGTATACCCTGCCGGCCTATCTGATCCGTTTTTATCCGCACCTGAGAGTTGACGTGCTGGAGCCGGACGAGAATACGGTTGAACTGGCAATGAAACATTTCCGGCTGGATGAACTGTATCGGGATATCCCCGATGCCGCTGCCCGGCTGCACATCATACATGCATATGGCAGGGAGTATCTGAAGGAAAACGAAAAGAGATATGACGTGATCATCAACGACGCCTTTACCGGCTATGATCCGGCATACGATCTGATGAGCAGTGAAGCGGCTTTCCTGATCCGCAGCCGCCTGGCTGAAAACGGTATTTACGCGGCCAATCTGCTGGGCAGTGAAATACTGTACGACTCGGATTTCATGCTGGATGAAATGAAGACGCTGCTTTCAGCGTTCACTTATACGGACTGTCTGGAAGCAAAAGACGAGGGGGCAGAACTGTTCTGCAATTATGTCGTTTTCGCCAGTGATAAAGACTATTTTCAGAATCCGTATATCGAAGAACTTCTGCAGGGTACGGAAGTGATTGAAGACCGTGACACACCTCATCTGAAGGAATTCTATGACGTGCTGTCTTTTGTCAGCGGCAGATGAGGAAAAGCACCACGGAATCTGCCAATTATGAAGGAATTGGTGTATTGTTTTCTTAAAGAGGGATTATTGTATGAAAATGATCGGATATTATAACGGAGTGCTTGGCAATCTGCAGGAAATGCAGATTCCGATGCAGGATCGGGCGCTGTATTTCGGAGACGGTGTCTATGATTTCACTCCTGCCTACAACGGCAAACTGTTTGCCATCGAAGACCATCTCGACCGTTTTTTCCATTCCATGGAAATGCTGTCGATCCGCCCTTACTGTGATCGGGAAACTCTGAAGAAGGAACTGGAACGCTGCGTGGCGGCGACGGAAAGCACGGAACCGATGGCGGTTTACTGGCAGACTTCCCGCGGCAACTGCCGGCGCAATCATATTTTTCCGCCGGAGGGAACACCGACTACGCTTCTGATCACGGTCACACCATTGAAACCGCTGGATCCGAATGTATCACTGAAGCTGGCTTCGTTTGAAGACAAGCGTTTTCAGTACTGCAATATCAAGACACTGAACCTGATTCCCAATGTTCTGGCTGCTCAGTACGCGGAAGAGCAGGGCTGTCAGGAAGCTGTGTTCCACCGCGGCAAGTTTGTAATGGAATGCGCCCACAGTTCACTCGTCCTGCTGAAGGACGGTGTACTGATGGCACCGCCGCTCGATGACAGGATCCTGCCGTCCATCACCCGCAAACATATCACGTCCATCTGCAAAACACTGGATGTTCCGGTCGAGGAAAGAAAGATCACGATGGATGAACTGTATGAAGCGGACGAACTGATCGTTCTGAGTTCCAGCAAACTGATTGCCCGGGCCAATGTACTGGATGGCAAACCGGTCGGCATGAGTGACTCCATGCTGTTCACGATGATCCGGGACGCATATTTCAGGATGGTCGAAAAAGAAACCGGCTATCGTATCGGAGAGTGATCATGTTTGTACTGATTCAGAATGCCCGGGTGTTCGCACCGGAAGACAGAGGCAGACAGGATGTCCTGATCTGCAACGAACAGATCGTCGAGATTGCTCCGCATATTGACTTTCAGTGGAACCGTGACGAATTCCAGGTAATCGACGCGGAAGGCAAGTATCTTGTGCCGGGTTTCATTGACCAGCATGTTCATATCATTGGCGGCGGCGGAGAGGACGGTTTCGCTTCGCTGATCCGCGAGATACAGATGACAGACTGCGTCAAAGCCGGTGTCACGTCCGTAGTCGGACTGCTGGGAACAGACCATCATGCCAAAAGCGTTGCCGCGCTTGTCGCCAAAACCAAAGCCTTGAAAGAACAGGGTATGAGCGCCTGGTGTCTGACCGGATCCTATGTATATCCGTCCAATACACTGACCGGCACGGTGGCTGGCGACATTGCCTTCATTGACGAGATCATCGGTGTCAAGGTTGCCATCTCCGATCACCGCTCTTCCAATATCTCGGCTGAAGAACTGGCCCGCATGGCAACCGAAGCCAGAACAGCCGGACTGCTGGCCCATAAAGCCGGCTATGTGCATATGCATACCGGCCACGGCAAAAAGGGATACACGGACGTTGTCCGCATTCTGCACGAAACGGATCTGCCGGTGTGGCAGTTTAGGCCGACGCATTTCGATCTGAGTTATCCCGGTGCTGAGGAATTCGTGGCGATGGGCGGCTATGCGGATTTCACGACGGGAACCGACACAGCCGCGACGGCTCAGCGTCTTTACGACAGTATGCAGCGGATGCGCCGCGAACAGATGACGCTCAGTTCCGATTCGAACGGCAGTTTTCCGCAATGGTCGGAAGACGGTAAACTGATTGGCATGGGCATCGGAAGTATGGTGACCCTGTATGACACGATCCGCCATCTGATCACCGACCATCACGTCAATATCGGCGACGCACTGAGCCTGATCACCATCAATCCCGCCCAGGCACTGCAGCTGTATCCACGCAAAGGCTGCATTCAGAAAGATGCGGACGCCGACATTGTCCTGCTCGATCAGGATCTGAAGATCGACACGGTTCTGGCATTGGGAAAGACAGTCGTCCGCAACGGCTGTCTGTGCGTTGGCAATTATTATGATTATCAGTAAACATAAGGGGAAAACAAATGAACGCAAAAGCAAAAAACATCTTCTACTGCTTTCTCGGCGTCGTCATCATCGGCCTTGGTTGCGCTCTGTTCAAACAGTCACACTGCGGCAATGACGCATTCACTGCCCTGAACATCACCATCTCGGAAAGAACCGGCATCTCCCTTGGCACGGTCACGGTACTGATGAACTGCTTCTATCTGATTTTCCCGCTGATCTGGGGAAGAAAGTATATCAACGTCGGTACGATCCTGAACGGTGTCCTGCTTGGCTATATCGTTGATTTCTTCTTCAAGCTGATCAACGGCATCTGCGGCGATCCTTCTTCTTTCCTCATCCAGCTGCTCTGGCTGGTTCCGGCGGTCATTGTCATTTCCCTGGGTATCTCACTGTATCAGACAGCTGATCTCGGTGTCGGACCGTATGACTATCTGGCTCTCGGCCTCAGGGATCATCTGCACTTCCCGTATTTCGCCTGCCGTATTTTCACCGATTCACTCTGTGCCCTGATCGCTTTCCTGATGGGTGGCCTGATCGGTATCGGCACCCTGTTATGCGCACTTTGCCTGGGACCGTTCACACAGTTCTTCGATCAGGCGGTATCTCAGAAACTGATGCCGAAAACAGAATAAAAACAAAAAGAAAACCAGAGTTTCGAAACTGAACTCTGGTTTTCATGTGCGCTTAACGGAAACACTTCTGCATGAACGCATCGGCAGTTGCCAGCACTTCCTCACACCAGAAGTCCGGTCCGCCGTGATCAGCGCCTTTGATGAGCACCAGCTCACATTCATGACCAGTTTTTACCATCTGCTCATACAGGCGGACACTGCATTCCGGATGCACCGTCCTGTCTTTTGTGCCGTGGAAGATCAGCATCGGCGCGATCTTCGTATCTTCGAAAATGTTGCATTCGGCTGACATGGCCCGTTTCATTTCCTCGTTTTCGGAAAGATCGATGCCGCCGGCTTCCAGGCCTTCCGGGCTGTCCGGTTTCAGATGGTTGATGGTGCTGGGATTGCTGTAATCAAACATGAAACTGCAGGAACCATAATAATCGATAATGCCGGAGACTTCCGCGGAAACACCCGGGAATCTGTTCTCATCCGTGTCGTCATTGTGCCGGAAGCCGCCGTAAACTGCCGTATGGCCGCCAGAGGAACTGCCGGCCAGGATCATGCGGTCCGGATCGATGTTGTATTCTTCTGCGTGCAGACGCAGGAAACGTACGGCATTCAGGGCGTCAATAATCGGTGACGGGAATGCGGCAATACCGGAATGACGGTATTCCACGATCGCGCAGACATAGCCGCGGGCTGCCATTTTTGACAGCAGGGGAACACCGGCGTGAATATGCTGTTTCTTCCAGCCGCTGCCCTGTACGTATACCATGCAGGGATAACTGCCTTTCATCTGATTGCGGCAGTAGGGCATCATGATCTGCAGATGCAGAGGGACACCGTCCATGTTGACATATTCAACGTCATTCAGGTAGACGACACCGATATCATTGCCGTCTGTATCAATGGAACGGAAACGTTCGTCCTGATATTCCGGGAATTCTTCATAGGTCCATTTTTTGACTTCCATGTGATATACCATCCTTTATTGTTTTTATTATAAATGTTTTACGGTCTGAAATAGTAGTCTGAAGAAACAAAAAAGCGCTGCGGCAGAGCCGGGAAACAGGGCTCAGCACACAGCGCTCAGAATCAATGTCCAAAGCGGCAGTATGGCAATGGAAAGTATTGTACTGAAGACGACACAGTCAGCCGCGAAGCGGACATCAGCATGATACTGTTCAGCCAGGACGGCTGTCGTACTGGCGGCCGGCATGGCGGCCAGCAGAACCGAGAGGCCACTAACCAGCGGGTCGATCTTCAGAAGCAGGCATGCGGCAAGCACGCAGGCGGGTATGAATACCAGACGCAGGAAGGCATACTTCAGATTGGTGGCGCTGATCATCGATGCGAAGCCTGATTCCGCCAGGATCATGCCGAGGAAAACCATAATGAGCGGCGTCGAGCATCTGCCAAGACTGACCAGCGTGCCGTCGATCATTTCCGGAACGGGGATCTGAAAGATCATTCTGACAAGACCGATGCCCACGGCGATGATGCAGGGGTGGGTCAGGATCTTTTTCATTGTCGACTTTATGTCAGCCTTGCCCTGAAAGTAGGAAACACCGACCGACCACAGCACGATCCGCACCGGAATCAGATAGATCTGCCCATACAGCATGCCCATCTGTCCGTAAACACCCTCGGCCACGGCATTGCCCAGATAACCGGCATTGGAACAGACAGTGGCAAACTGCAGGACTTTGCGGCGGTCTTCCTTTTCTTTCTGAAACAGGAAAGCGGCGAGAATCATGCAGAAGATATGAATGACGGTGCCGACCAGGATGATCTGCAAAAAGTTTTTCAGGACGTCACTGTTCAGTTCCGTGTCAAAGGAAGCGATGATGTTGGCCGGCAGAAACAGGGAGATTACCGCTTTGGAGAAAACCGAGCGGTCTTTGGGTTTCAGAACATGAAAGCGGCAGAGAAAGTATCCCGCTGCCATTTCCGCGAACATCAGAAACTGCAGATTGAACAGCTTGGTAAGATTCATAGACAGACTCCTTAAGCGATATTCTATCACTGCCGGGCTGTTTCAACATCCCGGAAACATTCAGAAGTAATCTTTGAGTCTGTCAGGCAGATGATTTATGATATATGCCTGTGAGGTATTTTGTAAAATGGATATTGATATACTTCTTATTTTGCAGGAATTCCGCAACAGCATCGGTGATGCCCTGACTCCTTTTCTGGAGTGGCTGTCGCTCTTTGCGGTTACATATCTGCCTGCTGTTCCGGCATTTCTGTACTGGGCGGTCAACAAAAAGAAAGGCCTGTTCGCACTGGCTTCCTATTATGTCTGTGTCAGTATTAACGCTGTCGTGAAACTGACCGCCTGTGTCTATCGGCCCTGGATCCGTGATGACCGGATCATGCCGGCCGGAGATGCCATCCGGACCGCGACCGGGTATTCCTTCCCAAGCGGTCATACGGCGACAGCCGGACCGATCTACGGTGCCATGGCTGTCTCATCTCGTAAGAAATACAAATGGCTGTCATACTTCCTGATGTTTCTGATTCTGCTGACGATGTTCTCAAGGCTTTACCTTGGTGTGCATACGCCGCAGGACGTACTCTTTGGTCTTTTGGAATCTGTGCTTGCCATACTGGCAGTCGCAAAGATCATGTCCTATCTGGAACTGCATCCGGAAAAGGAAAACATGTTTCTGCTGGCCGGCTTCGTGCTTGGCTGGCTGGCTATCCTCTATATCTCCCTCAAGCCGTATCCGATGACATACGTGGACGGTAAACTGCTGGTCGATCCGCAGAAAATGATGAAGGACGGCTACGGTGACATCGGCATGCTGATAGCGTTCTGCGCCGCCCGCTTTGTCGAGAAAACCTGGATCCGCTTCCAGCCCTCCGGTCTGAAGGGGAAAGGTCTGTTTGTGGCACTGGCCGGTCTTGTGCCGATGTATCTGATCATTGAGTTCCTGGAAGACCCGCTGCTGATCACACTCGGCGCACTCTGGGGCAAACTTGTATGCAGGGCAATCCAGGTCTTCTTCACCATCGCTGTATGGCCGCTGGTAATCAAGCTGGTCTGCGGCGGTGAAGATACACCTGCTCTGCAGAAAGAAGAAACAAACGAAGTAACAGAATGAAGCTGCTGAAAAAGCAGCTTTTTCTATCTATGAAAAAAAAGATATCTGCCGAAGCAGATATCATTCTTCTTCTATGATCAGTTCATCCAGAAGGGCACGGACCTGGCTGAGTCCCTGAGTCACTTTAAAACGGGAATCATCTTCTTCAACGAAATAATCCGCTTCAAATTCAATGGACTGTTTTGTGCCGTCAGAAAATGTCAGGATGATAATATCCGTATAGTCAGATGTGTAAACATCAGACGATGCTCCGATCTTCACGCTGTTCAAGGCATCCGTCAGTTTCTGAATATACTGCGGATCTTCGGATTCACCGAAGGCACTGTAGGCCCAGCTCCGCTGATAATCCACCCGGACAGGTGTTTCGGAAATGGCGATGATCGGGGATGCGGGTCTGTCCTGAGGCTGGGCGGCAGAACAGCCGCAGCAAAGTATTAAAGTAATCATGCATGTAAATAATTGTTTCATATCAGAGGTTTCTCCAGCTGGTGTATGTATGAACATAAAGTGTGAGGGATTTGTTATCTGTATCGGATCCGTTTATAAAGGATCATGAGAATGAACAGGGCACATGCGGCCGCTGTATACCACAGAGAATATGTGACCAGGATCGGATAATCATGCATGGCAAGAAGGGTCAGAAGGGAAGCAATGGCACCGGCAATGCCGCCGACAATTCCTAACTTGATAACCGATTCGGTCAGCAGGGAACAGGATGCGGTGCCGCAGCAGAAAATTCCGACAATGCATATCATGTTGACGATCACACCTTTGAAACCGCGAATGCTGGCGTTGGGATCATAGGCGCCGGCACCTGTTTTCGTAAACAGAAAGACACATCCGCAAAACAGCAGAGCGGTAATGATACCGGTGATCTCTATGGAGATATCCCGGTTGATCCTGTTTTTCGCTCTTCTTTCTTTTTCGGACTGTTCCTTCTGGTATCTTTCTAATTCCTTTCTGATCCGTTCCTCTTCCTTTTTGAGCCTTTCCTTTTCCGCCTTTTCCTCTTCGATTGCTTCTTCAATACCACTGATTATAGATTTGAGCGGGTAATAGTCCGGATTCTTGTCATATGCCTTCTTCGCCCAGTAAAGAGCCTTCTGAAGATCTGTGGGTGTTCCGTATCCGTTCATGTATCGGTCTGCCAGAAACCACATGGCTATCCAGTCTTTATCCTGCTCGGCAGCCTTTTTTCCCCAGTAAAAACTTTTCTCCGGATCAATTGTTACGCCATAACCGTTTTTATAAGCTGCTGAAAGATGCATCTGCGCATTAAGATGTCCCTGCTGGGCGGCTTTTTCATACCAGGAAAAAGCTTTGATATCATCCTTTTTGATTCCGGCCGCGAAATACGGCGAATGCTTGCTGCGGATATAACTGTCGGTACAGTCTTCCCCATAATGATATGCTTCACCCAGTTCATACTGAGCGTCCGCATCACCTTCCCGGGCTCTTTTTTCCACTTCCTGCAGACGGATGCGCTCTTTTTCTTTTCCCAGCCGTCTTTTTTCTGCGTACTCTATTTCTAGGATTTGATCGTCAGCCCTGTCCAGATATATATCGACCACTTTGAAGCCATGATCTTTTGCCTTCTGTCCATAATCCCTGGCTTTATAAAAATCCTGTTCAACACCGTCCCCTTCAAGAAAGATCCGGCAGAGAGCTGCTTCGGCGCGGACATTTCCCTGTTCGGCCGCTTTCAGATACCATGACGCACCAGTAGAATGATCCTCCGGTACGCCGTCACCTTTCATGTAACATGCGGCCAGTTCCGCCTGAGAAGCGGCATCGCCGGCTTCCGCTCTGGCAATCAGCTGATGGACATATTCATTTGTTTCACTCATGATTCCTGTCCTTTTC
>JAEEGL015573044.1_pt1 | contig 28093 bp, 14 predicted proteins | sample 9134231 | NCBI WGS metagenome assembly JAEEGL01 (sample SAMN16246548, study PRJNA631951) | gut metagenome | biome: gut microbiome; feature: rumen; material: fiber-attached | host: Bos | place: Iran: Karaj | collected 2018-10
GACGAAGATGTCATTGACGATGAAGACGAAGATGTCATTGACGATGAGGATGAAGATGTTATTGATGACGAAGACGGCGAAGTCGTTGACGATGAAGACGGTGAAGTTATTGATGACGAGAACGAAGATGTTATCGATGAAGAGGAAGAAGCAGATCCTTTGGATGCCGAATAATCAAAGATTACGATAACATAATGAAATGAATAAAGAGGACGGTTTCCTGTTACATGAAAATGTCAACAAAACCGTCCTTTTTTGTAACACCAGACCGGTATCTTTGCCTGCTGTTTTGTTGTTGATGCAACGGAAATGTGCTATTCTATATTAGGTGCCTGTCACTTTTGTGCCAAAAGTGACAGGCACCTAAGGGCCTAAAGTGACAGGCACTTTTAGGGTAAAAGTGACAGGCACCGTTAAGGGGGGAATCGGGGTGATTATGAAAAAGAGAATGGTAAGAGGTATGGGAATTCTTTTGGCAGGAGCGATGATTGCAGCTTCGGTTTTGGCTTATGCTCCGTCAAGCGTATTTGCGGCCGGGGGAGAAGTGGCGATTAATAAAACCAACTTCCCGGATGATAACTTCCGCACATATGTGTGGACAAATTTTAATGAAGACGGAAGCAGCGGTTTAAGTCAGGAGGAAATCGCAAAGGCGGAATGCATTTCCGTTGACGGTATGGAAATTGCGGATTTGAAGGGAATCGAGTTCCTGACGGCGGCAAAAGAAATCTACTGTGGAAATAACACAATCAGAAATCTTGATTTAAGCCGGAATACGGAACTTGAGATACTGGAGTGTGCCGATAACAATCTCACAGACCTTGATGTTAGCAACCATACCAAACTTTCATTTCTGGACTGTGATTATAATGCGTTATACACGCTGAATGTAAGCGGCTGTACGGCACTGACGGAATTAATCTGTTATCACAACCGTCTGACGGCGCTGGATGTCGGTACGAATACCGCACTGACTTCGCTTTACTGCTCACAAAACAATCTGTCTTCAATCAGTTTAAATTCGAATACGGCACTGACGGCGCTGGATGTAAGCGCCAACAGTCTGACAACGCTTGATATCAGCAAATGTACGGTATTAAACAGTATTACCTGTCATGAAAATCAGTTAAGTGTGTTGGATATTCATTTCAGTCCGTTTCTGATGAATGCCTTTGCAAACGGTACGTATGAAGTAATCGAAGGGTATTCGAAGACCTATATGACAGATTCGGAATATATCTGCGTCGATCCGCAGGTAACTCTTTTTATCGATGACAGAGGATATAACAACGTTGTTGTAAAGTTTGACGATATCAAATATAAGGACTGGTTTGTGGATGCGGTCCAGTATATGTTTGATAACGGACTGATGACCGGAAAAAGTGCGACAAAGTTTCAGCCGGCCAGTCCGGTAAGCCGTGAAGAGGTTACCCAGATTCTGTACAGCAAGGAAGGAAAACCGCCGGTTTCGGGGACAAGTCCTTTTTCGGATGTTACTTCCGGTAAATGGTATGCAAATTCCGTCATCTGGGCATACGGCAAGCAAATCGTGGCAGGCAAATCGGACGGTACGTTTGGCGTCGGAAATCCGATTACCAGACAGGATTTAGCGGTAATTCTTTATAAATATGCGGTATTTAAGCACTATGATTTATCGAAAGACGATACGGCCATTAACGGCTATAAAGATACTTCGGAAGTCAGTTCTTATGCAATTGATGCCATGAACTGGGCGGTTTCGCAGGGCATTATCTCAGGGAAAGGTACAAGCGGCGCTCCGAAGAGCGAACTTCGTCTGGATCCAAAGGGAAATGCTTCCAGAGCGGAGTGCGCGGCCATGATGAAGAAGCTTTTTGAGAATAACTAACAACGATATAAGCGAATATGTAAATAAAGTAGAATACCAGAGGGGGGAGTATGAAATTAATCAAAAGATTTTTGATGGCATTGTTTTCTGCAGTAATCTGTGCCGGACTTTGGTCGGCTGTCGCATATGCGGATGAAACGGAACCGGAGATATTAAACGATCCGGTGGAAGGAGAGATTCCCATAAACGAGACTACATTTCCGGACGAGTATTTCCGCAACTGGGTATCAGATCGATTGGATAAGGATCACTCGACAACGCTCAGCGAGGATGAAAGGGCACGGGTCGAGGTTATTTACGCCTCACAGGTGCCGATTACCGATTTGACCGGAATTGAGTATTTCCCGAACCTGCAACAGATTATGTGTTTTGCAAATCAGCTTACAAGTCTGGATTTAAGCCATAATCCCGAGATGGAGTGGCTTAACTGTTCCCAGAACGCAATTTCTTCGCTGGATTTGTCTCATAATCCCAAGATAAAACAGGTTTACTGCAGCGATTGTTCGTTGGAGAGCCTGAACCTGGCAGGATGCGAAGAACTGAACCTTCTTCACTGTTACCGAAATCAGCTGACAAGCCTGGATGTCAGCGATTGTAAAAAACTGGTGGATTTACAAAGCTACGGGAACTCGTTTGAACAGCTGGATATCAGCAATTGTCCGGATCTCGTTTTCTTATCCTGCGGCAAAAGTCCGCTGAAGAGTATTGATGTCTCGAAAAATCCGAAACTGAGAGAATTCACCTGTTCATCCTGTAAGATTCAGTCACTGGATGTTTCTAATAATCCGGCGCTGGAATTATTAAGCTGTCAGCTGACGGACGTAAAAACGCTTGACATCAGTAAAAACGAAAAACTCTTACAGGTTTATAAGACGGGCAGAAAAAGCTCCAAAACCGCAGAAGACGTGAACTATGTCATTTACGAACTGGACCGGGAAAGCGATCCCCGCTATCCGGCATCGCTGTCTTTTAACGAGACCGTGGAACTCATTACGAGTCCGAGGGTTACGGAACTTTTTGACGATGTGAAAGAAGGAGCATGGTATGTGCCGGCTGTCCAGTACGCCTACGATAACGGACTTATGGTCGGAAAAGGCAATAAGTTCGGCGTTTCCGATGCACTCAAAAGAGAGCAGTTTGTGCAGACACTTTACAGTATGAGCGGAAAGCCGGAGGTGGGAGCGGATGTTCAGAATCCGTTTACCGATGTTCCGGATACCAAATATCCGAGGGATGCGATTCTTTGGGCAAACGAAAACGGAATTGCAAAAGGAAATGCAGACGGTACATTCGGTGTCGGCAAATCGATTCAGAGACAGGCAGTAGCGGTCATGCTTTATAAATATGCCGAAATGCGTGAATTTAACCTTGATGCAAATCCAGGTGCCATTGACGGCTTCAGTGATGCTTCAAAGGTTGAAAACTGGGCCAAAAGTGCGATGGAATGGGCGGTTACGCAGGGAATCATAGCCGGAAAAGGCGGAAATAAACTGGATCCGAAAGGAAATGCATCCAGAGCGGAATGCGCGGCAATGTTAATGAAACTGGTTGAGAAGAATCCGTAAAAAGTGATATTATGATGACAGGGTCAAAAGTCGTTTAAGAATGCACGAAAACGGCTTTGAACTATAAAGGAAAACGAGGGGAGGATTCAAATGGAACGAAAGGAAAAAAATCACAAAGCGATAATCCGGAGACTCGGAATTATCATGTCACTGATTCTTTTTTCCGCGCTGGCGGTGCTTTTTAGCAACGATAATGTATATGGCGCGGAGCTGACGGTTGAAATTAACGAGAAGAATTTTCCGGATGCTAATTTCAGAAAGTATATTAAGGATAATTTCGACAAGGACCACAATGGTTCCTTAAGTCAGACGGAGATTGATGCGGTCTATACGATTGAGTGCGGAAACATGGGAATCAGCGATGTAACCGGGCTTAAGTATTTTACCAGTCTTTATTATTTCGGCTGTACAAGCAACAATCTTACTTATCTGGATCTTACGTACAACAAAGATCTGCGCTTCTTATACTGCCCGTACAATAAGATTACGAAGCTGGATTTATCGAAGCAGGAATGGTTATACGGATTAAAGTGTTACGATAACAAAATTACTTCACTGAATTTGTCCAAGAACAAAAATCTCCAGACTGCGCTGGTCGGCTGGAACCCGATGACATCTTTAAATGTAAACGGCTGCACGAATCTGCTGGAACTGGATGCCAGTTATTGTAATCTTGCTTCCCTGAGTTTAAAGGGGGCTCCTGCACTGACTGTTGCAAGATGCTATGGTAATCAGCTGACTTCACTGGATGTTACTTCGAACACCGCTCTGGTTGTATTACAGTGTGGTGATAATAAACTTGCAAATCTCAATCTTAAATCAAACCGGGCACTGGTTATTTTAAACTGCTATAATAACCAACTGACTTCCCTGGATTTAACCGGCAATCCTTCGCTAAATAAACTTGATTGCGGAAATAATAAACTGACCGCACTGAATATCAGTAAGAATACGAATCTTCTGGATTGTTTCTGTTATAACAATCAGCTGACTTCCCTGAATATCGGAACAAATGGAACCATGGTTCATCTGAATTGCTCCGGAAATAAACTGGCGAAACTTGATGTCAGCGGATGCGAGTTCCTGACATTCCTAAGGTGCGAGGACAACAAACTGAAAAAGGTATCAACTGCGTATTGTCCGCTTTTGATGGGGTTGAGCTGTTATCAAAACAATATAAAAGTGCAGGATATCAGTAATAATCCTTTCCTTCGGGATGTTTATAAGAAGGATGAATGGAAATATGACGGAGTAATCCATTATTCATCGTACGGAAGTTATTTGTATTTTGATGAAAAGACGTCCCTCTACAGGGATGGTCAGGGACCTTCGGTTGCCGACCGTTTTGATGATGTTTATTTAGGAGAATGGTATTCGGATGCGGTTCAGTATGTATTTGACGAAGGCATCATGGTCGGAAAGAAAAAAACATTCGGTATCAATGATAAAATTAAACGTGAGGACTTCGTAACAATTCTTTACAGCATGCAGGGAAAACCCGATATGTCAAAGGCCGTAAATCCGTTTTCGGATACACCCGCAGCACCCGGATATCCGAGAGACGGTATTCTCTGGGCACACCAGCAGGCGATTTCCAACGGAAACGCGGACGGCTCCTTCGGTGTCGGAAAGCCGATTCAGAGACAGGCTGTTGCGGTTATGCTGTATAAGTATGCGGAACTTTGCGGTTATGATCTGACGGCTACTCCCGGTTGTCTTAGCGGTTTCAGCGATGTTTCGACCGTTCAGGCATGGGCAAAAACATATATGGAATGGGCAGTAACACAGGGCATTATGTCCGGAAAAGGCGGTAACCGTTTGGATCCCATGGGATTTACCACGAGAGCGGAGTGCGCGGTTATGATTAAGAAACTGGTTGATAAAAACGGCGGGCTGAAAGCGATTATGGGAATTCCGGAAACCATCGAAGATCCTCTTGCGCTTCCCGAAGAACTTGAAGAACCGGAGGTAATGCCGGAAGACGAAGATAAATTAGAACCGGAAGATGATTCCGAAATCGAACCGGAAGAGCCTTCGAAAGATGATTCTAAAATCGAACCGGAAGAGCCTTCAAAAGACGATTCCGAAATTAAACCGGAGGAACCTTCAAAAGATGATTCCGATATTAAGCCGGATAATCCTTCGGAAGACAGTTCCGAGGCTGAAACGGAAGCATAAACATAAGAATCATTGTAAAAGACAGGTTGTTCGTTTTAACGGAGAAATGATTCGAAAAAATACCGGAAAGAACTTTGATTCATAAAGTGCCGGGAGTCAGTAATGGCTCCCGGCATTTCTTAAATTTTTAGTATCCGGTACTGTCACAGTGCAGATGTGCTATAATAAGAGTATCTTTTTTTCAGAAGGGAGGTTACAGGAAAATGAAGGAAAAAAAGAGGTACTTATCGTTTGTTGTTATGCTTGCCGTATTGGCGCTTTGCCTGATTCCGGGCTTGAAAGCCAAAGCGGAAAACTGGTTGGAAATGTATCCGTATGAGGAAACCGAGAATCCGGGATGTGTGGTTGAATATGATTGGGACAACAATGTAATCAGAGCGATTATTTCAACCAATGACGGCATGCAGGAATGGAATGGGACAAAAGAAGGTATGAGCCAGTCCGTTGCCAGCATGTTTGCGACGATGAATTATCAAAGCATTTTCATCGGGAAGGATGTTACCCACATTGATAACAGAGCATTTGCTCCGGTTCAAAATCCCGGCGAGATTATTATCGATGAGAATAATACGAGTTTCAAACTTCAGGACGGTTTGATCGTCAACATGGCCGGAAATACTCTCTATGCGGTACTGAAAAGTTACACGGATGCAAATCCGGATGAGATTACGCTTCCGGATACGATAACGACAATCGCATCTCACGCATTTGACGGAAATAAGAATATTAAGATTGTTCATGCGCCGAAGGTTACCGCAATCGAGGACTGGGCATTCACCGGAAGCAAAATCACCAAGTTGACATGCGAGAATCTGACTTACATTGGGATGGATGCCTTCCAGAACTGCGAGGCTTTGGAAGAAGTCGCAATTGATACGGATGACGGGGTTTCGCTTGGCGATGCTTCCTTTACGGGATGCAGGAAACTGACAGCTTTCCCGTATAAGACGAGCAATGTTCCGATGAATGTTTTTTCAAAATGTGAAGCGCTTCAGTCCTTTACAATCGGCAGTGATATCAGTGAAATCGGAAGTTATGCGTTCTCTCATTGTGCTTCCGTAACGGAGATGACAATTCCTTCGTCGGTTACGAATATCGGCAATTCGGCATTTGATTCCTGCAGCAGCCTTGCGACCGTGACTTTTGAATCGGCGACTCCTCCGACATTCGGAGATCATGTTTTAACAAACTGTCCGTCGGATATCAGAATCGTGGTTCCCGCAGGTGCCGAAGAAGCCTATGTCGGAGCGCTTGGAATGGATTATTATGATAATATCTATGAAACAGGCGTTGAAAAATACGGAGTATTCATTAACGGTGTACAGTTTACCAGTAATAAGACTTCCGTTGACTGCGGAAGCGGAAAAGCCGTTTACAATCCGGAAACAAAGACACTGACACTTAACAGTGTTACCGTGAACGAATCCACCATCGTCAAGACGTTCGGAAGCTGGCTTCACGGCGGATCCATCTATTCGAAAGTGGATCTTCTTACCATCGTTGTGAACGGAACAAACAATATCAGCGCCGATGCGGACGGCATCAGCACATCGTCCGGAGCAAGCGTAACGATTAAAGGAACCGGAAAACTGGTTTTGGATACGCTTGCTGTTTCCGATCCCCAGATGGCATCCATGTATGTCGGACTGGGAGACGATCCGACCGGAGTTGACGGTGGTGACATTATCATTGACGGACCGGAAATTACCGCATCGAGAGAAATTCAGGCAAACAGGAACCTTACTATTAAAGGCGGATCCAAAGTCGTAACAAAGGGAAGACTCCGTTCCAACAATAACGGCGACATTAAGATTCTGGACGGTGCCGATGTAACGGCAGCCTGGATTGATTTTTCGCTTCCCCGCAATTTCTCTACGGAGGAAGTTTATCAAAGAGACATGCATATGGTTTTGGACGGCGGAAGCCTTACCCTTCAGGGTGCGGTAAGAACCTATGGAGAGAGTTCCTGGACCGTAAACGGCATTCTGTTCTGCCCGAATGAAGGGGAAGAAAGAGATCCGAGGGGTCATGTTGAAATCAAGTCCGGCACATTGGTTATTGAGAAAGCGGTAGATGAAGGGAAAGTACTCTCAGACTGTCCGGATGAGAATATCGTTATCAGCGATACCATGAAACTTGATTCGGACGGCTCCGTTCTTACGGTGGAAAAATTCCAAAAGGGTAATTTTACCGCAAGGTCGGGTGAGAAACCGAAAGTAAAGGTTACGGATATTTTCACGGATGTGAAAGAGGGGGCCTGGTATGTAACAGCCGTTCAGTATGTATATGACAACGGAATCATGGTCGGTACCGGTTCAACCTTTGGTGTCGGCAATTCCTTAAAACGTGAGCAGTTTGCGACAACCCTGTACAGCATGGCCGGAAAACCCGCAATTGCGGCAGATGCAGCGAATCCTTTCTCGGATGTTTCGAACAAGGCCGGTTACCCGAGAGACGGTATTCTCTGGGCGGTACAAAACGGCGTGGCAGTCGGCAATGCAGACGGAACCTTCGGTGTCGGAAAGTCGATTCAGAGACAGGCGGTTGCCAGTATGCTTTATAAATTTGCGTCACTTAAAGGTTATGACATGACGATTAATGAGAATGCAATTGCCGGTTTCAGTGATGTTAAGAATGTCCAGTCATGGGCCGAAACAGCAATGAAGTGGGCGGTAACGCAGGGCGTAATTTCCGGAAAGGGCGGCAACAGGCTTGCGCCGACCGGCACGGCAAGCAGGGAAGAATGCGCACAGATGATTATGAAACTGCTTGAGAAGAATAAATAATATATAACATTATGTCCGAAATTTGCGGTATAATAATGGCGGAGCGTTCTGCTCCGCCATTGTCATCTCAGAAAGGATAAACCCCATGAGCAATGTATTTAACAGAAAGTTACCGGGCGGAAAAATGATGGGCAGAAGTTTTGCGGCTTTTGCGATTCTGTTTGTATTGGCGATGATCCCTGTACTGCGTGCATCGGCGGATACACAGACACTTCCACTTGTGGTGGACGCGAATCAGTCCTCGGCCAGGGAAATGCTGGCTATGGTTAATGATTTCCGGACAGGGGATGAAGCGTGGTACTGGAACATAGATAATTCCACCAAAACCACGGAAACCAATTTGTCCGAGCTTACATGGGATTATAATCTGGAGCAGATTGCTTTGCAGAGAGCCTGTGAAATTGCAATAAGTTTTGAACATTACAGACCGGATGGCACCGAGTGGAAAACATGTACCTATAGCGGAACACTCTCCAATGGGGAAAATATTGCTGCAGGAAGCGCCGGATCCGCATACGCTACCGCAGAAGGTGTATACCGTGGCTGGAGAGAAGATGACGATTTATACGCCGGCCAGGGACACCGGAGAAATATGCTTAAAAAAGATTTCAATGCCATCGGTATTGCCCATGTCGTTTATAACGGATGTCATTACTGGGTTCAGGAATTCGGAAGGACCAATTCGGGTGCGGCTTATACCGAGCCGGATGATGAAACGGGAAAAACCGTTTTGGTAAATGTAAATGCGGACTACATGGACTTTCATATTGCCGCTGATGTGAAAATGCTTTCCGCAGAATACGGAGATACCGGAGCGCTGCCGGTTTTGCATGGTTATTATTATAAAGAGGGAGAAACCTTTGGTTCAAACGGAGTTCCGGTTTCGGATTCGGAAATATCATCTGTCGAATGGTCTTCGGCGAATCCGAATATAATTAAAATAACCGGCGGAAGTTATGAGATCGTCGGAAAGGGTACGACAAAAATCGTCGGATCGGCATTATTTGAGAATGTGCGATATTATTGCGAACTGACCGTTATTGCCAATGCTGTTTCAATTGAGGATTCGAGGGTAACGGTTAGCACCAATTCTCCGGTTAAGTTTCTGCCAAACGGTACGGTGCCCGAGGTTACCGTTTCTTTTAACGGAAAAACGCTGACGGAAGGAGTCGATTATTCGATTACATCCGTCGGGAATAATCAATATGTTACCGATCATGCATACGTTCGAATTGACGGGATGGGTAATTTCAATGACTATCGTTACGATTATTTTTCGATTATCGCAAGAGACATTAACGAGATTACTTTTGACCCTATTGCAGATGTGGAATATACGGGTACATTTGCGGAGGTTGACTCTATCACGGGAACGATAGAAGGTCAGGCGGTTTCGAAGGACCGGAATTTCTATATTTCAACCCCTGTTTATAATGTTAATGTCGGAACCGGTTCCGTGGTTGTAAAAGGATATGAAGTCTATGGCTTCATCGGAGAAAAGACATTGTCATTTAACATCGTTCCGAAAGATGTTTCCAAGGTTACAATCAGTGCGACAGCGGACCAGTATTACACGGGTTCTGCCATTACTCCCGCACTTACTCTTAAAAACGGCACAAAAAAAATGACACAGGGAACCGATTACACGGTTCAGTTTTCAAATAATGTGAATCTCGGAACCGCTACAGCGACGATTACGGGAATCGGAAATTATAAGGGAACTGCAAAAACGACATTCAAAATCGTCAAAGTGCCGGTAAGTGAGCTTACGATATCCGGACTGAAGAGCTACTATTATTACACGGCGGAAGCAATTGTTCCGGAAATAAAACTGTCTTTTGCTTCCAAACAACTGACGGAAGGAACGGATTATTCCATCCGTTTTACCGATAATATCGAGCCGGGTAATAATACGGCTACGGTCACAATTACGGGAAAAGGATATTATGAAGGCACCAGGACGGAGCATTTTACAATCAGAGGCCGCCGTATCTCCAGTGCTTCGATAAAAGCCATTCCTTCACAGGTTTATTCCGGTGAGGAGTTGACACCGGAAGTGACGATTACGGATACTCTTGCCGGCCAGACCGTCACGCTTACAAAAGATGTGGATTATACGGTTTCCTATTCGGATAACGTGGATGCGAAACAGTATATGTTAATCACAATATCCGGAATCGGTCATTATTCCGAATTTACCTATCAGCAGGTCTATATCAATCAAAGAAACATCGGGGATCTTGATTTTTCCGGGATTACAAACCCGTATTATACCGGCGCGGCCATTGAACCGGAAGTAGTTATTACGCACGGCAGCAGGACGCTGGTTAAAAATACGGATTATACGGTAAGCTGTACGCAGAACGTAAATGCCGGAAAGGCATATTATAAGGCAACCGGTACCGGTAATTATACAGGCACAAAAACCATTGAATTTTCCATTCTTGCCAAACCCGTAACGAATCTTACTTTTAGTTCGATTAAGAATCAGGAATACACCGGTCTTGAAATGAAACCGTCCGTTACCGTGAAAAACGGAGACGTGACACTTGTTCAGGGTACGGATTACACGCTGTCCTACAGTAATAATACTTCCGTCGGAACGGCACAGGTTATCGTAACCGGAAAAGGAAATTATGCGCAGTCAAAGACGCTGAATTTTAAGATTGTTCAAAAAGATTTATCCAAGGTTACCGCATCGGAAATAGCGGATGTGACCTATACCGGATCGGAGATTAAGCCTGCGCTTTCCCTGATGAACGGAAGCGTGAAACTGACGGCCGGAACCGATTATACACTTGCTTATTCCGGGAATGTAAATGCCGGAACGGCCGGAATTACCGTAACCGGTAAAGGAAATTATAAGGGAACGAAAAATCTCGAATTTAAGATTAACCCCAAGGCGGTTGATGATTTGGCACTTTCGGATTTGCCCTCAGTGACCTACACGGGTAGTCCGTTTACACCGGATGTGGTATTAAAATACGGTGACATCACGCTTATTAAAGATACGGACTACACGCTTGCCTATGAAAAGAATACCAATGCGGGACAGGCGACCGTTACCGTTACCGGAAAAGGAAATTACAATTCCGTAAGGACAACTAAGTTTACCATCTCGCCGAAAAATGCGAGTGCTCTTTCCATTGCGGCTTTACCGGATGTGACTTACACGGGAAGTGCCATCAAGCCTGCGTTGACCGTAAAAGACGGAAAGAAAACACTGACTCCGGATACGGATTATTCCGTCAGCTATTCAAAGAATACCAATGCCGGAACGGCCACGGTGACCGTTACCGGAAAGGGCAACTATACCGGAACGAACAGTGTAAAATTCACGATTCTTAAGAAAAATATTGCCGAGCTTACCTTTGCGGAACTGAAGAATACAGCATATAGCGGATTTCCCGTTACGCCGGAAGTAACCGTAAGTTACGGAAAGAAAACACTGACGAAAGATACCGATTATACGGTTACATATGAATCAAATACCGTTCCGGGAAAGGCAACGGTTACGGTTACCGGAAAAGGCAATTACAGCGGCTCCAAAAATCTCGGTTTTACGATTACGAAGAAAAACATGGAAGAGATTTCCGCAAGCGTAACCGGAAGTGTGACGTATACCGGAGAGGAACAAAAGCCGGTACCGGTTTTGAAAAACGGCTCGCTGGAAATGAAAGAAGGTGTGGACTACACCTTAGCGTATAAGGATAACATCCGTATCGGAACCGCTACAATTACCGCAACGGGAACCGGTTATTACGAAGGAGAGAGGATTTTAACCTTCCAGATAACGAGAAAAGCCATCTATGAGATTTTTGACGATATAAACGAGAAAGACTGGTTTGTTCCGGCAACGCAGTTTGTGTATGATAACGGACTGATGACCGGAAAGAAGGCAAGAGAATTCCAGCCGAACGCCAATATCAGCCGTGAGGAAGTGACGCAGATTCTTTATAGCAGTGAAGGAAAACCGGAAGTAACCGTCGCAAATCCTTATTCGGATGTAAAGGCGGGAGCGTGGTATGAAAAAGCCATTCTCTGGGCACGGGAATATAATATTGCCAAAGGAAAGGCGGACGGGACTTTCGGTGTCGGCAGTCCGATTACCAGGCAGGATCTGGCAGTGATTCTTTATCAATACGCACAGTACAAGGGCCTTAATACCACAAAGGACAACGCGGCAATCGAAGGCTACCAGGATACCGATAAAGTCAGTTCGTATGCGAAGGACGCCATGAACTGGGCGGTTACGAACGGAGTAATTACCGGTAAGGGAGCCAAAGATGCGCCGAAGAACGAAATCCGGCTGGCTCCTAAAGGAAATGCCTCGAGAGCGGAGTGCGCGGCGATGATTATGAAAATGCTGGAAAGCGGGAACTAAAGAAGCATTCCGGCAATTATTTCGAAGGTATTTTCACCGGAAATGAAATGAATGAAACAAACGGAAATGGCGGGGCTTTAAACTCCGCCATTTTTTGCTTTTTTTTGACAGAAAATTAGTGTATAATACAATATGTTGAAATATGCAAATCAAAAAACGGAATTTATTGTGTTTGAAAGACGTAAACTGAATGGCCGGATGATGAGACCCGAACAGGAACAGAGGATACGAAAAGGGTGAATTTACGCATAGATGAGAATACCGTTGCCGTGTGCATGGCAACTTATAACGGAGCGGCTTATTTGAAAGAGCAGATTGAAAGCATTCTTGCGCAGACTTATTCAAACTTTGTTTTGTTTATCCGCGATGACGGTTCAACGGACGAAACGGTGCAAATCCTGAAAGAATACCGTGAAAAATATCCGGAGCGGATTGAATTAATCGAAAGCGCCTCGAATGGAAAGAAGGGGTCGAAACACAATTTTGCCGCAATATTAAGCTATGTAAAAGCAGAGTATGATTTTCGCTATTTCATGTTTTCGGATCAGGACGATAAATGGCTTTCCGATAAAATCGAAAAATCGATGAAGGCGATGAAGAGAAGTGAAATCGATACCGACGCAGGAAAGAATACTTCAGAGAAGACCGTTTGCCCGGCTGATGAAAATGATAAATCCGGAATAAAAGATAACTACAGTTGTAAGCCAATCTTGATACATACCGACTTACGTGTGGTGGACGAGAATCTAAATACCCTCGGCGAATCTTTTATCCGGTATCGTGCACTGAATCCGGAGACGAAGGATTTAAGCCACCTGCTGGTTCAGAATAACGCTACAGGCTGTACGATGCTTTGGAATAAAGCATTAAACGACTTAATCTGCATGGAAGACGATCGTGTTGCGATGCATGATTGGTGGTTTGTTTTAGCCGCATGCTGCTTCGGGGAAATCATTTTTGTGAACGAGGCGACCGTTCTTTACCGCCAGCACGGCGATAACGTGGTCGGTGCCACAAAAGTGAATACGCCGGGATTTATCGTAAAACGTCTTTCCGGAAGCAATCATGTGAAGGATACGCTGCATATGTCGGTAACCCAGGCCGGTGCTTTCGCCGATTACTACCGAGACCGTTTATCGGATGAACAGACAAAGATCCTGGTAAAGTTCGCGGACCTTTATAATCACAACAAAATCGTACGTGTATCCACCGTCCTGAAGGGAAAATATTTAAAGCAGGGTGTGGTGCAGATAATCGGGGAGCTGATGTTTATTTAATGAAAAAGATGTTATACATGTGCGCCATTGAGTGGAAATGGATTGCCCAGCGGCCGCATTTTCTGGAAATGGAACTGGAGAAATATTACGAGATTACGGTCTTAAGTCCGGTCCATGTCCTGAAGAAAATGAAAGAGCAGAAGAATACGCGTCTTCCGGAGCATTTTGACGAATTCTATCTGCTGCCGTATCAGGAAAAAATCGGTGCACTGAAAGGAATTTCCAAAAGCCTGTTTCGAAATAAAGTCCGCGACATGAATGATTACGACATTGTATGGCTCGGATCGTCGCTTTTTGAAAAATACATTCCGGAAGATTACAGGGGCGTTGTCGTTTTTGATTATATGGACGACTGTGTTTCCATGCAGGACGATCCGCGGATGAAAAGAGCATATGAGCTTTCGCATGAGAGACTGATTAAAAGAGCGGATTTAATCGCGGTCAGCAGCACCTATCTGATGAATATGCTGCCGGAAGAAGTCCGGGACAAAACGCTTCTTGTCAGAAATGCGTTTCGCGGAGAAGTAAGAATTCCGCCGTCAAATGATACAAATACAGCTGAGTCTGTTTCGGATGGCGTGAAGAAAATAAAAATCGGTTATGTCGGAACCATCGCATCCTGGATGGATACGGAACTGTTAAAAAAGAGCCGGAGGGAATATCCCGGAATTGAATATCATTTCTGGGGGCCCGTGGAAGGGGAGGAAATTGCCGGAGACGGATTCAACTATCACGGAGTGGTGGATCACAGTGCCATTCCGGATGCCGTGAAAGACATGGATGCCCTTATCATGCCGTTTGTGGTAAACGACATTGTGAAGGCGGTGGACCCGGTAAAACTGTATGAGTATATCAGTTACGGGAAAAATATTATCAGTGTCCGCTATGCGGAAGTGGAGCGGTTTGAAGCGTTTGCATGGCTTTACGATAACGAAACGGATTATTTAAACTGTATCGGACGACTGTGCGAAGGGAAGCTGCACTGCAAGTATGACGAAGAACTGCAGAAAGCATTCTTAAACAGGAATACCTGGGAGGAACGTGCGAAGGATGTATTTCAAGCACTTGAATCCATAAATTAGATTATTTACAGAAACGGAGCAGGCCTATGAAAAAAGTTATGACTGTATTCGGAACAAGACCGGAAGCCATTAAGATGTGTCCACTGATTCTGGAAATGAAGAAGCGCGAAAGTCTTGAGGTGGTTGTGTGTGTTACCGCACAGCACCGTCAGATGCTGGATCAGGTTCTTGAAACATTCGGCGTGAAGCCGGATTACGATTTAAATATCATGAAAGACCGCCAGACTCTTTTTGATATTACAACGAATGTCTTAAACGGAATGAAGGATGTTCTTGAGGAAGTAAAACCGGATTTAGTGCTTGTTCACGGAGATACTTCGACAACGTTTGTAACCGCACTTGCGTGCTTCTATCTGCAGATTCCGGTCGGCCATGTGGAAGCGGGTCTTCGTACCTACAACATTTATTCACCCTATCCGGAAGAGTTTAACCGGGAGGCGGTCGGCGTGATTTCCAAATATAATTTTTCTCCGACTCCGCTTGCGGCGGCGAATTTAAAACGCGAGGGAAAGAAAGAAGAAACGATTTATATTACGGGAAATACCGTTATCGATGCGATGCAGCATACCGTACGGGAAGATTATACTCATCCCGAGCTTGAATGGGTCGGTGACGGGAAACTGATTTTTATCACCGCGCACAGAAGAGAGAATTTAGGAGAGCCGATGCATCATATGTTCCGCGCCATCCGCCGCGTGCTCGACGAACATCCGGAGTGTAAGGCGGTGTATCCGATTCACATGAATCCGGTGGTAAGAGAGGCTGCAGCGCAGGAACTCGGTGACTGCAAACAGATTCACATTATCGAGCCGATTGAAGTTTTTGACTGCCATAATTTTGAGGCCAGAAGTTTTCTCTGCCTTACCGATTCGGGCGGAATTCAGGAAGAATGTCCTTCCTACGGCGTGCCGGTTTTAGTTATGCGTGATACGACGGAACGTCCGGAGGGCGTGGATGCCGGGACGTTAAAACTTGTCGGAACGGATGAAGAAACCATTTACAGCACCTTCAAACTTTTGCTGGAAAACGAGGAAGAGTATAACAAGATGTCCCATGCCTGCAACCCGTACGGAGACGGACATGCCTGTGAACGAATTGCGGATATTCTGGAAGGAAAAGAATATACGCCGTGGGTGGCTAAATAAGGCATAGAATAACGGAAAGCAAAAATGAGTAAGAAAAAGAAAAAAATCCAACTGAATGAAGACGGAGATCTCCTCTACGAAGAATACGATGAGGATGAGGATTATGATGTCGGCTATCATGAAGAGGTAAAACTCGATTTTGAGAAAGTGAAATCATCGTTCCTCGGAATGGATGACTGGACCGGCGGCATTCCGGCATCCCAGGTCAATGCGGCACTTCGTAAGAAGAAAAATGAAGAAGAGCATGAAAAAGTCATGCGTGTTTTTCATATGATTCTTTATACGATTTGTTTCTCCGGCATCATCATGTGTTCGGCCGAGTACGGAAACGTACGCTTCCAGACGATGGAATTCTATTATGCGAGACTGGCGCTGATTTTTTTTGTCGCCGTATTATGGGGGCTTCAGAAAGTAAAACTGTTCCGTTGGCAGTCGCTTCTCGTAACGATTCCTTATATACCGTATTGCATCTTCTATTATACAAATCAGGCGGTTGCACCGGATATTTCGATGGCGGTTGTTACCGAACTGATTGTCCGATGGATGATTCTGATGCTTTTAATCGACATGATATTAAAGAAGAATCTGCGTCAGAACAACCGGTTTATCCCGGCGGCGTTTGCGCTGTTTTGCGTGATGAGCGTCTTTACGCTGATGAACCGAAGCGGCAGCATGGTGCCGATGGTATATCTGTACTTTATCATCATGTGCTTTATCCCGGTGAATATCAGAGAATGGGAGAAAGTGCAGGAGGCCATGTTTTACGGCGGTTTTATCGCCTTCGTGGCGATTACGGTCTTCTCCTTTACGGGGGATCCGTTTGTAAAAGTTCCCAGGGATTATTTCATGATTACCGATGATTTAGGTCAGGTATTCGGTCTTTCCATGGCGCTTTCCGCGTTCGGTCTTCTGTATTTTAAAGAAAAACACGGGCGTCTGAGCGCAACATATTTCCTTTCGGCATTCTGGCTGATTGCATCGATTGTAATGGCGTGCTATAAGGGAACGGACGGAATTATATTAGGCGTTGTATTCCTGTTCTTTTTCTTCTTCGTTTTCGGAATCGGATCGAAGAAATGGAATCATATTCTTATCCGGCTCGGGGTTGTGCTTGCGCTTATTACAGCGGTGGTTGTTCTGCTTATTATCGGGGCGAATAAAATCGTTCAGCCCGATTTTGACACGGCGGCTTTTTCGGATTCCGTGATGAACTCTCCGCTTAAAAACTTCCCTGAAACGGCGGAAGAATTAATCGGCAAAGCCGAAAGTGCACATATGGGAAGCGGTGCCTACCGGGAGATTATTAAACCGGGTACGGTTGGCGCCGTATTTAACGTATTCTTAGACAGCCGTGTGGCGATGTTTTTTGAGGCATTTCCCGGAATATCCTGGGACGGACATCCGATTACCGGAGAGGCGGGAGCCTTTGTTTTAGCTGCAAAAGTCCAGTACCTTCAGTATCTGTACCAGTTCGGATATTTTGCGGGCGGACTGAATCTGATTGTCTTTATCGGCCTGTGGGTTGTATCGGTTATCAAATATATAAAGACGAGAAAAATGTGGTACTTAATGCCGATGCTTTTGTTTGCCATGACCTTCGGCGCATGGTTTAATGTAAGCTCCGGATTATTCTATTCGCTGGTATTCTTCAGTGTGCTGAGCCTGTATCCGCTTCTTGTGGAGATCAGACCGCTTAAGAAGAAAAAGAAAAAGAAGACAGAAGAGGCGGAGACTGAAAACGAAAAGGCGGAAGAAAAAACTGACGCCGAAAAGGATGCCGGTGAAAAAGCCGTTGATGAAAAAGCCGTTGATGAAAAGGCCGTCGATGAAAAGACGGACGAAGGAAAAGCGGATGATGGAAAAAACGGAACGGATGACGGGGATACGGGCAGTAAGGCAGATGGTGAAAACAATGTCGAAAAAACGTCTCAGGAGGCCGAAAACGGCACCGAAGACAATACGGGCAAGAATACCTCCGGTGATGAAATAAAGCCGGAGAATGCCTCAGGTGACGCGAATCCGGAAAGTGAAAGTGTGGCTGGAGGGGTTGAATATATTGATCCGAGTAATACCAGCGAAATCTTCTATGATGATTTTGAAGGTGAGGATGAAGACGACGGTACTCTCGACAACGGTTTAGATGTGAAAGAGACCGGTGCTGCTGATGATAGCGCAGGTGCGAAAGATTCCGGTGAAGCCGTTAAAGAAAATACGGAAATCGATTCCATACATGATACGGTTTCCGATTCATCATCGGATGAAGAGCCGGACGATTCCGATATGGAAGAGGATGATGAAGAAGACGACGATGAAGATGAGGCAGAAGCGGAAGATGTGCATAGCGGATTCGTACCGTTAGCCACGGCGGAAATCCGAATCGGAGATCCGGAGCCGGTTGTACGTCCGAGGAAAAAGAAGTTTGAAGTGGTGGACGGACGGCCGATTGACAGAGAAGCGCTTGCGGATGTAGAGATTGTGGATTTGGTTCCGATTCATCCGAATACGGAGAAAAATGTTGATACCGATAAATCGGACCTGCCTGTCGAAAACACAAAGCCTGCCGAAACCGACAAGCCGGTCGAAAAAGACAGTCCTCAAAGGCGCGAACACGCGGACAGACACGGAGCCCCTGAAAGACATGACGGACAACGCAGGGGTGACAGGCCGGACAGACCGGAAAGACGTGCCGGACATGACAGACCGGAAAGACGTGCCGGACATGACAGGCCGGAAAGACATGCCGGACCCGACAGGTCCGAAAGACACGCCGGGCATGACAGACCCAAAAGACACACGGGACATGACCGGCCGGGAAAAACCGGAAAAGGCAATCATCCGGATAAAGGCGGGAACAAAAGAAAATAATACGCAGAAAAAATCGAACAGTGTATAACGATAAAAAGTTCAGGAGGAAAAAAGATTATGAGTGATTGTACACATGACTGCAGCACATGCGGTGAAGCATGTGCGGACAGAAAACCGGAAAGTTTCTTAGAGGCACCGAACGCGCTTTCCGATATTAAGAAAGTGATTGCGGTTGTCAGTGGAAAAGGAGGCGTCGGAAAGAGCCTCGTAACCTCTCTTCTGGCGGTTTCCATGCAAAGAGAAGGAAAGAAAGTAGGTATTATGGATGCGGATATTACCGGGCCGAGTATTCCGAAAATTTTCGGAGTGCATGAGAAGGCAACCGGTAATGAGGCAGGGATTTATCCGGTTCGTTCCAAGATGGATATCGACATCATGTCCGTCAATCTGCTTCTGGAAAACGAGACAGACCCGGTTGTATGGCGCGGTCCGGTGATTGCAGGAACCGTAAAACAGTTCTGGACCGAAGTTGTCTGGAGTGACAAGGATTATCTGTTCATCGATATGCCTCCGGGGACCGGAGATGTGCCCTTAACCGTTTTTCAGTCCATTCCCGTAAACGGAATCGTTATCGTAACTTCTCCGCAGGAACTCGTTTCCATGATTGTGGAAAAGGCTGTTAAAATGGCGAATATGATGAATATTCCGGTACTCGGAATCGTGGAAAACATGTCTTATTTTGAGTGCCCGAACTGTCATGAAAAGCACTCCATATACGGGGAAAGCAATATCGAAGAGATTGCAAAAAAATACGATATTACCAATATTGCCAAGCTGCCTGTGAATCCGAAACTGGCAGCAGCCTGCGACAAAGGAATGATTGAACTGTTCGACGGAAACTGGCTTGATGATTTTTCGAAAAAACTGTAAAAAACGTCGTGGCTTATCGATAAGGGATAAAGCTGTTTTCAAATCCGAAGGATTATAAAAAATCCGCAAGATATAGTATTCTTTGTTGCGAAATACCACTAATTAATGATATACTATACTGTGTGTGCATTTGTTCTTTTGTACACACAGTATAGTTTATTTTTTATCGGGAGACTGGATTGAAAAAAGCGGTTCTTACAATGGCACAGGAGGATTTTGATTTTTCCGTAAGACAGGGAAAAATCGAATTTTCCGTGGAAAAGGTGGAACTGGAATTCGTCACGGAAGAAGTCCGGAAGGGCAGTTTTTCACTGAAATGCGATCATGATGTACCCATGAAAGGCTTCGTTTATTCGACTTCTTCGAGGATGAAACTCTCCGGTGAGGCATTTGAAGGGGCGGAACCGGAGATACAGTATGAATTCGATTCTACCGGAATGGAACCCGGAGACAGTGTCACCGGTTCTTTTATTGTTCTTTCGGACAAAGGTGAATACTCCCTTCCGTTTGAGGCAACTATGGAAAAGGACTACATGTATAGTTCGATGGGTTATATCAAGAATCTTTTCCATTTTGCCAATCTTGCCAGAACCAACTGGGATGAAGCGGTCAGTCTTTATTATTCCAATCGTTTTGCCGAAATATTAACCGGAAACGATAAGCAGTATCTGTGTGCTTACCGGGGACTCAGCACGGAGGAAGGAAATGAGCCGAGCGTTGATGAATTCCTGATTCTGGTTCGCAAAAAAAGCCGCAATACCTATGAACTTCCTTCGAAACATGTAGTTTACCGTTCTGTCCCCGATGATAAGGAAAAAGAAATTATCCTGAATGTAAACGGCTGGGGATATGTGCGGGCCGAAGTAACAAAGACGGGTGATTTTATCAGACTTGCGAAGAAGGTTTATACGGTCGATGATTTGTCCGAAGGAGAGATTGATATTAAATATCTCGTGGACCGTTCGCGCCTTCATAAGGGAAGAAATTTCGGCAAAATCATCATTTCCACGCCTCAGGAAAAATTCGAGGTGGATGTTATCGTGGAATGCTCTCCCATCGACATGGAGCATTCCGCCAATCATATCTATAAACAGACCGTTGCCCGTCTGATGCGGGAATATATCGATTTCCGCCTCGGCAAGGTTACTTCCGGCGAATGGGTGGAAACTTCTTCGGCGGAGCTTTCCAAGCTTACCGTAAAAGGCGAGCGGGCCGTTTATGTACGTCTTTATGAAATCCAGCTTTTGCTTGCTGCGGGAAAAGAAGAGGAAGCGGCAAGGCATATGGAAGAATTCGAATCGGAGGTGCGAAATCCCGAGAACACGCTTTCACCGACTGCCTGCGGTTATTATCTGTATTTAACAAGCATGCTGCATCCGGAGAAAGATTACGTGGATAAGGTTGCGCATAAGGTAAAGAAACTTGCACATAAATCTCCCCGCAATCCCGTTCTTGCATGGATTTTAATTTACTTAAGGGAAGATCTGACTTTCCGCGATGACAGACGCTGGGAATTCCTGGAAGAACAGTATCATTCCGGAATATCCTCCCCGCTTCTTTATACGGAGGCCGTTCATCTTCTTTCCAAACAGCCTTCGCTGCTGGTAAAACTTTCGGAATACGAGCGGAGAGTTTTAAAATTTGCGCTTTCCAGAGGAGCCGTAACGCCTTCTGTCGGGGAACGTGTACAGTTTTTGATTTCCCGGGAGAAAGACTACGACGAACTGTTATTTGATGTGATGCGCACCACCTACAAACAGGCGCCGTCCAAGGAACTTTTGCAGAGCATCTGCACTCTTTTGATGCGCGGTAACAAAACAGGCCCGGATGTTCTTTCCTGGTATGAGGAAGCGGTCAAGGCGGACATTCGCATTACACGTCTTTATGAATTCTATATGGCAAGCGTTCCGTCGGATTATAAGGACATGCTTCCGAAAATGGTAATGATGTATTTTGCTTACCAGAATCATTTGGACTACGAGAGAATGGCGCTTTTGTATGCCAATGTTTCCGATTACAAGGCACTTGTGCCGGAAGTGGCGGTATCCTATGAAGCCACGGTTACGGACTTTTTGAAAGAACAGATCAAAAAAGGCCGGATTAATAAGAATTTAATCAAGCTTTACAAGAAATACATTAAGGCGGAAGATATGGATGCTTCCCTGGCATCCTCCTTTGCCCCGGTTCTTTTTGCGCATGAAGTCAAAATTAACCGGCCGGATATCAGACGTGTAATCGTCATTCACAGCAAGGCTGTGGGAGAGGGTAAATTCCCCGTGCATGACGGCGTGGCATACCCGACGATTTATTCGAAAGAATACTGCATTCTTTTAGAAGATGAAAAGGGCAACCGTTATCTTTATGATTCGATGGTCAAGCCGGCACCGGTTCTTTATACGAAAGAATTCCGTGATGCGATTCTTCCCATGGTGGAAGGACGTGTCGGCATTCTTTTAAATGTATGCGAAAATGAAGCCAGGGACGAAGAAGTAAGCGAGAAAAATTCGGAAATCTACGAAACGCTACTTACCTCGGATTCCGTAACCTTTACGCTCAAGAAAGAAATCCTTTATAACCTTTGCAAATACTATTTTGAAAATGATATGATTCGCGAACTCGACCGGCTTTTGTATATGGCAAAACCGGAAGTTCTGCCGGCTTCGGACCGCGCGGAAATGTTGCACATTCTGGTAGCACGCGGATTTTACGAAATGGCTTTCAAATGGCTTGCTGTATTTGGCATGGAACATGTGGAGCAGAAAACCTGCCTGCGTCTTTTAAGCCGTTATCTGGAGAGAACCGATTATGCCGAGGAAGCGAACATGAAGAAATTGTGTTCGGAACTCTACCGCAACTGTCGTTTTGATCAGGTTCTTTTGCGATACCTGGTGGATTATTTTAACGGAACAACGGCGGAAATGATGGAACTTCTTCATTTCTGCGAAAGCTTCGGCGTGGATTCCTACCGGCTTGTTGAAAGAGTGTTAATCCAGATGCTTTTTACCGGAGCAGACGGTCCGGAGCGGGAAAACATGTATCAGCGCTTCGTCAAAGGAGGCGGCGGAACCGCTGTCCGGAAGGCATATCTGGCAGAAAGTGCCTACGGTTATTTTGTGGGTGATTATAAAGTTCCGGAGAGTATTTTTGCGGAAGCGGAAGCACTTTACAGGGAAGGCGAGGAACTGAACAGGATTTGCTTACTGGCCTATGTCAAGCATTCTTCCGATTTTCCGAAGGAAAAATGGAACATACCGGTTTTAGCGGCGATTGTAGGGCGTGAAGTTAAGAACAATGTAGTATTCCCGTTCTTCTTAAAATTCGCTTCCGTGATTCCGGATGTACTGCCGTTTACGGACCGGACTTTTGTGGAGTATCGTGCGAATGCGGAAAGCCGGGTAATTATGCATTATGCCATTGAACGCGAAAACAGCGATAATCCGGAATACCGTAAAGAAGAGATGGACAATCTGTATTACGGATTCTTTGTAAAAGATTTCATTCTTTTTGCCGGAGATAAGGTATCCTATTATATCACCGAGGAAACCGGAAATAAGGAACAGTTGACACTCAGCGCCACGCTTGAGAAAAAAGAGTCCGATCCGGAACTCATTCCGTGGAGATACGAGATGCTTAACCGCGCCGTCGAAAAACGGGAAGAAGGACAGGATGCGGTGTGCGGAGAAGAACTGAAGGATTACGCAAGGCTTGATTTTATTACAAAGCAGCTGTTTAAAGTCAGTGAGTAAGGCGTGGATTATTCATGACGGCAGGCGCCTTCATTTGCGGGATATCATTCGATGGCAATGTAACAGCCGGCTGGGGAACAGATATTTTTTTGCTGAATTAATAAACTACGGATGCAGGCCGATAACTAACAGGAATATAAGATGATTTCCGAGATTAAAGATGTATTTGACAAAATCAATAAAGACCGCTATGTGGTGGGATTCGATTTAAACAATCGTTTCGCACAGCTTTCCTATTGCCGGATTGACAGCACGGATCCGGACACGTTAAGTACGGTTGCGGGAGAGGAAGAATACAATATTCCTGCCGTGGTTTTAAAGAAAAAAACCAACAGCCAGTGGGTCATCGGCAGAGCGGCGGAAGAAGCGTTCTCCGCGGGAGAGGGATACATTGTCTCGGATCTTCTTAAAAAAGCGTTAAAAGGCGATACCGTACGCATGGGCAATGAAGAATACAAGGCGGAGGACCTGCTTTTGTTATTCATAAAACGTACCTTTGCCATGCTTCCTTTAATGACCACGCCGGATAAAATTTCGGCGGTTGTTATAACCGTTCAGAAAGCGGATAAAGATTCGGTAAGAGTGCTCGGCAAACTGCCGGAACTGCTGAATATCGAGGCGGACAAAGTACATTTCTTAAGTTATGAAGAGAGCTTTTTCTTCTACATGCTGTATCAGAAAAGTGACCTTCAGAATCATCAGATTCTGCTCTGCGACAGTTCGGAAGGACATCTGACGATTTACCGGCTTGAGAGGAATCATTTTGTGAATCCTGCAATCGCGGGAGTGGATGTTTTTGATTACGATGATTTCCGTTTCGGTCCGGAAGGAGAATCCGCATCGGAAAAAGACCGGAGATTTTTAACGATTACCGAACATCTTCTGGAAAACAGAATCTGTTCTGCCGTGTATTTAATCGGCGAGGGATTTTATGATAACTGGTGCGATGATTCCCTGAAATTCCTTTGCAAAAACCGCCGTGTTTTTAAGGGCAACAATCTTTTCAGCAAAGGGGCGGCTCTGGCAGCCAAAGAATATGCGGCTCCGAGCGGTTATGAAAAAACGGTAAGATTTTTCGGAAAAGACCGTATTCAGGCGAATGTCGGAATCGTGATGATGGATAATGAAGAGTCGAAGGAAGAACTGTTTATCCGTGCGGGAGAACACTGGTATGAGGTCGGAAGAACAAAGGAATTTCTTCTTTACGAAACCGATACCGTTCCGATCTGGATTGAACAGATTTCCAGGAGAAACCGCATGAATGCGGAAATGAAACTGCAGGGACTTACCGTGAAAAGCGGCCGAATGACAAGAATTTCCCTGACGATAAAAATGAATTCGGAGAAAACAATTCTTTTTGTCGCCAAGGATCTGGGATTCGGAGAAATCTATCCTTCCACGGGCCTTGAATGGACGGAAGAACTGGAACTGGAGAATTAAAAAACGGATTATCCGATTGAAGAAGCGATTGGGAATATCCGGCAGGACAAAGTATGGGAAATATGTATAACTGTACGGGACGGAAAGGAAACCACCCGTTCTACTTAAATAAAATATGTGTGCGTATTTATTCGGCGGATGAGCTGGGTTACTGCGTCAGTGAGAATCCGGAACTGTTAGAGAAGGATATTTTTACTCCGGAACTGATTCAGTGGCTGGATGACGAGTGCGGTGTCCGGCCAATGGCGGAAGATCTTGCAAAATGCATTTCGAGAAACCTTCCCCTACAGCGCTATGTGGAAGCGGTGTTAAATCATGTTTCCTTTGTGACTGAGAAGGAGAAAAAGGAAATACTCGAAATTGTCCGTCAGGGTTCCGGCGGAAATGTTATCAAACGCAGAAAAACGCATGCGGATTTCTATCTCAGAAAGGAACGTTTTGCCCATGCAATCCGTGAGTATGAAGCGTTAATCGATCAGGTGGATGAATCCCAACGCGGCTTCCTTGCCGGAGTATATCATAACATGGGTATTGCTCTGGCCAGACAGTTCCTTTTTGAACGTGCGGAAGAAGCGTTCCGGAACGCGTACCTTTTAGACGGGGACAAGGAGCATTTCTACTGCTATGCGGCGGCCAAAAGACTGCGTCTGCCGGAACGCGAATACATACAGGAAATCAGCACGACGCTTGACGGAACGGAAGATACGCTGAAACTGGAGGAAGACATTAAAGTCGCGGAAGCGGAGTGGGAACAGTCGGATGAATTCCGCAATTTCGCGGTAGCCGAGAAAGACGGGGATACCGTGGAATACCGCGAATGGGTCGGAAGAAAAGTTGCCGAGTATAAAGAAGACTATCGCAGGTATGTTTAAAGAAAAATACAATAACTGAGATTATTCGAAGAATAAGGAGTGAAAAATGAGTACAGACAGATATGTAAGCCCGTTATCGGAAAGATATGCCAGCAAGGAAATGCAGTTTATTTTTTCACCGGATATGAAATTCCGTACCTGGAGAAAATTATGGATTGCGCTTGCGGAAACGGAAATGGAACTGGGCCTTAAGCAGATTACACCGGAGATGATTGAAGAGCTTAAGGCACATCAGGATGATATCAATTACGAAGATGCCAAAGAGCAGGAGAAGAAGGTGCGCCATGACGTTATGAGCCACGTATATGCGTACGGTCTTCAGTGCCCGAATGCAAAGGGAATCATCCATCTCGGTGCCACCAGCTGCTATGTCGGCGACAATACCGATATTATCGTGATGAACGAGGCGTTAAAACTGGTAAAGAAGAAACTGGTGAATGTAATTGCCAACCTTTCCAAATTTGCGGATGAAAACAAAGACCTTCCGACGCTGGCATTTACGCATTTCCAGCCGGCTCAGCCTACAACTGTAGGTAAAAGGGCAACACTTTGGATGAATGAATTCATGATGGATTTGGAAGATCTTGAATATGTTGCTTCCACATTGAAACTTCTCGGTTCCAAGGGAACGACCGGAACACAGGCAAGTTTCCTGGAACTCTTTGAGGGAGATCAGGAGACTATTGATAAAATCGATCCCATGATTGCAAAGAAGATGGGCTTTGAATCCTGTTATCCGGTTTCCGGACAGACCTATTCTCGCAAGGTGGATACCAGAGTGATGAATATTCTTGCCGGGATTGCGGCCAGCGCTCATAAGATGAGCAACGATATTCGTCTTTTGCAGCATTTAAAAGAAGTGGAAGAACCTTTCGAAAAAACGCAGATCGGGTCATCCGCAATGGCCTACAAACGTAATCCGATGAGAAGTGAGAGAATTGCATCCCTGTCGCGTTATGTGATGATTGATGCGTTAAATCCCGCCATTACATCCGCAACACAGTGGTTTGAAAGAACACTGGATGATTCCGCAAACAAGCGTCTTTCCATCGCGGAAGGTTTTCTGGCCATCGACGGTATTTTAGACCTTTGCATGAATGTTACGGACGGACTGAAGGTTTATCCGAAAGTGATTACCAAACACCTTCTTTCCGAACTTCCGTTTATGGCAACGGAGAATATTATGATGGATGCCGTAAAACGCGGCGGAGACCGTCAGGTACTTCATGAAGAAATCCGTACATTGTCCATGCAGGCAGGTGCGACGGTAAAAGAAGAGGGAAAAGAAAACAATCTTGTTTCCTTAATTGCGCAGGATGAAATGTTCGGTGTGACCGAAGAAGAGATTAACGAAGTACTCCGTCCCGAACTGTATACCGGCCGTGCGGCTGTACAGACGGAGAAGTATTTAAAAGATGTGGTTGCACCCGTCCTTGACAAATATAAGGATTTAATTGGCGGCAAAGCGGAGATTAACGTATAATACCGGATATATTAAACGGATAACGAGAATGATTAAAAGAAATAATAAAACCGACATCCCGGCTAAAAAAAACAGATGGATTGTCAGACTGATTCCGATTGGACTGTTTCTTATTCTGGTTGTATTTTCCCTAATCCGGGCATATCTGTACGGACCGGAAATGTCGGAGAAACAAACGATTGAAGTAGCAACATCGACCAACATAAACAAACCGAATTATCTGCCCGTAAAAGACGGTGAAATTGTTCAGGAATTTGCTTTATCAAGAGGTGAACTGACGAAATTTGTGCTGATGTTTGACAATTTTTCACCGGATGACAGTGCAACACTGATTGTAACTCTGGAGGACAGAAAAGGAAACGAATATTATCGGTATGAGTGTCCGACAATGGCCTTTGGCGATGGCGGTATCTTTTATTTGGTCGGAGCACCGGAGAAAAAATTAAAGCCAAACCGAATCTATGCCTTTCATATCCGCCTTGATTCTCCGGAAAGCGAACTGACCGTCAGGACATTCCACAAGTATTTCTCAC
>JAEEGL012647758.1_pt1 | contig 28092 bp, 25 predicted proteins | sample 9134231 | NCBI WGS metagenome assembly JAEEGL01 (sample SAMN16246548, study PRJNA631951) | gut metagenome | biome: gut microbiome; feature: rumen; material: fiber-attached | host: Bos | place: Iran: Karaj | collected 2018-10
CAGGGCGCGGAGCTTTTTCAAAAGCTCGAGATAATCCTTTTCATCCGCGTTGAGATTGGGGCACGGCGTGGGAAACAGACACTGCCTGCCGGCGCACGCGCCGCGCTCTTTCTGCTGCTCGCAGGCCGGATGGCTGAAATTGGCCGTGGGCCCTCCGACGTCGTGTATATATCCTTTGAAATCCGGGTCCGCGATGATCTTTTTTGCCTCGGCTATCACCGACTCGTGGCTGCGCGATGTGACGAACCTGCCCTGATGGATGGCAAGGGCGCAGAAATTACAGGCTCCGAAGCAGCCCCTGTTGTGTATGATGGAAAACTTGACCTCTTCTATCGCGGCGACCCCGCCCAAAGCCTCGTAGGACGGATGGTAATCCCTGACGTAAGGCAGGGCCGCCACCTTGTCCAGCTCGTCTCTTTCAAGAGGAGGCTGGGGCGGATTCTGAACGAGGACGCGTTTGTCGCTCCACTGCAAAAGCGCGTGGCCGCGCACGTGATCGTGCTCGTTCTGCTCGGTGAAGGCCGCGGAGGCGTACGCGCGCTTGTCCGTACTGACATCGTGAAAAGACGGAAGCACTATCGGGTCGGCAAAGACGCATTCGTCCTCGGACGACGCCATGAAGCAGGTGCCCTTGACGTCGTGTATCTGCGAAACGGGGACGCCCTTTTTCAGTCTTTGCGCAAGCTCCACTATCTCCCTTTCGCCCATGCCGTACATCAGGATATCGGCGCCGGAATCCTCCAGGATGCTGTGGCGCACTCTGTCGTCCCAATAATCGTAATGGGCGAAACGGCGCAGAGAGGCCTCTATCCCGCCGATGAGTATGGGCACGCCCGGAAAAGCCTTGCGGGCCAGATTGGAATAGACGATGACCGCTCTGTCCGGCCGTGCGCCGGGCTTGCCGCCCGGTGTGTAGGCGTCGCTTTTGCGCCTGTGCTTTGCGACGCTGTAATGGGCCACCATGGAGTCGACGTTGCCCGCGTTTATCAAGATACCGAGACGGGGCTTGCCCATCTCGGTAAGATCCTGCGTGCCGTGCCAGTCGGGCTGTGACAGGATCGCCACACGAAAGCCCTTTGACTCGAGCACTCTCGATATGACCGCCGTGCCGAAGGAGGGGTGATCCACGTACGCGTCTCCCGTGATAAGGAGAAAATCGTAGTAATACCAGCCCCTCGATATCATATCCTCGCGGGATATGGGAAGGAATTCCTCAACGGCGTGTTTCATTTACATTTCTCTCCGCAGGAGCATCTCCTGCCATTCATCTTTTGTTATGAGCACCTGACGGGGCTTCGAGCCCTCGAACGGACCTACTATCCCCCGCTCCTCCATCTGATCCACAAGGCGCGCCGCTCGGGCATAACCCAGCTTCAGGCGGCGCTGGAGCATGGAGGTCGAGGCCTGTCCGCTCTCCACAACTATACCGATGGCCTCAATCAGCTTTTCGTCGTCCTCGTCGTCGCCGACGTCTCCGCCGCCGGAGGCCGAGCTCTTATCCTTGCCCTGTTCTTCTATGAATTCGGTGGCGTTGTTGTCGTAAGCGGCCTCGCCCGTCTGCTTCAAAAACGCCACGACCTTTTCCACTTCCTCGGTGGATACGAAAGCGCCCTGGATACGGGAAGGCTTATTGCTGCCGAGAGGAGAATAGAGCATGTCGCCCTTGCCCACCAGCTTTTCCGCTCCCATGGTGTCGAGGATGATCCTCGAGTCGGTGGCCGAGGACACGGCGAACGCAATGCGCGAGGGGATGTTGGTCTTCATGAGGCCGGTGATGACGTCGGCCGAAGGACGCTGGGTGGCGATGATTATATGCATGCCAGCGGCGCGCGCCATCTGGGCAAGGCGGATGATGGTCTCCTCCACCTCGTGGCGGGCGACGGCCATAAGATCCGCCAGCTCGTCGATGATTACCACGACGCGCGGGATCTTTTCCTCTCCCCTGGCTTCGGCGACGGCGTTGTATCCGTCGAGATTGCGGGCGTTGACCTCGGAGAACAGCTTATAGCGCTTCATCATTTCGCCCACCGCCCAGTTGAGGGCGCCGGCCGCTTTTTTGGGGTCTGTGACCACGGGGATCATAAGGTGCGGTATGCCGTTGTAAACGCCCAGCTCTATCATCTTCGGGTCGACCATTATCAGTCGTACGTCCTGAGGCGAGGATTTATACACAAGGCTGAGTATTATGGAGTTGATGCAAACCGATTTGCCCGAGCCGGTGGTGCCGGCCACCAGAAGGTGCGGAAGCGACGAAAGATCGCCGACGACGCATTTTCCGGCGATGTCCCTTCCTACGCAGAAGGAAAGGTTGGACTTGTGATTGCGGAAGGAGGGATCTTCTATCAGCTCGCGCAAAACCACCGTCTGCTGGTGATCGTTGGGCACTTCGATACCGATGGCGTTTTTGTCCGGGATCATGGATATGCGGACACCCGACGCGCCCAGCGCCAGAGCTATATCGTCCGCGAGATTGACGACCCGCGCGTATTTGGTGCCGCGCGACAGAGTGAGCTCATATCTGGTCACCGTGGGGCCGCGGGTTATGCCGATGACCTGGGCTTCTATGTTGAAGGACTGCAGGGTATCTACCAGGAGTCTTGAATATTTCTCTTTTTCCTGCGCGGCGTTCACCGAGCTCAGCGAAGGAGGATTCAAAAGAGTGACCGGCGGATAAACGTAGCTCTTCAGGGGATCTGCCGCTGCCTTTTCCAGGATCTCCTCGACGGAAGGTCCGTCCTGCTTGTCGGGCTCTGCGGTCTCGGATATGGGCTCCGCAACGGTCTCAGGCGCGGGCTTCGGCTTTTTCTCGCTCTTGGGCTTGCGCTGGCGCAGCTCGTTTATCATGGGTATCTCTTCGATCGGCTCATGGGCGTCGAAATCGAAGGCGCCGCCGTTTACCGGATAGCTGCCGACATCGTCGATAGGCAGGTCTATTACTGGCTTTCCGCGTCTTTGAGGCCTGGGCGTATCTCTTGGCTTCAGCGTTTCAAGGGTGGCGGGCTCGTCGCTCACGTCCCAGTCGGTGCGCTGCTCCTCCATGCGCCTTCTTATGCTCTGGGAAATGCGGCTGAGGTTGGGGCTGATCGCGAGGAACAGGCATACGACCGCGAGCACGGTCAGAAGGATCACGGCGCCGACCTGGCCGATCGCCGAGCGGAAAAGCACCGCGATCCAGCCGGACACTATGCCGCCGGAGGTGAACTCCTGTCCCCTTTCGACCAGCGTTTTGAAGCTTTGAACGTTGAACGGATAGACGTTATTGTCGGTTATAAGATGCCTTATGCAGCCGATGAACATCGGGAAAATAAGTATACATGCAAGCTGGAGACGGCTGTAAGACCGCTTCCTCAAAAGCAGGTATATGCCGGCGATGAGCAGACAGAACGGCATAAGATAAAAACCGTAACCGAAAAGCGCGCAGGTCAGCCAGCGGTACCAGTTGATAAGAAAACCTTTTACGTTGAAAAACGTCAAAAACGCAACAAAGGACATAAACAGCAGAAGCCCTGCCCAGATCTCTATCCTGAGCCCCTTGCGGGCGGGCTTTTTCTGCGCACTTTCCGAAACGCGCTTCTTTTTCGTTTTTGTCTTCGCGACGGCCCGCGCTCCGGCCTTTTTTGTCGTTTTAGGCATTATTTACCTCCTTATGAGCGAGACGATGATCGTGATCACACCGACCGCCGCACAGTATATCGCAAAATAACGGAAATGTCCTTTTTTGACGAGCATCTTTACCAGCCCGATGGCCGCAAGCCCGGAGAACAGGGCGACCGCAAAGCCGATCAGGCAGCTCAGCGCGACCTGCCAGTCAAAGCCCGCGGCAAAAAGATCGGGGATCTTTACCACGGCCGCGCCGAAGATCGCGGGAATGGAAAGCAAAAACGCAAAGCTTACCGCAAAGGTCCGCTCGAATCCGCAAAGAAGGCCTCCGCTCATCGTGGCGCCCGAACGGGAAATACCCGGAAACACCGCCACGAGCTGGCACAGCCCGACGGTGACGGCATCCTTTTTGTCCATGCTCTCGAGTTTTTTGGTGCCTCCGCCCAGCATATCCGCCATATAGAGCATGACCGCCGTCACGCAAAGCGCCATGCCGATGAAAAGGGTGTTCGAAAAAGCGGTGTCGATGAGCTTTTCTATAAGCGCGCCGATTATCAGGGGGATCGAGCCTATGAGCACCATGATGAACAACTTGCGCTCCCGCCTGCCGTTTATCCTGAAGCGGTCGAAGATCAGCCCGAAAAAGCCCCTTATGAGCTCGACCACGTCTTTTTTGAAGGCGATCACCACGGACGCGAGCGTTCCGAGGTGGAGCACCACGTCGAAAGCCACGGGGTTGGCGAAGTACTTGTCGGCTCCGATGAGGTTCTGTATAAGGGCGAGGTGGCCCGAGGACGATACCGGCAAGAACTCGGTAAGTCCCTGCACCAGACCAAGAAGGGCGGCTATGAGGAATATCATTTTTTCTCCTTCCGGAACTTTTCCGCCTTACCGACGACCAGCCTCGACAAAGCTCCGCAGGCGGAGCCTATGACCACGCCGGCAAGGACGTCGGTAGGATAATGCACGCCCACGTAAAGGCGGCTGAAGGCGATCGCGACCGAGATCGCAAGCATCGCGATATAGACGCGGCTGTCGGTGCGTCTTATGGATCCGGTCGCCGCGAAGGCCACCGCGCTGTGGCCGGACGGGAACGAAAAATCGGTCGGCAGCTTGCTGAGCACGGGCACGAGCGCCGCGTTCCACTCGTAAGGACGTATGCGCTGGACTATCGGTTTTATGCATATGTTGACTATCAGAAGATCGAATATCATGGCCACGGCCATAAGGATGCCCATTTTTCTGGTCTTTTTGAAAATGACCAGCACCAGCGCGAGCAGGATGAAAAAGCATCCGCTGTTGCCTAGGAAAGAGATCGCGGTGAAGATCTTGTCGAGAATGGGGTTGCCCACTTTTTGATACAGCTCGACGAGAAATGAAGATTCAAACGTATTTATCTGTTCCATACTCTTCTCCTATACAGCATACAGTACAACAAGATATTATACACCAGATTATGTAAAGTTTCAAGGATATATGACGCATTGCGTCCGCATATATATTTTGTCGGTGATGTTATGAGTAGAAGCCGTCGGTTTTTCACCGATCTTGCCGTGCTGACGCTGTCGTCGACCGCCATGAGAGCGGTATCCGTGCTTTTCAGCTCATGGCTTAAAAACGAGATAGGCGCCATGGGCGTCGGGCTTTACCAGCTGATAATGTCGGTATACGTCTTCGGCGTGACTTTCGCCTCCTCCGGCATAAGGCTGGCGTGTACCAGACTGACCGTCGAGGAGGGCGCGCGCTCGCGGGAGGTGATGAAAAAATGCCTGGCTTACGCGCTGTTTTTCGGCTTTGCGGCTTCGGTCGCCCTTTTCTGCGTTTCGGACGTCGCCGCGGCAAAGCTTTTGGGCGACAAAAGGACGGCGAAGAGCCTTAAGGTCCTGGCCTTCGGCCTTCCGCCGCTCGCCGCCTCGTCGGCGTTCAGCGGGTTCCTTTCGGCAAAAAGGAAGGCGTCGCGCTCGGCTGCGGTGCAGACCGCGGAGCAGCTCGTGAAGATAGCCGTATCCGTTCTGCTTTTGAAAAAGTTTCTCCCGCGCGGCCTCGATTACGCCTGCGTGGCGCTGGTCTCGGGCTCGCTGTGCAGCGAGATCGTTAGCTCGGCGCTGTACTGCCTCATCTATCTGCGCACGGTCAAGGGCACGGCCATGACCAAAAGCCGAGGCCTTTTGAAAAGGCTGCTTTCCATCGCCCTGCCCGACGCGGTGAGTTCATACCTGAGATCGGCGCTGAACACCGCGACCCAGCTTCTGGTGCCGTCCGGCCTCAAAAAGAACGGCGGCTCCGCGCAGGACGCGCTGTCGCAGTACGGCATGATCGGCGGCATGGCTCTCAACGTCATATTTTTCCCGTCCGCTCTGCTGGACGCCGCCAACCGTCTTATAATCCCCGAGCTTGCGGAGGACCGCGCCCGAGGCCGCGAAATGAACGTCGAGCTCATCGTGAACCGCGCCCTGAGATTTTCCGTTCTCTTTTCCGGCTTCGTCTGCTCCTGCCTTTGGGCGTGGGGGCCGAAAATAGGCACGGCGCTCTATTCGAGCGCCCGGACGGGTAAATATATCTTCCTGCTCGCCCCGTTCGGCGGGCTTTGCTACGTTGACAGCGCGGTGGACGGCATGCTCAAGGGACTGGGCCAGCAAAACGCCTCCATGCGCATAAACGTGGCGGACTCCGCCGTAACCCTTTTACTGACCCTCGTGCTCATCCCCCTTTGGGGAGTCGCGGGCTATATTGTCATACTGTACGCGACAGAGGTCATGAACCTCGTCTTGTCCGTCTTGCGGCTCAAAAAGGTCACGAGACTGCGCCTCGGCCCTTCCGCAATCGCATCGCCCGTTTTCTGCGCCGCGGGAAGCGCCGCGCTTTTTTCGAGGCTGTCTCTCCATCCCGCCCTGTGCATACCTTGCGCCGGGGCGTTCTTCGTTTTATCTTCCGCGGCCTTCGGTGCCGTGAAGCCCGAGGACGCGCGCTGGCTCAAAAAAGTCTTTTCAAAAGACCGAGGCCCCGAAAAATAAAAAGACCTTTTGAAGCGCAGCTCCAAAAGATCTTTTTATTACTCCGAAAATCTTCGCACGGCGTCGAGGCCGGTATAAACGTAGATCGCGCGCGGCTCGATCGGGTTGCCCTCCTCGTCGAGCTGCTCTTCGATGTCGGTGGAAGCGGGGTCGAAAAACACCGTTCCGTTTTCGGTCTCGATCTCTATCCACATATGCGGAAGATCATCCTTTATGCCGAAGACTATCCTGCTCTCTATGCCCATCTCGTCCAAAAGCGCCTTGGCGCCCTCCACCACTCCGGGCTCGGCCGCCTTCAGGCTTATCAGCGCGCCGTTTGCGGTGTAAAGCTCTGTCTTGGCCTGGCGGTCGTTGGTCTCGGCGACGACGCGCATAGCCTCGCGGTCTATCTCCACGTTGGCGCTGATCCAACCGTAAATGAAGTCGAGTTTTTCTTCCAGCGTCAGGCCTTCCGCCGCCCTGCATATGCTTGACGCCGCCGAGGTTATCTGCCGCGAGACGGCGCGCAGGCGGGCCGTGCTTTCAAGATAGGAAACATCCATGTCCAGGACGAACTCGGCGGACTCCATGGAGGGATACGCCGTAAAAACGATCTCTTTGAGGCCTATGGCCGTCGCCGGGTGCTGACGCCACGCGGAGATCACCGCGGCATAAAGCTCGTCCTGGGTATACGAAAGCCCTTTCATATAAAAAGTGCCGTTCGAGCTGAAGCTGGAGAACATCTTGTAAAGGATGTCGGTGAACTCTTCCTCGCTGTAGACCGTATATATGCCGTCCTGCTCTTCCTTGGTGCGGCGGTAGCTTATATTCACGGTGAGCTCCTGATAGGACATGAGGCCGCTCTGCTCAAAAACGATGCTGCTGACAAGATAGCTCCCCATGGCGTTGGAGGTGGTCATCTCGGAGGAGATGGTCTTGAGAGATTCTTCCAGATCGCCGGAATAATTGCTGATTATGACCGTCCTGCTCTCCTCATGGGCGAGTATCATCTGCTGGACCTGAGAGCGCAGCGAATAATAGCTTCTGACCACCCTGCGGTCGGAAACCACGTCGTCGGAATGATATTCATGATCTCTTATGTCGGAATACTCCCCGGAAGCGAGAAATGCGCATCCGGACAGCGTCCCGGACAACAAAACCGCGCAAAGGACGAGCGCGGCTATCTTCACAGACCTTTTCACGTGTCATATCCTCCGGTAAAATATTATAACAAAGGCGGCTGAGCGTCAAGCGCCGTTGCGTTTTCCCGTAAAGTCGGATATAATCACAAAAGAGGTGAATGTCCGTGAGGATGCGCAAAAAGAAAAACCTTATACCGAGAATGGAAAAGTGCGCGGAGTATCTCGTCTCATCCCCGGAGGAGCTGAAGGGCAAATGGGCTTCGGTCTTCAAAGGCGCTCCGGCCGAGCTTGAGATCGGCTGCGGGAAGGGCGGATTCATAACGGCCCTCGCGCAATCGCGCCCCGATACCTTTTTCATAGCGGGCGAGATCGAGGAGAACGTGCTGATGATGGCTATGGAAAAGGCGGCCGCGGCCGGGATAAGCAACCTGCTTTTCATCAGCTGCGACGCCGCAAGGCTCGCGGACTATTTTGAAAAGGGCGAGATAAGCAGGATCTACCTCAATTTTTCCGATCCCTGGCCGGGCGCCCGCAACAGAAAAAAGCGGCTCACCTCGCACGAAATGCTCAAGGTCTACAAAAAGATACTGCCCGACGGCGGAGAGATCCGCTTCAAGACCGACAACGAACCTTTGTTCGCCTTTTCCCTCGCGACGCTGCCCGCGGAGGGCTTCGATATCTATTTCAAGACGTACGATCTTCACTCGGAGGCGGTGGAGAACATCCCCACCGAGTATGAGACGCGATTTACCGAGCAGGGCAAAAAAATAATGGCGCTTTACGCGCGGCTCACTTTACAGGATACGAACGAAGATATATAATAAGCTCAATCATCAAAAACAATGTTCCCGGAGGCGGATATGAAAAACTATACCCCGTTTTTGATCGGAAAAGAAGGCCAGAAGCGCGGTCTCAAAGGACTGTTCCTCGGGCAGCGCACTCTGCAGCGCCATTTTACCGCGACGCAGAAGAACGGCCCGTATAAGATCATGTGGATAGAAGCGACCCAGCTCACCAAGATCCGCTGCTATCCCTGCGTCATCGAAGACAAGGAGCACGACGTCCTTTACGCCTACCGCACCGACGCCGGAGAGCGCATAGAAGAGACCAACGACGAGATGATGGAGCTGTGGCGCTCGATCGTGAGCGCGGACAACATCCGCACCGAATGGGACGTCGTCGAGCAGGAAAAGCGCAAATTCATGCGCGAATACGTCGAGTATCAGGATACCATGGACGCCCGCGAGATCAAAAAATTCAAAGAAGAGAGCGAAGCCGAAAGAAAGCACCGCTGGGAGCTTCTGGCGGCCGAACGCAAGGCGGCGGACGAACGACGGGCCGCAAAAGAGGGCGACGTGCCCATGGTTTCGGAGAACGCCGCACAGGACGAAACGCAAAAAGACGAAATAAAGCAAGACGAAGAACAGTAAAAAGATCCCTCCGGATCATCCGGAGGGATCTTATTATGCCTTTTGCATGGGGTCGTCCACGTTTATCGGAGAATCGAGCAGGTTGTCGATATATCTGCGCTGCCTGAAGTAGTAGACTATCTCGCACACGAAGCGGACGACGTGGTCGAGCGCCATTGCGAGCCACAGCACCATGACGGGCGCGTGGAACACGAAGGACGCCAGCATCATGACCGGAAGTCTGATGAAGCAAAGGCCGATAAAGGTGACTATGACCGGGAACTGCTTTTTGCCTACCGAGCGGAACATGCCGTTGAAGATCATGTTCAGGCCCTGCGGTATCTGGATAGCGCCCATCACGAGCACGTATCTGAGGCCGATGTCCCAAAGCTCTTCGTTGGTGGTCATGACGTGCATATACGTCCTGCCGAACACGAATATCAGTATCGACGATATGCCCGACATTATCGTTGCCAGACGCAGAAGGTTCTTGAAATAATCGTAAAAGCCCTCTTTGTCTCTCGCGCCGACGCACAAGCCGGTAAGCGTGATGGCCGCCGTAGTGTAGCCCCAGGCAGTGAAGCCGAATATGTTTTCCGCCTGTCCTGCTATGGCGAACGCCGAGTTGACGTTAGCGCCGTAGTTCAGTATGGCCATCGTCAAAAAGATATTGACGACCTGCCACAGAACCTGCTCCGCCGCTGCGGGAACACCGGTGGAAAGGATGTTTTTGATCTCTTTGAAATCATACCTGAAGAAGCGTCCGACGCGCTTATCCCCGTAAAGGCCGCGCCTGCGGTACAGAAGGAAAAGACCTGCGAGGCCGCCTATGGTCTGACTGCACACCTGGGCTATGGCGGCGCCGGTCACTCCCCAGCCGCCTATGGGGCCTACGCCGAAAATGAAGACGTAGCTGAGGATGATGTTGACCACGTTGTAAAAGACCGATATGTAAAGAGGCGTGCGCGTGTCCTTATGGCCGAAATAGGTAGCCGAGTTTATCTGCATCAGCGCGGAGCCCGGCGCTATCCAGACGCCTATCATCAGATATTTGTACGCAACTTCGGATATGGCCGCCTTTTCCGCAGGATCGATATTCGCGAAGGTCGTGAAAAGGCCGACTATCTGATGGCCGAAAACCATCACCAGAAGGGAGAGCACGACCGCGAAGGGCAGCAGGAACAGATAGGCCTGTTCGGTGACGTTGCGGCACTTGTCCTTTCTCTTGGCGCCGAAATAGGTGGCTATGATGACCGTTACCGCTATGCTTATGCCCTTGAAGAGCGCCCAGCCGACGGTGGTGACACGGTTGGATATGCCCTGTCCGCTGATCTCGACCGAAAGCAGGCGGCCGACCATGGCGGTCGTTATCGTGGCCGCGATAGTCTGCAAAAAGCCGTCTCCTATGGACGGCAGCATTATGCGAAAGATCTCTTTATTGATCTCTTTCACGGTTTTTCTACTCAATACGATACCCCCGTTCGAATTATCATACGGGGAGTATTATATCCCGTGAAATATCAAAAGTCAACAGAACGAAATACCGTTTCCATCGTTTTGGGACAGCACGCGGGGCTGTATCTCCAGCGGTCCATGCGCCCGCCCGTAATAAAGTAATCTGCGCTCGTGACCGCGACGTCCGCCGGACGGTCGAGAACGTCTATGACGTTCAGCTTTATCTTCATCTTCTCCGGGATGATCGAACGGATATATACCGAAACGGGCGTTCCCGGGCAAAGCCCGGGACAATACTCCGCAAGACCGGAAAGGTTGGGCGAAAGCTCTATGAAAACGCCGTACTCCTCTATCCCTCTCACGACGCCTGACACCGTTTCACCCGCTGAAAACCGCGCCGCGTTCTGCTCCCACGTGCCGAGCAGCTCTTTGTGGGTAAGACTGATCCTTCCGAGGCTTCTGTCTATATCCAGCACCGCTGCCCATATCCACTGACGCGGGCGGAAACGCTCCGAGGGCGTCGATATGCGAGACACGGATACGTTTTCGACGCCTATGAACGAAACGTTGCCGCAGCCCACGTCGACGAACGCTCCGAACGGCTCTATGTGGGTCACTCTCGCCCTTATCACCTGCCCGGGGAGCAGATCTTTCAAAAGGCAGCTCATCGCCTCGCGCATGGCGGCCTTTCTCGAAAGGACCCACGTTCCCCCTTCCCTGCCGACGACCTTGAAGCACACGGGCTTTCCCACACGCGACACGGCGGTAATCTCCCTGCCGTCGGACGAGACCTCGGAAAACGGGATCACGCCCTCGGCCTCTCCGAGTCTCACTTTAAGATCGTGTCCCCTGCCGCATCTCAAAACCGTCGCCTCAAGGATATCGCCGCGCGTCATGGCCCCCTGAAGCCCTTTTTCGGTCATGGCGCTTCGGTTTTCGGCTGAATCGAGGATCATCCCCTCGGGATAATAAACGCTCATTTTCGCACGCTCCGTTCAAACATTGTCTGGCAATATCAATATATGTTCGCGCGGAGATTGTTTTGACTCGCTTTTTCTGTTATAATCTTTGCGGAGGGATGACAATGCTTTTGAACGTGGGCGACCGCCTCACAATGAAAAAAAAGCACCCCTGCGGGTCGTTTCAATTCACCGTCACGCGCACGGGCGCGGATATAGGCATCAAATGCGTCGGCTGCGGCAGAGACGTCATGCTGCCAAGGCAAAAAGTGGAGAAAATGATCAAAAAAATAGAGAGGGATGAAGTATGAAGATCAGGTCTTTTCTGTTTTCGCTGATCCCGCCGGCGGCAAGCGGGATATATACTCTTCTCAGCGGCAGGATGTCGGACAATCAGGCGCTTTTGTTTTCGGTCGTATTTCTGATACTGTGGGCGTTCATAGGCCGCTGGGCCCGCCTGGACGGCAAAAAGTTCGCAAAGCCCTATTTCATCTGCCACTGGACGGTCATCATAAGTCTCATACTCATCGTCATCCAGTGGATAGTCAAGGGCGCCTTCCTGTCGCCCGTATGGAGAACGATCTCCACCTTCTGCTTCAGAGCCGCCTGGCCCGCGGCGAACTGGCTGTCGAGCATCTTCTCTCAGATCTTCGTTTCCTCGAACATCTGGTTCATACACGTGGTGGCCCTGATCCTTATGAGCTTCTGCTTCTGCATGGGCTTTTTCTACACCATAACCATTTCAAAAAGAAAATGACGTAAGCAAGATACCTCGAGGCCTTTATCAACAGTTAAAAGAATATGAAACGGGCGTGACCGCGGCGGTCACGCCCGTTTTGTCAGTTATTTCAAGATCAAAACCCGATATTCTTTACAACATTGCACTTCATCTTAATAAGCATCCCTGCAAACCGGGATTTTTTCATGGCAGCGTTTCACAATTCCTTTATGCGTGCAAGGACACTGTTATAGCCCTCCAGGACTTCAAAGCCGGCTTCGGCATATGTTTCAAATTCTTTCTTTTTGTCCACGTCGACCAACACCATCACCGGACGCTTCCCGTTCAATTCAAACGACTTGGCAAGCAATTCAAATTCATATCCGCGGTTTTCTGCCTCAGGTCTCACAAACAGGTCATAGATCTCATTTTCCTCATAACAGCATGTGACATCCAGATAGCCTTGAACCTGTCCGTTTTCGATGACCAGCAGGACATGGAATTTATTTTTAGTGGAAAGGATCCGCTCTGCCGTCCAATAGGTATCTTTGTGATGAAGCGCACAGTACTGTGCTTTCCATTTGTCAGAAAACAGCTCGACGTGTTCCGTGGAAACATTAGACATGGTCCCCTTCTGAAGCATTTTCTGCTGTTCTGACTCAAACACCGCCCCTTTCGCTTCCAACGGACGGATGATCGCCGGATTGCGCGAATTCAACACACAATCCATCTGATAGCCGGGATAATTCGTTTCGAGGAAGGAGAGCATCTCGGAAAAAGCTTTTTCGTTTTTTGTGAAGCCTATGATCATCTCCAGAAAACGATCTTCGGGAAGGATCAGCCAGACAAACAGCCCTTCGATGATTCCGTGATCCGAAACGGAAAACACACGTTCATCGCTTCTTTTAAACGCCTTATAAAGATTATTCGGATTATGTTTGAAGTGGGGGTCAGAGTAGAGCGGATGGTCTGACAGTTCGCGGATAAAGTCCTCGTATCCTTCAAAAGAGCTGACCTGCCGGATCACTTTCGTAGCTACTTTAACTTCCTTTGCCGTTTTGTATTCCATTTGAGTTCCCTCAAGCGCCCGAAATGGAGACACTTCCTCAGAAGAGCTTTCTCCGGAGCACAGCGTTTTATTTTACCGTTATATATTTTTCTATCGACGCGAACAGGCTCTCGCCTATCCCTTGCACTGCCTTTATCTCCTCGGGAGATCCGAACGGGCCGTGCGTATCTCTGTATTCGATTATCTTCTGCGCCGTGGCGGGGCCTATCCCGGGCAGCTCGCACAGCTCGTCCGCACCGGCGAGATTGATGTTTACGAGAAAGGCCGCGCCGGCTGCGCCCGAGGGCCGAGCGGTGCTGACCGTGGTCTCGCCGCGCTGCCACGACGGCGCCGCGGTCAGGCGGCCGGCGAAGAACGCGGCGGCCGCGAGACATACGGCGATGATGATCACAAAAACCTTTTTCATTCGGTGAAGTAGGCGACTCCGCCCTCGAACAGAGGCTGGAATTTTTCTCCGGGCAGGTTGGAGGCGACGCCCGCCGACCAGCGCTCGGAATGGCCCATTTTGCCCAGCACCCTGCCGTCAGGACTGGTTATGCCCTCGATGGCCCACAAAGAGCCGTTGAGGTTGACGTCCACGTCCATGGAGGGGACGCCCCGCGCGTCGCAGTACTGGAAGGCGATCTGCCCGTTCGCTTCAAGCTCGCGCAGGGTCTTTTCATCGGCTACGAACCTGCCTTCGCCGTGGGAGAACGGAAGTCGGTATACCCCGCCGGGCTCGCACTTGGACAGCCACGGGGATTTTTTGGAGGCCACTCTCGTATAGCCGTAGCACGCCTGGTGCCTGCCGATCGTGTTGAAGGTCAGCGTCGGGCAGGAGGCGTCCATCTCTCTTATCTTTCCGAAGGGCACGAGCCCCAGCTTTATAAGAGCCTGGAAGCCGTTGCATATGCCGAGCGCGAGGCCGTCGCGGTTGTAAAGCAGATCCATGACGGCGTCGCTGATTTGGGGGGCGCGCAGCAGGGCCTGGATGAACTTACCCGAGCCCTCGGGCTCGTCGCCGCCGGAGAAGCCGCCGGGGATTATGAGCATACGGGCCTTTTTGAGCTCGCTTTCGAGCTCGCGGACAGATTGCTTGAGATGATCCGCCGTGCGGTTGCGGATAAGAACGATCTTTCCTTCGCCGCCCGCTCTTTCGATGGCTCTTCGCGTATCGAACTCGCAGTTGGTGCCCGGAAAAACGGGGATGACCGCCAGGGGCTTTGCGGTCCTTGCGGTGTTTTTGACGACGCAGCCGCCCTTGTAGGAAATGACGGGCGCCTCTCCCGAGGCCCGGACCTTGGTGGGATATATCTCCTCGAGGGGAGAGGTCAGAAGCCTCTTCGCCTCGTCAATGGATATCTCGCAGTCGGCAAGCCTAATTCTTTGGCCGCCCGTGACGCCCAGAAGACGTCCCAGACCGGGTTCGGCCATTTCGGCGATGATCGCGCCGTAGTTCTTTTTGAAAAGCTCGCGCGTATCGCAGGATGCGGTAAAGCCGATATCGTTGCCCACGGCCATCTTGCATACGGCCTCGATGCCGCCGCCCGCGGCGACCGCCCAGGCCGAAAGCACCTTTTTGTTTTTGCAAAGCTCATGGAAGGCCGCAAGACTGCGCTTCACGTCCCCGTCGGGGGCGAACAGACACACCTCGTGGCCCGCGCCCTTGAACTCGGGAGTGATAACGTCGCCGGTCTTGACCGTTCCCACCGCAAAAGAGATGAGGGTCGCCGGAACGTCGATATCGTTGAACGTGCCGCTCATGGAATCCTTTCCGCCGATCGCCGCGCGGGAAAGGGTGAGCTGAGCGTCGAGCGCGCCGAGCACGGCGGCCATGGGCTTGCCCCACGCCTCGGGGGACGCGGTCTTTCCGAAGAACTCCTGGAAGCTGAAATACAGCTTTGCGGGATCGGCGCCCGCGCACACCGCGCGCGCGGCCGAGGAATAAACGTTGTCTCTGGCCCCGACGTATGGGTTCTCGTCGGTATAGTGGGGATCGAAGCCCCAGGCCATGACCGACGCCGTAGTGGTGTTGCCCTCGACCAGGGGCATCTTGCACACCATCGCCTGAGCCGGGGTGAGCTGGTTCCTGCCTCCGAAGGGCATCATGACTCCCGCGGCGCCGATGGAGCTGTCGAACCTGTCGGAAAGGCCCTTGTTAATGCACACGTTGAGCGAGGTCAAAACGTTTTCCGCGTTTTCCTTCGCCGACTTTTCTTCGTCGTAAAGATCGGTGCGGGGCGCGGGATAGGCCGGCACTCTCGCAAAGGCGGTCTTGGGCGCGCCGGTCGAATCGAGGAATTCACGGGATATATCGCAGATGAGCTTTCCGCGCCATACCATCTTCATGCGCGGCTCCTCGGTGACCTCGGCGATGACCGTGGCTTCTAGGTTTTCGGAATCGGCGAGCTGCATGAAGCGCTCGACGTCGTTTTTGTCAAGAACGACCGCCATGCGCTCCTGTGATTCGCTGATGGCAAGCTCGGTGCCGTCGAGTCCGTCGTATTTTTTGGTGACCTTGTCGAGGTTTATGAAAAGCCCGTCGGCAAGCTCGCCCACCGCGACCGAAACTCCGCCCGCGCCGAAATCGTTGCAGCGCTTTATCATGCGCGCGGCCTCGGGAATGCGGAAAAGGCGCTGGAGCTTGCGCTCCTCGGGGGCGTTGCCCTTCTGGACCTCGGCGCCGCAGGTGTTGAGACTTTCAAGGCTGTGGCTCTTGGAGGAGCCGGTGGCGCCGCCTATGCCGTCGCGTCCGGTTGCGCCGCCCAGCAATACTATGACGTCTCCCGGAGCGGGTCTTTCGCGTACCACGTTGCACCGTGGCGCTGCGCCCAGAACGGCGCCGGTCTCAAGGCGCTTTGCGACGTAATCGTCGTGATAGACCTCGGAGACCAGGCCTGTCGCAAGGCCGATCTGGTTGCCGTAGGAGCTGTATCCCTGCGCCGCCTTGCGGCATATCACCCTCTGCGGGAGCTTTCCGCGCATGGTCTGATCGAGGGGCAGCCTGGGGTCCGCGGCTCCCGTCACGCGCATCGCCTGATATACCCACGCCCTTCCCGAAAGCGGGTCCCTTATGGCGCCGCCCAGGCAGGTCGCGGCGCCGCCGAAGGGCTCTATCTCGGTGGGATGGTTGTGGGTCTCGTTTTTGAACATCAAAAGCCAGGGCTCGTCCCTGCCGTCAACGTCTACCGATATTTTTATCGAGCAGGCGTTTATCTCCTCGCTGACGTCCATTTCGGGAAGCAGGCCCCTGCGCGACAGGACCTTGCCGCCGCAGGTGCCCATATCCATGAGAGATACGGGGCGCTTTGTATCCTGCCCGTAAAGCTCGCGTCTGACTTCAAGATATTTTTCCCAACCGCGCTTTACGTTCTCGTCCTCGATGGCGGGAGATTCAAGGCGGGTGTTGAAGGTGGTGTGCCTGCAGTGATCCGACCAGTAGGTGTCGATTATCCTGAGCTCGGTGAGCGTGGGGTCTCTTTTCTCGCTGCGGAAATAGTCCAGAAGGAACTCTAGGTCGGCTCTGTCCATCGCAAGGCCGTATTCCTTTATGCCCCCGTCGAGATCGAAATCCGGATCGGTCCAGCCGGCAAGGACCTTGACGTCGTCCGGCTCGGGATAAACGGTCTCAAGGGTCTGCGGCTTGTCAAGAGACGCCTCGCGGCATTCCACCGGGTTTATGAGGTAGGACTTTATCTTGTTTTTGTCCTCGTCAGTCAGCGTCCCGCCGAAGATATAGAGGGTGGCGTATCCCACTCTGGGGCGCTCTTTCTGCGTCATCATGGCTATGCACTGGGCGCAGGAGTCCGCTCTCTGATCGAACTGGCCGGGAAGGGACTCGACGCAAAGGCTCTGTCCCTCGAAATCTACCTTCTCATCGTAGACCAGATCGCACGCGGGCTCGGAGAACACTCCGTTTTTGACCAGCTCGTATTCCTCGGCGCTTATGCCTTCCACGTCGTAGCGGCAAAGCACTCTGACGCTTTCCAGCCCGCTTATGCCCTGCTCCGAGCGGAGGGTGTCGAGAAGGGACGACGCCTGAACGTCAAATCCGCGCTTTTTTTCTGCAAAACAGCGATATACCATGGTTCATATCCCCTCTCTGAATCCGATGTCGCGCCTGTAACGGGCGCCGCAGAAATGTATTTTCGAAACTCCCGCGTACGCTTCGTCCAGCGCTTCGCGCAGCGTTTCTCCTTTTCCTCCGACGGCGAGGACGCGCCCGCCGTTGGTATAAAGCTTTCCGTTTTTGACCGCGGTGCCCGCGTGGAACACCTCCATGCCCTCTTCGATGCCGGTGATCTCAAGGCCTTTGGTGCTGCCCTGAGGATAATTCGCGCAGGCCATCACGACGCAGCAGGAGGCGCGCTTTTCAAATTCGACCTCGACCTTGTCGAGCCCGCCCTCGCGGCAGGCAAGAAGGATGGGTATGATATCGCTCTTGAGGAGGGGCAGCACGCACTGGGTCTCGGGATCTCCCAGACGGGCGTTATACTCTATGACCCTGGGGCCGTCGGCCGTGAGCATAAGACTGAAATAGAGCACTCCCTTGAACGGGCAGCCCTCCTGCTGCATGCCGCGCACGGTGGGCAGGAATATCTCTTCCATGCACCGCTTCGCGATCTCTTCCGTATAGCACGAGACCGGGGTGATGGCCCCCATGCCGCCGGTGTTCGGGCCGAGATCGCCCTCGAGCAGACGCTTGTGATCCTGAGACGCGGGCATGGGAACTATATGCTCGCCGTCGCAGAAGCACAGCACGCTGACCTCGGGACCCTCGAGGAACTCCTCGGCGAGCACCCTGTCGCAGGCGGCGCCGAACTTTTTGTCCTCAAAAAGCTGCTTGAAGGCGTCCTCGAGCTCTTCTGAGCTCTTGCAGATCAGAACGCCCTTGCCCGCGGCAAGACCGTCGGCCTTGAGCACCACGGGAAGCGTCTTTATCCCTTCCTCGGCGCTCTTTCTGTCGGTGAATACCTCGGCCCCGGCCGTAGGTATATCGTATTTTTTCATAAATGCCTTGGACCAGACCTTGGAGGCCTCGATCCTCGCGGCGGCCCTGCACGGGCCGAAGCACGCAAATCCGTTTTCCTCCAGCAGATCCACCATGCCCATAGCCAGAGGATCGTCCGGAGTCACGAACACAAGATCGGGGCGGCGGTCCCTGCAAAGCTCGAGCATGCCCTGAAGATCGGTCGCCGAGACCGGGACGTTTTCGGCTATCTGAGCCGTGCCCCCGTTTCCCGGAGCGCACAGTATCTCGCTTACCTCGGGACTCTTTTTCAGCGCCTTGCAAACGGCGTGTTCACGGCCGCCGGAGCCTACTACCAATACTTTCATGCTTTCTCCTTAATGGTGGAAGAGTCTTACGCCGGTAAAACACATCACCATGCCGTATTTATCCGCAGTTTCGATAACGTTGTCGTCTCTTATGGATCCGCCCGGCTGGACTATATAGCAGACGCCGGATTTTCTCGCCCTTTCCACGTTGTCGCCGAACGGGAAGAACGCGTCCGAACCCACGGTCACGCCGGTATTGCGCGCGATCCATTCCTTTTTCATCTCGGCGGTCAGCACGGGGGGCTTCACCTTGAAGCTCTTCTGCCACACGCCCTCGGCGAGTATGTCCTCATATTCGTCGGAAATATAAACGTCTATCGCGTTGTCGCGGTCGGGGCGCTTGATCCCGTCCACGAACTCAAGGCCGAGGACGTAGGGATGCTGCCTCAAAAACCAGTTGTCCGCCTTGCTGCCGGCGAGTCTCGTGCAGTGGATGCGGGACTGCTGCCCGGCTCCCACGCCTATGGTCTGGCCGTTTTTGACGTAGCACACCGAATTGGACTGGGTATACTTCAGAGTGATCAAGGCGAGCATCATGTCGCGCTTCACGCTTTCGGGTATCTCGCGGTTTCGGGTGACTATGTTTTCAAGCAAACTCTCGTTTATCTTAAGGTCGTTGTATCCCTGCTCAAAGGTGATGCCGAATATGTTCCTTCTCTCCTCGTGGGCGGGGACGTAATCGGGATCGATCTCGACCACGTTGTACGCGCCCTTGCGCTTTGCCCTCAGTATCTCGAGCGCGCCATCGGTATAGCCCGGGGCGATGACTCCGTCGGAGACCTCCTTAGACAGAAGGCGGGCGGTGTCCTCATCGCAGACGTCGGAAAGCGCGGCCCAGTCGCCGTAAGAGCACAGACGGTCGGCTCCGCGGGCTCTCGCGTAGGCGCTCGCGAGAAGGGACAGCCCTTCGGGGGCGAAATAGATCTTACGCTCGATCTCGGTAAGGGGCTGTCCGAGCGCGGCTCCGGCCGGGCTCACGTGCTTGAAGGAGGCGGCGGCCGGAAGTCCGGTGGCCTCCTTCAGGGCCTTGACCAGCTGCCAGGAGTTGAGCGCGTCCATAAAGTTGATATATCCCGGCCTTCCGGAAAGCACCTTTACCGGAAGCTCGCCTTTTTCCATGAATATCCTCGCCGGCTTTTGATTGGGATTGCAGCCGTATTTGAGTTCAAGTTGATTCATTTCGTCCTCCTTAGCGGTATTTGTTGCGGATGATCGTCTTGACCGCGCCTTTTTTGTCCACCGTGCGGACGAAAAGGGATATCCTGTTGTCCTCGTTGAGGGAATCCCAGATGAGGTCGGTCAGCTTCCTGATCCCGTTGGGAAGGGATACCTTGCGGGGTTCTCCGAAGAACGAAGGCAGCGGCTTGCCGTCGCCCTCGTAGGTGTGGATGAGATGTCCCGTTCCCGCCTGAGGCTTTTCATATTCAAAGAAGAACCGCTCGCAGCAGCAGGGGTCTCCGTCCATGCTCTTGAGTATGGAAAGGGCGTATCCCCCGTCCGGCCTCACGACGCCCGATATCCTCGGGGTGAAATTGGGGCCGTCCGGCTCGAACTCGCGCGTGCGCAGCGCCTCGATATAGCTTTTGCCCTGCGCGAGACCGTCGCGCACGGTATCGGTCTGGTCGCCGTTTGTTACTATGGTATATCCCTCGTACTGTCTCACCGGGTGATAGATGATGAGGCTGGGATCGGTCATTTTGGACTCGTCGTAGGCCTGGGTCCTTATTCCGTCGTCGGTCTCGACGAAAACGCGGTTGCGGCTGTTCTCGCTGCGCCCCATGATGAAGTAGGCCATTACGGCGTCACCGTTGGGGGCATTGCCCAGCAGTATGCCGCGGCCGGGATAACTGTTGCCGCTCAGCAGCTCTTTAAGGTCAAGTGCGTTCATGCTCTTCCTCCTCTGTCACGGCAACGCCGTCTTTTACGATGATGCGTCCCTCGGCGAACAGCCTGACCGCCTTCGGAAGCAGGATATGTTCTGCCTGCTGCATGACTCTGAGCTGGAGCTGCTCCGGAGTGTCTCCGTTATGGACGTCCACGGCCTTTTGCAGGATTATCGGGCCGCCGTCGGGCTCCTGCGTGACGAAATGCACGGTGGCTCCGGTTACCTTGACGCCCTTTTTCAAGGCCTCCTCATGCACTCTGAGCCCGTAATAGCCCTTGCCGCAGAAGGACGGTATCAGTGCCGGATGTACGTTTATTATGCGGTTTTCATATTTTCGGCAAAACTCCGGATCGAGTATGGACAAAAATCCGGCGAGCACCACGAGGCCGGGCTCGAAGGCGTCTATCTGCTTTTCGAGCGCACGGCAGTAATCGTGATCGTTCGAAAAGCTCTTGCGGGACACAGTCAGCGCCGGGATGCCGTTGTTTTTCGCCCGCTCGAGCGCGTACGCGCTCTTTCTGCTGGAAATGACCGCGGCTATCTTCGCGGGGCCGAGATCGCTGTCGATCAGCGCCTGAAGATTGGTGCCGCCGCCCGATACCAAAACGACTACGTTCACCTGAGCTCGACCCCTGTTTCTCCGGCTTCCACGCGGCCTATGACGTACGCGTCCTCGCCCGAACGTCCGAGGCAGTCCACAGCCTTTTCGGCGTTTTCCGCCGCTACCGCGACGACCATTCCGACGCCCATGTTGAAGGTGTTGAACATATCCCTTTCGGGTATGCCGCCCTGCTCTTTGATGAGATCGAAGATCGGCAGGATCCTGACGTCCTTCTTTTCGATGACCGCCCGCGCGCCTTCTGGGAGCATGCGGGGGATGTTTTCATAAAAACCGCCGCCGGTTATGTTGCTGACGCCCTTGACCTCGACCTGCTCCATAAGCTCAAGTATGGGCTTTACGTAGATCCTCGTCGGAGCCAGCATGGCCTCTCCCACCGTCCTGCCGTCGCCCGCGGGCTTTGAAAGAAGCTCCGCGTCGTCGCCCAGCACCTTGCGCGCAAGGGAGAAACCATTGGAATGCAGACCGGACGAGCGGATGGCTATGAGCGCGTCGCCCGGGATTATGCGGCTTCCGTCGATCATTTTCTTTCTGTCCACGATGCCCACCGAGAAACCGGCAAGATCGTACTCGCCCACGGGATAAAAGCCGGGCATCTCGGCGGTCTCGCCGCCTATGAGGGCGCATCCCGCCTGGCGGCAGCCCTCGGCGACGCCCGAGACTATCTGCGCGGCGACGCCGGGCTCAAGTTTGCCGACGGCCAGATAATCGAGGAAAAACAGGGGCTTTGCGCCGCAGCAGACTATATCGTTGACGCACATCGCGACGCAGTCGATGCCGACCGTATCGTGCTTTTCAAGAGCGAAGGCAATTTTGAGCTTGGTGCCCACTCCGTCGGTCCCGGAGACCAGCATGGGCTCTTCCATGCCCGAAAAATCGGGCTTGAACAGTCCGCCGAAGCCGCCTATCGAACCGACTACTCCCGGAATATAGGTGCTCTCCACCATCGGGCGGATGCGCTCGACCGTTTCATAGCCGGCCGTTACGTCCACTCCCGCCTTGCGGTAGCTTTCACTGAAGCTGTCTTTAGGCATATGTTACTCCTTTCCGGTAAAGCAATAGGTGCATATATTGTCCTCCGGCAAGCCGATGGAAGACACGAGATCTTTCACCTTCAGATAGCCGAGAGACGAGAATTTGAGTTTTTTGCAGATGCCGCAGACCATGTTTTTGGCGCGTTCGGTCTCGGGATCGGCATACTCGCTGAGATGATCCATTCCTTCTTTTCCTTCGGTATCCTGGATTATGGAGCGTGTGATGAGCTCCATTTCCGAGGAGGAACGGCTGAAATTGAGGTATTTGCATCCGAAGATGATGGGTGGCGACGCCGAACGGATATGTACCTGGTTAGCGCCGCTGCGGTAGAGGAAATCCACCGTTTCTCTCATCTGAGTACCGCGGACTATGCTGTCGTCCACGAAAAGCAGATCCTTTCCGTAAATAAGATCCTGCACGGGCACGAGCTTCATATGGGCTATCAGGTTCCTCGTGCTCTGCTCGGCGGGCATGAAGGAGCGCGGCCAAGTGGGGGTGTATTTTATAAACGGCCTCGCGAACGGTTTGTGCGAATAGTTGGAATAACCCACGGCATGGGCGGTGCCCGAATCGGGAACGCCCGCTACGTAGTCGATATTTATCCCCTTGCCCTCGTCGTCTTTTGCAAGATGCTCGCCGCAGCGATAGCGCATGGTCTCGACGGTGACCTTTTCATAACGGGAGTTGGGATATCCGTAGTAAGTCCAAAGGAAGGAGCATATCTTGAGCTTTCCATCGGCCTCGATCTCGGTCTCGACGCCCTCGGGCGTGAGCTTGACGACTTCTCCCGGGCCGAGCTCGCCTATCTGGTAGTAACCCAGCTTTTCAAAAGCGAAGGACTCGAATGAGGCACAGGTGCCGTTGTCTTTCTTGCCGAGGATTATGGGCAGTCTTCCGAACTGGTCGCGCCCGCAGTAAATAGCGTCGGAGGTGAGCACTATCACCGAGAGCGAGCCGTCGATACGCTCCTGGGCCCATTTTATGCCCTCTGGGATGGACGCCTTTTGGTTTATGATCATCGCCACGAGCTCGGTGGCGTTCACGCGGCCGCCGGACATCTCCAGAAACTGAGTGGTGGGATTCATGAACAGCTCCGCCACAAGCTCGTCCATATTGTTGATGCGGCCCACGGTGGAAACGGCGAACGTTCCAAGATGTGACCGCACCAGAAGGGGCTGGGGCTCGTTGTCGCTTATGCAGCCTATGCCGACGTGACCGCGCATCTCGCTCCAGTCTTTTTCAAACTTGGTCCTGAAGGGAGAGGTCTCGATATTGTGTATCGCGCGCTGAAATCCCTTTTCGCGGCAGAACACGACCATGCCGCCGCGTTTCGTGCCCAGATGGGAATGATAATCTATTCCGAAATAAAGATCGTTGACGCAATCTTCCTTGCTGACGACTCCGAAAAATCCACCCATCGTTTACTCCTTAAGTGCGGCCGCAAGAGCGGCGTCTTTCTTTTCGACCTTTTCGCTCATTTCCTTTTTGAAGGCCGCGAGCTTGTCCGCAAGCTCGGGCTCATAGACCGCGAACATCTGCACGGCAAGCAGCGCCGCGTTCTCCGCGCCGTTTATGGCCACGGTGGCCACGGGAACGCCGGAGGGCATCTGAACGGTCGAGAGCAGGCTGTCGAGCCCGTCCATGGTGGAGGATTTTATGGGTATCCCGATCACCGGGAGAGTCGTAAAAGCGGCCATCACGCCAGCAAGATGCGCGGCCTTTCCCGCGGCGGCGATTATGCAGCCGGCGCCGTTTTCTTTGGCCTCGGACGCGAGCTTGTGAGCCTTGTCCGGCGTTCTGTGCGCCGAACATACTCTCGCCTCAAAGGGCACGCCGAACTTTTTCAACGTGTCGATGGCGGGCTGGACTGCGGGAAGGTCGGAATCGGACCCCATGACGATGATTACTTTTTTCATTTTTACCCCCTTCAAAACAAAAGAAACACCCGTGAAAGGGTGCTTTTATCTGACGTTTGTGCGGATGGGCGCACTATTGCAAGGCAAGCTCAAAACAACAAAGCAGACCTGCGATCTCACCCAACCACCTCTTTGATCTGTAAAAAAACAGTATAAGCTATTTTAACCTTTTTTTTCAAAAAATGCAATATGCAGATTTATATTTCCGTTCTCTTTTTCGAGCTTATTTCCCCTTGATTTTTCACCTGACGGACTATATAATAATTGCAACGGACGCGCGGGCGTAATTCATCGGTAGAATGCAAGCTTCCCAAGCTTGATAGGAGGGTTCGATTCCCTTCGCCCGCTCCAACTGAAAAACTTACGGACTTATCGGCCCGTAAGTTTTTTTATTTTTATTATTTAACGTACACCCTCGGGACTCGTTTGGTGATGGAGCAGATTATCTCGTATGTTATGGTGTCAAGGTGCTTTGCGATCTGCTTTATATGCTCGATGTCTCTTATGACCGCGACCTTGTCCCCCATTTTGACCGAGTCGTCCACCTTGACGAAAAGCATGTCCATGCAGACGTTTCCGACTATCTTATACGCCTTGTCGTTTATGTAGACTTCCCGTCCGGTGTTTCTCCTGTTGATACCGTCCGCGTATCCGATCGGGACGACGGCTATCCTTTCTTTGGCGCCGACCCTGTACGCTCCGCTGTATCCGACGACTCCGTTTTCCACCTCGTTTATCTGAATGACCTCGCTGAAAAGGCAGAACGTAGGCTTGAACTCGATATCGCCGCAGTCGATCAGACCGTACATGGAAATGCCCAGCCTGCAGCCGTTGGCGTACGGTCTTTTATCATAAAACTCGGTAGCCTCGCTCGCGCCGACGTGGACTATGGGGACCCGGCTCAAATCGATGTCGCCGGTGATCAGCTCGAACCTGTCGTACTGAGCCATAGTGTCTTTTTCGTCGGGCGCGTTATAAATGTGGGTATATACGCCCTCCAGTACGAAGCCCTTTTCCCCTATCAGACGGTAGACCTCGTTGAACTCTTCTTTGCTGTTGACGCCCAGCCGGTTCATGCCGGTGTTGACCTTGATGTGCACCTTCAGCTCAGCACTTTCGATATCGACGCTCTTCAGATAATCGAGGCTGCCCACCGTTACGTCGACATTTTTTTCAACGCACATGGGAAGGTACTCGGGGTCAATGATGCCCAGGCACAGTATGGGGATATCCTTTATCTGTTCTCTTATGATGAGCGCCTCGTCCAGAGTAGCGACCGCGAGATAATTGCACCCGGCGTTGATAATGGTCTTGACCGTGGATATATCGTTATGGACTTTGATCGTGGAAATATCGTTATGAGCGTAACAGTCAGCCTTGACGACGGCGAGATGATAATCGTAATCCTTATATCTTTCGATCAGCGATCTGACGTTATGCTCCAGATTGCTCAAATTGACTTCAACGTATGTGTTTCTGTACATGCTCTCAATACCCTTTCAAAGCGTCGCGGGATCCACATATTAGTTATACAATAAATCGGCGCAATTCTCCATACTATTTTCATATTTATTTTCGGGCCATGGACGCCGGGGCCTGCTTTATCGTTGATAATCAAAGGCCCGTGTGATATAATCTCAACATCGAACGACAAAAACTCTCAGGCATGAAAGGATGTGCAGCCATGTACGAATTTGACGAAAAATACGTGATCGATGCTTTTCGCCGTCTGCTCGAAGTAGACAGTACCACCGGCCAGTATGAGCAGATAGAGCTCCTCGTCTGCCGCATGCTCGACGAGATGGGTTATCCTTACAAGCGCCTTCACAAGGGCGGCGTCATCGCCGACCTCGGCGGGCAAGGTCAGGCGCTGGCTGTGGCCGCGCATCTCGACGATATAGGTCTGATGGTCAGACACGTCAACGCCGACGGCACGCTGAACGTATGCCCGGTAGGAGGATTGTCCCCGTTTTACGCAGTCATGGAGAACGTGCGGGTATACACGAGGGACGACAGGGTCTATACCGGCACCATCTGCCGCGCGCCGAGCTCGATACACGTCACCGAGGAAGAGCTGCGCACAACCCTCGGGGATTACCGTAAAAACGTGTGCATCGTTCTCGACGAGCCGGTCGCAAACGCCGCCGATGTGCGCGCACTGGGCATAGATACGGGCGACATGATCGCTCTCGAGCCCAGATTCACCCGCTCGGGCGGATATATAAAATCCCGCTTTATAGACGACAAGGCCTGCGTCGCAGTGCTGCTCGGCGTTATGAAGCGGATGAAGGAGCTCGGGCTCAAGCCCTCGCAAAAGACTTACGCGTATTTCTCGGCCTACGAGGAGATAGGCCACGGCACCGCCTGGCTCCCCGAGGACGTCTGCGATTTTCTCGCCATTGACATAGCTCCCACAGGCCCCGCCCAGAACTCGGACGAGCGCAAGGTCTCGGTGTTCGCCAAGGACTCCCGTTTCCCCTATCACTGGGCGATGACGACCGAGCTGATAGAGGCCGCAAAGCGCGCAGGCGCCGATTACGCGGTGGATATATTCACCCCCCACTACGGCACCGACGCCGACGGCAGCCTGGCCGCGGGATACGACATCCGTCACGGAGCCATCGGCCCCGGCACATCCAACAGCCACGGATATGAAAGGACCCATATCGACGGGCTCAAAAACACCTATCTTCTGCTCATGAGCTACGTCTGCGGCAGATAACGCAAAACGCAATTCACGGAGGCGCCCCGATGGGCGCCTCTTTTTTTGATATGAAATAAGGATTTTTCTTTTAGATGTTGTATAATAGACGAAGGGCATCCGGCCCGGCCAGGAGGAACCACATGGATAACGGTCAAGCAGCTACCGCCGTTTTCTTGACGGTGACGAACGGGCTTTTGACGAGATAATGGAGCTCTATTTCGACAATCTCGTGTTCTTCATCGACCGGTACGTCCGAGACACGGCTGCAGCCGAGGACATAGCGATCGACGCCTTTTCGGAACTCATAGTCCATCCGTCAAAATACAATTTCAAAACTTCGCTGAAGACCTATCTTTTCATGATGGGGCGCAGCCGCGCGCTCAATCTGCTGAAGAAAAGAAGCAGACATCCGTCTGCAGAGCTGTCGGAGGCGGAGCAGACGGCCGACCGCTTATCGCTCGAAGAGCGCGTGATCTCGGACGAAAGCAGGCGGGCGGTGGCAGACGCCATGGAATCTCTGCCGCCCGACCAGAAGGCCGTGATACATCTGGTGTATTTTGAGCAGATGTCCTATGAGGAGACCGCAAGGATACTGAAGAAGAACAAAAAGCAGATAGACAATCTGCTTTACAGGGCAAAAAACGCTCTTCGCACTATTCTCGGAAAGGAGTGCGTCCTATGAAAAGCTTCGAGCAGCGAAAGGATGAGATATTCGCCCGCGCGTATGAAAAACAGCGTCACGCCCGCGCTGCAAGGCGCATCGTCGCCGCCCTCTCGATTTCAGCGGCGACCGGGCTTGCGGTGATAGCTATTACGGCAGCGCGCGGCTTCTCGCCTTCGGCTCCGTTCATAATCGATCCACCCGTCGCAACGAGCACGGAATCCCACGTTCAAGCGTCGCTGCTCGCGGTGATCAGTTCGAGCTCGGGAGAGATCTTCCGCTGCGAGGACGAAGATAAAGTGCAGACCATGATGGCCGCGATAAGCGCGGCTCTCACGGACAACCAATCAAAAGCCCAGACCACGAGGGAAGCTGAAAACGAGATCTATACCGTGAGTTTCACCCTTCCGGACGGCACGACGAAGGTCTATATCCTCAAGGGCGACACGCTGAAGGATGAGACCGAGGGCGGCAAGGCAACGCTCGACGAACAGGAGCTTTCGAGTCTGCTCGAAGCGCTGGGCATCCCCTCTGATAAATGAAAGGAGCTTATATGAAAAAAACGATCTGCGTATTTCTTTGCGTTTTGACGATAGCCGGGATACTCGCGG
>JAEEGL014045793.1_pt1 | contig 28092 bp, 23 predicted proteins | sample 9134231 | NCBI WGS metagenome assembly JAEEGL01 (sample SAMN16246548, study PRJNA631951) | gut metagenome | biome: gut microbiome; feature: rumen; material: fiber-attached | host: Bos | place: Iran: Karaj | collected 2018-10
AAGCGCTATTCTGATGACAATCCTTAAAGGCACGGAAGGTGTTCTTATAAAGAAGAACAATATAATACTTATCACCATTACAAACAGAATAAAGCTGCTGCCGCATCTCTTGTGAAGCCTGGAGCTCTCTCTTACATTCTCAAGTGTAAGGGGCTTACCTGCTTCAAGGCAGTTGATGCACTTATGCTCAGCGCCGTGATAACGGAATAATCTTCTGATATCCTTCATAAGCGAAATCAAGAGAATATAGATCACAAAAATAGCTATTCTGAGAACTCCTTCAAGAAGCGCTGTCACTGAACTGTTCCTGATATATGACTCCATAAGTGAACTCAGATAATATGGAAGTATCATGAAAAGTGCAATTGCAAAAACAAAAGCTATCACTGTGGTGAAGCCCATTATAGCCTTCTCTTTACCCTCTTCTGCTATAGGATCCTTGCTTGAAGCAATATCCTCTTCTCCAAATAAAGAAGCAGAGTAATTGAGAGCCTTCATTCCCAGTACCAGTGAATCCCAGAATACGAATACACCTCTAAGAAATGGGATATGTGTAAGTCCCATAGCTTCGCCTGCTCCCTTATAATGATCTGTCTCAACTGCGATCTCACCATTCTCCTTGCGAACAGCAACAGCATATACGTCCTTGTTGCGCATCATAACGCCTTCAAGAACTGCCTGTCCGCCTATTCCGGAATAATGATTTATCTTCTGCTTCGCCATAATAGCTCCTTTTTCTTAGAAAAAAGAGACCAAAGCATCTGCTTTGGCCTCTTCGTAATCACAAGTAAAATTAGTTGTTAGAAGTCATGCCATACTTGCGGTTGAACTTATCAATACGTCCGCGAGCAGCTGTTGCCTTCTGTGTACCTGTATAGAAAGGATGGCACTTAGAACAAATTTCTACGTGAATCTCCTTCTTAGTAGATCCTACTGTGAATGTGTTACCGCAGTTGCAAGTAACAGTTGCCTGATAGTACTCGGGCTGAATTTCCTGTCTCATATTCTCACCTCTTTTATATCAATGATTCTTAATATTTTTTTAAATATTATACTATAGTTACAATTGCTGTCATATCACAACAGCTTGTTAATTGTAGCATAATATGATTGCCTTCGCAAGAAGAAATTTATAAACCGCTGTTTCACTGATAAAAAACAGACTTGTTATCATTTATCCGAATTTTTATTTATATATTTACGTATCTTGTTTTTTAATCTGAAAAGCGCATTATCTGTGGACTTTTCATCTTTTCCCAAAACCCTTGCAATCTCTACGTAGCTCATGCCCGTCATATGTAGTTCTAACACCGACTGCTCGAATTCGCTAAGTCCATTCTCAATGAACTCTTCGATGTCTCTGGTGTTTTCCTTATCTATCATCATGGACTCGGGATCCGTGTCCTTCATATCCTCAAGAATCTGGTCCAGAGAAAACTCCTTGTCCTCATCGGAATCTCCCTTCTTGGAATAGAGGGAAATATAACTGTTAAGGGGCGCATGCTTTTTCCTGTTGGATGCCTGGATAGCGGTGTACATCTGCCTTGATACGCAAAGGTCTGCAAAGGTCCGAAAGCTTGCATCTCTTCCGGCATCATAGTCCCTGACCGCCTTAAACAGACCGATCATACCCTCCTGGATAAGATCGTCCTTGTCGGCCCCCAGAATATACATAGAAGCAGCCTTGGATCTGACCATATCCTTGTACTTATTCATTATGTAATCTGTAACATCGGACTCTCCGTCCCTGAGCCTTGTTATAAGCTCTTCGTCGGATTCATCCATTGATATTTTTGTCATCTGCACTCCTCTTAAAGTGAAGCTTAGTTACAGTAACATGTCATAGGTAGTGTTAGCAGTTTTGTCTGATGATTACTTACTAAATCTGCGCTGTCTCACAATCTCATAAGCAAGAACGCCTGCTGCCACTGATGCATTAAGGGAATTTATCTGCCCCTTCATGGGAATTGATGCAACCATATCGCATTTTTCTCTGACAAGCTTGCTGACTCCCGATCCCTCATTTCCTATTACAAGGCCGATGGAGCCCTTAAGATCAAGATCATACATAAGGCTTCCGTCCATATCAGCGCATACAAACCACATGCCGCGGTCCTTAAGCTCATCAATTGTTCTGGCGATATTTGTAACCTTTACAACAGGTGTGTAATTAAGAGCACCGGCACTGGTCTTTGCAACTGTGGCGGTAAGTCCCACTGCTCTGTTCTTGGGAATGATAACACCGTGAGCCCCGGCAATATTGGCAGTTCTTACGATAGCCCCAAGATTGTGGGGATCCTCAATGTTATCAAGAATCAGTACAAAGGGAGGCTCGCCTCTCTCCTCTGCAAGATTAAAGATATCATCCATATCGGAATAATCATAAGCTGCAGCATAGGCGACAACACCCTGATGAGCACCTGTCTCAGAAACCTGATCAAGTCTGTCTCTTGAAACAAACTTAAGCATTATCCCTGCTTTTTTGGCTTCCTTTCTGATGGTAGCCACAGGTCCGTCCTGGCATCCATCAAGTACAAGAATCTTATCAATGGATTTACCGCTGCGGATTGCTTCTATAACTGCATTTCTGCCTTCAATGGTAAGGCTGCCTACAGCTTCATCTGCAAAAAAGTCATCTCTGTTTGAACTCTCTCTTTTGCTGCCGCCCTTTTTGAAATTATCCTTATTGTGGTTATCCTTCTTAAAACCGTTCTTACGTTTTTCTTCTCTCATTTAAATCTCCTGAAAATCCATGCAGTGGTCTCTTACCATCTGCACATTTGCAAAGCACTTATCGTTCTATGACCTCTATTCCCTTTTTCAAAAGTGATATCAGTCTGTCCATTTCGCCCTTAAGATAAAGATATCCGCACAGTGCCTCTAAACCGGTAGCCTTCCTGTAGTCATTTACGCTCTGGTTCTTGGCGCTGGTGGCTGACTTTGCATTTCGGCCTCTCTTATACACATCGCTCTCTTCATCTGTAAGTAAAGGCTCTATGTATTCTATTATTTTAGCCTGAGCTGCGGCATTTACATATTTTACCTTAATCTTGTTCAGCTGCCCCGCAGGCCTGTTTGCTTCCTGAACAACAATGCTTCTTATAATGATCTCATACACGCTGTCCCCCATGAAAGCCAGTGCTAGAGGGCTGTATCTGTTCATGGGCTCACCGGAAACCTCGAATTCGTTTCTAACGACAGCTGCCAGATCAAGATTCATATTATTGATGTCTTCCATCCGATCCTATTCCTCATTCATTACTATCAGCGCCACCGCAGCAGCATCCACCCTTAGGAGCTTCTCCTGTCTGGAATGTGACATTTTTGGTGTAATACTCGATGGGACTGGCAAGAAGACAAACCGCCTGAGCTGCGATACCCTCGCCTGCCCCTGTAAAACCAAGGCCTTCTTCAGTGGTTGCTTTTACGCTTACCTGTTCAATATTGATTCCAAGGGCGTCTGCAATATTCTGACGCATGGTATCAATATAAGGTCTAAGCTTTGGTGCCTGACATAAAATAGTAGAATCAATATTCTCTATAAGATATCCATTCTCCTCAAGCATTTTGCCAACCTCTGACAAAAGCTTTATTGAATCCGCTCCCTTGTATTTGGGATCAGAATCCGGGAAATGTTTTCCTATATCTCCAAGTGCTGCTGCCCCAAGAAGAGCATCACTTATGGCATGCAAAAGTACGTCCGCATCTGAATGTCCAAGGAGTCCCTTTTCATAAGGGATATCAACTCCCCCAAGAATAAGTTTCCTGTCCGGGACCAGTCGGTGTACATCATAACCTGTTCCAATATGCATATTTAAACCTCCATGAAAAATGACAGGGGCCTGTTTTCAAAATAAAAACCCGGGAGCCCTATTGTCAAATAAACCACTCAACTGCAAATACTACAATACAGCTAACTGCCGCTACAGTGAGAAGACTCTTTTTCCTATAAGCCAGTACCAGGGCAACCGCAAAGCCCGCTATCGATCCTCTGATGTCATCGGAAGCATGAAGTATAGCAGGAAAAGTCATTGCTGCCAAAGTAGCGTAGGGCACGTAATACAAAAATGATTTCACGAAATTACTTTTTATCTCGCGCCTTATCAGTGTAAGCGGCAACATTCTGACAAGATATGTTACTACTGCCATTACCAAAATGTAAATATATGTATTATGCATCTGTTACCTCCTCATTGTTTACAGGAGATAACACTGCCGCAGCGGCCGCCACAACTATTGTGACAATAATAATGCGAAATCCTGATGAAATCTCTCTGAGCACAGGTGCATATGTGAAAACTGTGCTGAACACCATTGCGCAAACAACTACCATCAAAACTGCCAAAGACTCTCTGGCATCGGGAATTATAATCGCAATGAACATTCCGTAAATCGCAAGTCCAAGAGCACTTATAATCCTTTGTGGCATGATCTGTCCGGCAAAGGCTCCAAGGAAGGTCCCAAGCACCCATCCAAAAACTGAACAGATTATAAGACCGTAGGAATATGCCGGATGGAGCTTTCCTTTTCTTGTAACGCTAAGGCCAAATATCTCATCTGTTACACCGTAAGCAATAAGACATCTTGAAACAGTCCCCACTTTTGATGAAAGCTTTTGCGAAAGCGCCGTACTCATCAGCATATATCTCATGTTAACCACAAGCTGTAAAAGTGCAATCTCTGCATATGTTCCGTTATTGCAAATAAGGTCAAGAGCAGAAAACTGTCCTGCACTTGTTACATTTGCAAGAGACATTATCGATGCCTGAAAAACACTAAGTCCTGCCTCTGAAGCCTGTATGCCAAATGCAAAGGACACTGCCAGATAACCAAGGCATATAGGAATCGCATCTCTTAGCCCCATTCTAAATTCATGCCGTTTTTCCATAATCACTCCTCCATAGCGTTTACAGCAATCTACAAAGCAGCATGCTGCAAGTGTAGCTTATATCGTCGCTGCCACGCTAAGAATATCCTCCTTGGAAGCACCGCTTATACTTCCCTGAACCATTGCAGGGGCTCCGCCTCCTCGAACCTGGAATTTCTCCTTAAGGATATTTAGAACATCATTACTGTTAAGACCGTTTCCACATCCTATTATGAAACGGTAGCCATCAGTATCATCTCCGAAAAAGATACCAAGATAGCCCTCTCTGCCAGCAACAAGCTTTGTCACAACTCGTCTTATTACATTGGCATCAGAGTTTTTATCTGCAAACATGAAAACACATTTGCTATCTGCAGGTAGCTCCGCCGCCTCACTAAGCAGAATTTTTTCTCCTGCCTCCGATAATGATCTTTTAAGTGCGGCTATCTCTTCCTGCTGTTTATGGATCAGATTCGGAATGCTATCCACAGATGTAGTCAGTGAATTTGCAAGTTCCGTTATCATATCATGCATTCCTGCCAAATACAAAAGAGCTCTTTGTCCGCAAAGTATGCTGACTCTTGTTCCTCCCTTGTAATTCTGGGAGCTTACAATTTTCAAAATCCCAATCTCTCCGGTCCTTGCCACATGGGGTGCGCAACAGGCACAGACATCATATCCTTCAACTGTTACAATCCTCACATCACCTGTAAGCTCTTTTTTACTTCTATAATCAAGCTTTGCAAGTTCCTCCGCAGAAGGATATCTGCAAGTAATCGGAACATTTTCATAGATAGCCCTGTTAACACGTAGCTCTACGTCAGACAGCTCCTCTTTTGATAGCTGTCCGCTGTAATCCATGGTTACCACGGAATCGCTAAGATGAAAACCAACATTGTCATAGCCATACAGGCTGTTCACTATTCCGGAAAAAATATGCTCTCCTGAGTGCTGCTGCATATTACTGAATCTGTGTTCAAAGTCAATACAGCCCTCTATTATGGTCCCCGGCGCAATTGCCTTATCCGTATAGTGGATTATCACTTCATCCTTTATCTGAACATCAAGGACATTCACCACATCTCCATCAGCTGTTCCTTCGCCGGCTTTCGATTTCACCTGAATTGTTCCTTTATCCGGTGTCTGTCCACCCTCCTCCGGGAAGAAAAGAGTCTTGTCCAGAATTATCTCAAAGCCGTCAAAATCACCGTTTGCAGGCCTGCAATCCATGACCCTTGCTTCGAATTCTTTATTGTATGCATTTTCGTCATATAGTTTTATTGTTTTTTCGCTCATAATTCTTAATTATACCACAAACAAGCCCCTTTAAATTTTATAAAAAATTGATAACTTTTATTCTAATTTAACATTCTAACAAAATATATGATGTAGAATATAAGTACCGATAAATCACTATTTTATTTGTGTTTATGTACGATCATTCAAAGGGGGATTTCTATGGAGGCAAAGGTTCGAAAAGGTAAACTGATACAGAAGCTTATCTTAGCAGCAATCGTTGCAATTATCGCAATTTCGGCTATTCTTACAATCATAAGTATTGTGGAACTGAAAAAGACTTATAACAACATGGTAGAAGAAGAGCTCAAGGTTGCTGCAGAGCATCTTCAAAGTGAAATGAATTCCGTATGGGATGGTGACTGGTCCTATGATGGTACTTCTCTTTTCAAAGGAGAACAAAACGTCATGGAAGAATATGAGGAACTGATGGATGCTCTGAATGAAAAGACCGGAATACAGTACGCTCTTTTCTATATGGACGAGCGTGTCATTACTACTCTTCAGGAAAACGGCCAGAGACTTGTCGGATTTAAGAGTGATGCATCCACAAGCGAACAGGTAATACAGAATAAGCATGAACACTACATCCCTGATGGTTCTGTGCCCGGTACTTCTAAAAAGTATTATTCCTACTATGCACCGGTCCTTCAGGATGATGGTACTATCGCAGGTATGGTTTTTGCAGGAAGAGTTGGCGATGATGTTCAGGCTGCCATTCAAAAAGTTATTCTCACAATGGTTCTCATTGCAGTAGTTCTCGTAGCTGCTCTTTCAATAACCGGATTCATAATTGCCAACGCTGTTTCAGTTAAGATGCGAGCCATTGCTGATGAGCTGGGACTCCTTGCTCAGGGTAAGCTTAACCTCACAATCGACGAAGCCTCAATTGAACGTAATGATGAAATAGGTCTCCTGGCAGATGGAGCAAAGGTACTTAGTGATAAGCTCAGTGAAGTAATCAGAACGACAGTAGACATGTCTAATGAGCTGAAAAACTCCGGTATTGAATTAAGCGACTCAGCATCAAAAGCATCTGATGCATCCAATCAGGTAAGTGAAGCCGTTGATGAGATTTCAAAGGGTGCCGTATCACAGGCTGAGAGCGTCGAAAATGCAGCAGGAAACACTCAGGATATCGGCAACAGTATTGAAATTGTTACTGACAACGTAAATCAGTTGCAGAGATATTCTACAGAGATGAAGGAATCCTGCGAAGCTGCTATGGCAGCCCTCAATAAACTGATCACTCAAAGCGAAGAAGTTCAGGCATCTGTCCGTGAAATCGGTCAGACAATAGATTCTACAAACGAATCAGCAAAAGAGATTTCCAAGTTCTCAGAAGCAATCACATCCATCGCTTCCCAGACTAACCTCCTGTCCCTCAATGCTTCCATCGAAGCTGCGAGAGCAGGCGAAGCAGGAAAAGGTTTTGCGGTTGTTGCTACAGAGATTGGTCAGCTGGCTGAGCAGAGTTCTGACAGCGCAGATGAAATCAAAAAGATCGTTGATAAGCTTGTAGCTGATTCAGAAGCATCCGTTGCAGTAATGCAAAAGCTCAATACCAACTTTGATCAGCAGGAAGCACAGCTTACAGATACCAAGGGTAATATGCAGAGCATGGCAGAGAACGTAGATAATGTATCAGAGAGTACAGATAACATCTCCGAACGAATCGAAGAACTGAATCAGGCCAAGGACCAGCTGCTTAACATCATTTCTGATCTGTCTGCTGTTTCAGAAGAAAATGCAGCATCCACTCAGGAGACCAATGCTTCCATGCAGGAGCTCAATGCTACCTTCTCTATCATTACAGAATCAGCAGGTAAACTTGAACAGCTTGCCGAAAACATGACAGATGCTATCAGTTACTTTAAACCGTAAATTGATAAAACTAAGGCTCCCGATTCTGAGCGAATCGGGAGCCTTTTATATTTAAATGTTATATAAAATTATCGGTTAATCGTTTAAGCTTTCATGCAAGAGTAAGCTGTGATAACTCATTTGTAACGCGCTCCTTGATTGCATCAAGCTTAGACTCCATGGAATAAGCCATCTCAGAATACAGGAGCTTCTCAGCAATACTAAGATACTTCTCATCCATAGAAGCGAACTTCTTGCCTTCAGCAGCCCTTTTAGCCTTGATGCCTCTAAGTGACTTAACAAGGCACATCATCTCAGGAGCCTTGTTGCGCTTAATAACGTCAACAATAACGGCCTCTGCCTTCTTACCTGCAGGGATGTCATAAACCTCGAGTTCATCGATCTCATTAATAAGCTCCTCAGCCTCATCTGCATCAATAGCTTCACGCATTTTATCTTCAGCCCCCTCAACGGGAACAAAAATTACTCCTTTAGTGTCTATGCTTGAGACCATGCTGTAATACAGTGTCTCATTGCCTCTCTCTAAAAATGCCGGAACAAGGATATCTTTTACCTCGCACAGTCCATGGTTACCAAAAACTACACAATCTCCTTTACTTAGCATATTTTTTCCTCCATTTTCAAACTACCAAAATCCAGAGCGACACTAAAATAATTCTAGCAATTTTTTACGATTAATGTAATATATTGGCTCTATTCTTAAGAAAAAATTAATATTCAAATCGTACCTGAACATTTGGTGTTTCCTGAGGTTTTACCACTATATTTTGTGGCAAAAAGAAGACCCGACGGAGGTATACTCACGTCGAGCCGTCTTCGTTCATAATAAAATACAAAAAGAAAAAGGAGGAATAAAAATACTAGCTATATTGCTTCACCAAGCTTTGTGTAGATAAAGCCGGTATCCTGACAAAACTTTTGAAGATCTTCACCAAACATCTTCATATAAGCGTCTTCCTTGTACTGAACTTCGCTTCCAAGGAATAACAGTACCTGTCCGCTCTTAAGATCCCACTCTATATCTGTGGTAGGATCCAATGCATCTATATCCTTAAAGGATATGCCAAACTTCTCCAGACAATAAGCGTCGCGGTTGTCTACGCCGGATGTGGCATCGATTATGTCATTTTTCTTCTTTCTAATATCATCGAGCCAGTGGAGTACTATAAATTCTGCAACATTGAGAGATGTGATCTCATATCCGCCAAGTCTCATGTCACCGATTACTCTGTCAAAATCTATTTTAGCTGCTGCAAATGGATCAATTTTCTGTTCGCCAACACAAAAAACTGCATTATACAAACTCTGATTCATGTTAAAGCCTCCTATACTACAAATATAGAAACACCCCGGTTGTATAGTAATTATTATACCACCGGGGTTCATTTATAAAAATTATTAATCCATAAAATATCGCTAAAAATCTAATGTTAAAACGCTACTAAATCAGCCGTGATAAAGCTTCTTGGTCTGATACTTAGCTTCACATGTAAGGTTAACACCAAGCTTGTGGAAGGTGTTCTCATCAACAGGTGAAAGGATAACTGTTGAATGAACCTCAAGTCCTCTGAGTTTGCCAAGCTGATCAATAGCTGCCTTAGCCTGCGGATCTGTAGCTGCGCAGATTGTAAGCGCGATAAGTATCTCTCCTACATGAAGGTGAGGGTTGTGTCCGCCAAGGTGCTGTACCTTCAGATCCTGGATAGGCTCGATGATTGAAGGAGCAATGAGCTGAACTTCATCAGGAATTCCTGCCAGAGTCTTAAGGGCATTTAATACCATGGCACTGGTAGCACCCATAAGAGCGCTTGTCTTACCTGTGATAACCTGTCCGTCAGGAAGCTCTATTGCAGCTGCGGGAGCACCTGTAAGTTCAGCCTTGAGATTAGAAGCTGAAACTACTGGTCTGTCCTGAACAGTGCAGCCTGCCTTCTGCATGATAAGCTCAAGCTGGTCGATACGCTCCTGAGAGCTGTCTCCCTTTCTCTTTTCACAGAGCTCCTTATAATATCTTCTGAGGATTTCCTGCTTACCTGCTGCCTGAGCTGCCTCATCATCAATGATGCAGTTACCTGCCATATTTACACCCATATCTGTGGGTGACTTGTAAGGTGAATCACCGTAAATCTGCTTGAACATTGTATTAAGCACAGGGAAAACAGCAACGTCACGGTTGTAGTTAACTGTTGAAACTCCGTATGCCTCAAGATGATAAGGATCGATCATGTTCATATCAGCAAGATCCACTGTAGCTGCCTCATAAGCGAGGTTTACAGGATGCTGAAGCGGGATATTCCAGATAGGGAAGGTCTCAAACTTCGCATAACCTGCCTTAACACCATGGATGTTTTCATGATAAAGCTGTGAAAGACATACAGCCATTTTTCCGCTTCCGGGGCCGGGAGCTGTAACAACAACCAGTGAATGCTTTGTCTCGATGTATTCGTTTTTGCCGTATCCCTCATCGCTGATGATAAGCGGAATGTTTGAAGGATATCCGGGAATTGTATAGTGCTTGTAAACCTTGATACCAAGGCTCTCAAGCTTTTTCTGATATGCGATTACGGTATCTGTTCCGTCATATCTTGTAAGAACAACGGAACCCACATAGAGACCATAATCATGAAAAGCATCAATAAGTCTCAGTACATCCATATCATAAGTGATACCAAGATCGCCTCTTACCTTGTTCTTCTCGATATCGCCTGCGTTGATGGCAATTACTACCTCAACGTCTTCCTTGATCTGAGTAAGCATGCGGATCTTTGAATCCGGCTGAAATCCGGGAAGTACTCTTGATGCATGATAATCATCAAACAGCTTACCTCCAAATTCCATATAAAGCTTTCCGCCGAACTGTCCGATTCTCTCGCGAATCTTCTCAGACTGCATGGAAATGTACTTGTCATTATCAAATGCCTTTTTCATCGTTATTCCTTTCTCATATCTTAGTTCTTATGAAAATATGCACATGCTATAGCACCGGGTCCGGCGTATGTGCCTATTGTGGCACCAACATGCTCTATCGGAATATCATCCACGTAATCTAAATATAGATGTTTACTGTCTTCTTTATATTTTAAAAGAAACTCATCCGATAATCCGGAGTATGCTAAGCACATCGGTTTATCATAATCTATTCCGCCGTGTTTATCAATATACTGAATCAACATATTATTACCATTTTTTGATCCTCTTGCTTTTCCAACAACAGCAACAACACCGTTTTCAATGGTAATAACGGGCTTTATGGATAATATGCCACCTGCCATGGCTGCAGCAGAAGAAATTCGTCCGCCCATCTTAAGATATTCCAGTGTATCAAAAACAGAAATGACTCTGGCGAACTTCTTTTCCTTTTCTATAATCCGGGTTATCTCATCTGCACTTTTGCCTTCGTCACGAAGCTGTACTGCTCTCTGAACAATGATGTATTCAGATATGCAAAACTGCATGGTATCTATAACTCTTACTTTTCCGTCAAACTCATCAGCTGCTATACAGGCACTCTGATAGCATCCTGAAACTCCGGAAGACAATGTCATACATATAACATCATCCCCTGCTTCCACTGCCTTTCTAAACTCCTCCTCGAATTCGAAGGGCGGAATCTGACTGGTCTTTGGAAGCTCATCCGACTCAACCAGTCTTGAGTAAAACATATCACTTGTAAGGGTCACTCCATCCAAAAACTCCTCTTCACCAAAGCGGACTTTGAGAGGTATAACTGTGATCCCCCACTCTTTTGCTTTATCCTGTGGTATGTCACTTGCTGAATCTGTAATAATTCTGATTGCCATAATAATCTCCTTAAGTAAACTGTTCGCATTCTCATCTTGCTAAAACCCACAATACAGTTTACTTTAGGAAAACTCTTTAATCAAACCAGTTCCCTGTCTTAGGAATTTTCTTCTATATGTCTTCTTCTGAGCTGTCCGCAGGCACCGTCTATATCGCGGCCCATCTCTCTACGAACAGTGGCATTTATACGGCGTTTTTCAAGACGCTTTTGGAAATCAAGAACGCGCTTCCTTGTACTCTCTACGAAATCTCTTTCCTTAATAGGATTAACAGGAATCAGATTGACCACGCAGTTTAAGTCCGAAAGTAATGCTGCCAGCTCATCCGCATCATCATCGGTATCGTTAACACCGCCTACAAGTGAATACTCGAAGGTAAGCTGTCTTCCTGTTTTTTCAAAATAATTCCTACAGGCATCCATAAGCTCATCAATTGAATACTTGTTAGCTATGGGCATAAGCTCCTGGCGCTTTGCCTGATTGGAAGCATGAAGAGAGATTGCCAGATTGATCTGGAGCTTTTCATCTGCCAGCTTATACATGTTAGGAACTATTCCGCAGGTAGAAACAGTAATATTTCTCTGTCCCATATTAAGGCCGTTCTCATCAGATAAAAGCTGAATAAATCTAAGAATATTATCGTAGTTATCAAGGGGCTCTCCGCTTCCCATGACAACAACGCGGGATATCTTTTCTCCCGTATCCTTCATAATGGAATATATCTGATCAAGAATCTCAGATGCTGTAAGATTACGCTCAACGCCGTCCAGCGTGGATGCACAGAATCTGCATCCCATTCTGCAGCCCACCTGAGAGGATACGCATACGCTGTTTCCAAATTTGTACTTCATGAAAACACTCTCGATAAGGTTCCCGTCTGAAAGAGCAAAGAGATATTTCCTTGTGCCATCTATGGCAGATTCCTGAACTCTTTCGATACGAAGGGATACAAAATCGCACTCTGTGGCAAGCTTATCCCTAAGAGCTTTAGAGAGGTTTGTCATCTCGTCAAAGCTTCTAGCCTGCTTTTTATGCATCCAATCATAGATTTGTCCGGCCCTAAAGCCGGACTCACCCATTTCCTTAATTTTATTTGTCAGTTCCTCTTTTGTAAGAGATTTAATATCTATCTTTTCCAAAATTTATTCCTATAAAAATATGTCCTGCCAAAAAGCATTGCTGCTGTTGGCATACGCTAAATCATTTACTGCAATTTATCATTCCTTGCGTCTGAACTTTGCAATGAAGAATCCGTCTGTTTCAAATTCTCCCGGTAAAATCTGAATGTATCCATCCTTTGCAGTATCGATACTCTTCATCTTTTCAGGAAGCTTATCTGTAAGATCAACCGGCTCAAAAGGGAGATTCTCAAGAATCCACTTTACGTTGTCCTCGTTCTCTTCCTTAGCAACTGTACAGGTGCTGTACATCATGATTCCGCCGGGCTTTACATAATTCCATACAGCATTCAGGATATTCCTTTGTTTCTCCTGGAGACTACGAATGGATTCCTCGTCGGTATTCATCTTAATGTCAGGCTTTCTGCCAATAACGCCAAGCCCTGAACAGGGAAGGTCACAGAGAAGTACGTCTGCCACAGACTCCATTTTTTCATCATGCTTCTCGGCATCATACTGCTCTACCGTCACATTGGCTGCTCGCATTCTATTAACGTTTTCACGTATAATCATGCACTTATTTGCAGACAGATCTCTTGCTATTACCTGACCGGTTCCTTTAAGCTTATCTGCTGCATGAAGACTCTTTCCTCCGGGAGCCGAGCACACATCCACAACTGTGTTGTCAGTTTTTATGCCGGCAAGCTCGCATACAAGCATTGAGCTGATATCCTGAACAAGGAATGCTCCCTCGTCGTAACCGGGCAGATATCTGATATTATCCGTATGATAAAGGTCCATGGCATAAGGCAAAATCTCATTCATCTTAAGAACTATATTGCCGTTATTTGCCTTTTTCATTTCAGCTATAAGAGACTTTAATTCCTCTGTCTCAAGTCTTCTGCTAAATCTAATGGAAACAGGTCTTGTCTTTAAAAAGAACCTGAAAATCTTCTCTGTCTGCTCTATACCGTAATCACCTATCCATCTGCCGGCAAGCCACTCAGGCTGTGAATACTTAATTGACAGATAGTAGGCTTTACTCTCTCTTGTTATCCCCGGCTCAGGCCAGTCGATCTTGTCCTTTTTCCTTGAGATATTTCTGAGGACTCCGTTTACAAATCCCTTAAGCCCCACGAAATGGCGCTTTGCAGTAAGCTTTACCGCTTCATTTACCGCTGCAGAATCGGGAACAGAATCCATAAAAAGAATCTGATACACACTCATCCTGAGGATCAGCAATATTGGCAGTGCCATCTTTTCAGTGGGCGTCTTGGAAAACTGATTTATGACATAGTCAAGAGTAAGCTTCCTCTCAACAGTTCCCCCTGCCAGATACTTAATAAAAGCTTTGCTTTTGGTATCAAGATAATCGTAGCGGTCAAGAACTCTTTTGATAGTAGAAAACTCATGATTGGAGGAATCCTCCATCTCTAAGAGAATGTCTAATGCAATTTTTCTCTCATTTACCTTTTCTGCCATAAATTAGTCACGCCTTCTTCCGGTTCCGGTGATCATAATAAGTCTAAGAAGCTGTAAAACTGATGAAGCTGCTGCCGCAACATAGGTAAGTGCCGCTGCGCCTAAAACCTTTTTGGTATGAACCAGTTCATCATCTCCGAGAATTCCATACTCGCCAAGCATAACAAGCGCTCTGTGAGATGCATCGAACTCTACAGGAAGAGTAACAATCTGGAAAAGAACAGCAAGGGCAAATACCCATACACCTATTTTTGCAAGAGGTGAAATTCCAATAATCAGGCCGAGCATAATGATCGGGATTCCAAGCTTTGAGCCGATATTCGCAGCAGGTACAAGAGCTGAGCGAATGCTTATGGGTAAATATCCTGTATGGTGCTGCAGTACGTGTCCGCACTCATGGGCCGCAACGCCTATTGCAGCCACACTTGTTGAACCATAAGTAGCATCTGAAAGATTCACTGTTTTGGTTCTGGGATCATAGTGATCAGTAAGATTACCGGACACATGCTGAATCTGCACATCCATTATTCCGTTTCTTCTAAGAATCTCATGTGCTGCCTGTGCTCCGGTCATTCCGCTCATACTGCGGACTCTGGCATATTTACTGTAGGTAGTCTTTACTCTTGCACTGGCAATGATACACAAAAGCGCTCCGATAAGAACTAAAATATAGGTACTGTCAAAGTACATTCCCCTGGTCACATATCCATAGTTAGCATACATGTCTGCTTCCTCCTTTAAAACATTTTAAACAGGCGTGTTCATAATCTGGTCACGCTATCTTTTACTTAAATATAAGATATTTTCATGTTCAAAATGTGTCTTAACCAAGCTTATCCCCGGCAATTATACTGTATCCAAGAAGGAAATCCTTAACGCTCATGCGCTTTTTACCTTCAAGCTGAAGCTCTGATACCTCAAGAAGCCCATCCCCTGTGTTCACGATGAAGGAATCCTTTTTCACATCATATACAGTTCCGGGAGCGCCGTCAGTAGCCTCTTCTATAGGCTTAACCTTCCAGATTTTAAGCATCTTACCGTTAAGCTTGGTATATGCGCTTGGCCAGGGGCTCATGCCTCTTACAAGATTAAATATCTCGCGAGCTGACTTGTTAAAGTCAATCTGTCCCATCTCTTTACTGATCTTACCGCACTTTGTGCTAAGAGAATCGTCCTGGGGAACAGGAGTCAATTCGCCTGCTTCGATTTTAGGCAGCGCCTCTACTATCAGGTCTGCACCAAGATACATGAGCTTATCAAATAAAGTTCCTGCTGTATCCTCATCCTCAATGGTCAGAGTCTTGGTAACAAGAATATCACCGGTATCCATTCCTGCATTCATCTGCATAATGGTAACTCCGGTCTCTTTATCACCATTTAAGATTGCCATCTGAATAGGCGCAGCACCTCTGTACTTTGGAAGAAGTGATGCATGGATATTAACGCATCCAAACTTCGGTATATCCAGTACTTCCTGTGACAGGATCTGTCCAAACGCTGCAACTACAAAAATATCTGCATTAAGAGCCTTAAGCTCAGCAACTACAGATGCCTCTCTTACCTTTTCAGGCTGCATTATCTTAAGATCATATTTAAGCGCACATTCCTTTACAGGAGAAATGGCAAGCTCCTTACCTCTCCCCTTTGGTCTGTCGGGCTGTGTGACAACTGCCACCACTTCATGCCCTGCTTCTATTATTTTTTCAAGCGCCGCAACCGCAAAGTCCGGCGTTCCCATATAAACTACTTTCATTTATTCTCCTTAATCGTCCCTTATTGAGCAGAATCCTGCTCCACCGGTACAGTTTCTGCGGACGCATCTCCTTCAGGAGTCGACTGAGCAGGCGCAGCCTCTGCAGCAGGTGTCTCTGCTGCGGGTGTCTCTGCCGTTGTTTCCGATACAGGGTCCGGTATAACTGTAAGTCCCTGCTCTGCAGCTACACTTGCAGGTACACGTTTTGTAGTAACTGCTCCTGTTTCGGGATCAACAATCTCTGCGGTGACAACTGCTTCAGGCTCAGTTTTGCCGCCGTATACAAATACAGCTTCGCCCTTCTCTACAATCTCAAATATCTCAGCTGCCTTATCTGTCGGAAGATTGATACATCCGTGGGATCCGTCTGTGATATAAATCCATCCGCCGAATTCAGATCTCCAGCTTGCATCATGCATACCTACATTGCCGTTAAAGGGCATCCAATATTTTACAGCTGATGAATAGTTCTCGCCTACGAGAGTGGCATCCCTTTCTTTATAAGTGATACCATAGGTACCTCTTGGCGTAGTTCTTCCTTTATTAACACAGCCGGACACAAAGTCAGAATCAATAACCTCCTGTCCGTCCTGATAAACCCACAAGTGCTGACTTGTGAGATCGATTTCTACATAAGAATTGCCATAATCAGTAGCACCGTATGTCAGGGCTGTTCCGAAATACACAGGCGTTCTTGTGCCTCTGTAACCGGTTTTTATGGCTTCTAAAAGTTCGTTGGCTTCAGTTGTTCTATCCATCCACCATCCGTAATCGCCGCCCTGAACAGTCACCTCTTCGCCGCTGTGGGATATGATAGTTCTGTCCCTGCCAAAGGTGTCATACTGTCTTGAAAGACTCTTTACGAATTCCTTAACCTGCTCTTCATCAAAGCTTACGCTCTGACCTTCAATGTTGCACCAGTCCTTAATGACTGTTCCGTCAACCACCACAGTTTCATCGCCGAATTCGTATGTGATTGAAGCTTTGCAATATACATTCAGATTGTTGCAAAGATCATTAAGCTCCTGATTGTCTGATGTGATAGCAGGCTTCTCGTAGCATTCATCGCTAAGTGTAACCTGTGCTTCAAGTACGTCCAAAGCCGCACAGATCTCAGAAATTACGGTATCCTTTACCGGGCCCTGTCCCAGCTTCTCAGGAATAATGTAAAAACCCTCTTCACCGGTATCCTCTGACAAATGTGCATCCACAGGTGCGATGATATTCTCAGCATCAAAGATACTAAGGCTGCTTATTTTTTCAGCTGCAACCTCTCTTGAATATACGACTATATCATCGGTGGTAAGATGTGTTTCCTTAAAAAGATATGCAGGCCACAGAAAGGGCTTCTGCTCTTTTAAAGCCTTATCAAATTGTCCATCCACCTGAAGTGACAGGCTAATATCGTCAGAGGTCAGTGTCTGCGTGATACCACCCCTGGCGTCTATAGTTAGCACATATTTTCTTAGTCCGCTTGCAATCTCTTCTTCAATATCCTTCGCCGTCATATTATATGCCGGGATATCATTAACGAAGGTATTAAAAAGATAATGCTTCGTAAAATAAATAGAAATCCCCACATAAGTAACAGCAAGAATACCAAGCATGATTCCAAGGACTTTTCCAGCCTTACCGCTTTTAGTCTTTTGTTTTTTCATACTTTTCTCACTCTGCATAATTGAGCCAAGTTCTGCTCTTTCGGAATTTATTCCGCATCAGGCTGCTGAAGTTCCTCGTTATCAACAAGATCTCCCTCAACCTTTTCAACATACATGTGCCCGTCAAGGTGATCGCACTCGTGACAGATAGCTCTTGCAAGAAGCTCTGTTCCCTCAAGCTCAAAGGGCTTCATATCGATATCCAGAGCCCTAACTTTTACATAGTTAGGTCTTGTAACAACGCCTGACTTACCGGGAAGTGAAAGACATCCCTCGTAGCCTGTCTGCTCTCCGCTTGTCTCCAAGATTACAGGATTGATGAGAAGATGAGGATCCTCTCCCTCAGGAGAACAGTCGATAACAACGATTCTCTTTAAAACACCTACCTGAGGTGCTGCAAGACCAACGCCGTTAGCGTCGTACATTGTCTCAAACATATCATTTATAAGTTCACGGATTCTGGGAGTAACCTCTTTTACCTCTTTGCAGGGGCGTGCAAGAACGTCATCTCCATATTCTCTGATTTCTCTAAGTGCCATATTTACTACCTTTCCTTAAAAACATTAACATTTACTTTATTAAGAACATCCAGGCAAAAACTCAAGCAAACAGTCATGCCTTTTGACGCTTTCTATAGTATATCACAGGCAATCAAGTTATGTAGCCTGCATGGGATCAAAGTCGTATTGTACCTGTATTCCGCGAAGCTCTCCCCTCTTTTCAAAATAATCAAGGAGTGATGCCGCAGCGTCCTTCATCTCCACGAGACTATCCATGCTCTCATGCTTAACATAGATCACCATTCTGTAAATATCATTTATCTTACTGATAGCTGCTGCCGCAGGACCTATTATAATAGCGTCCCTTATGCCAAGGCGCTCTATCTCTGCCCTTAATCTTGCCGCCAGCTTTTTGCCGTATTCTTCATTGGAAGCAAAAATCTGAATTGCCATCATGTGAGCTGCAGGCGGATATCTAAGGAGCTTCCTGTAGGAAATCTCTTCCTCATAAAAAGCCTTATAGTCCTGATCCTTTGCATGAACAATGGCGTAATTATCAGGCTGATAGGACTGAATTACGACGCTTCCTGGGAAGGTTCCTCTGCCGGCTCTTCCCGCCGCCTGAGTGATCAGCTGAAAGGTTCTCTCACCGGCTCTGTAATCACCTGCGTTAAGGGACATGTCTGCTGCCAGTATTCCAACCACAGTTACATTAGGAAAATCGTGTCCCTTTACAATCATCTGGGTTCCCACCAGCACATCAGCTTCTTCAGCCGCAAAGGATGAAAGTATCTTCTCATAACTACCCTTTGTCCTTGTGGTATCAGCGTCCATTCTAAGAACCCTTGCTTTAGGAAAAATCTTATTTACTTCCTTTTCTATCTGCTGGGTTCCTGCCCTGAAGGCTGTGACATATTTGGAGCCGCATTCGGGACAAATCCTTGCAACAGGCTGAGTGTGTCCGCAGTAATGGCATACCAGCATACCGCCTCTGTGCTCTGACATTGATACATCACAGTGAGGGCACTTAAAAACATAGCCGCAGGACCTGCAGGAAATAAAGCCCGCGAGGCCTCGTCTGTTTATAAAAAGCATCGCCTGATGCCCGTTTTCCAGAGCATCATTTAGTTTTTCCTGAAGATCTCTGCTGAAAATCGATCTGTTTCCGCTTCGAAGTTCTTCTCTCAGATCTGCAATTATAGCATCGGGAAGTGTTCCGCCAGTAAGTCTTCTGTTTAGTTCAAAAAGCTTGTATTCTCCTGTCTCAGCCCTGTAGTAGGATTCAAGAGACGGAGTTGCAGAGCCCAGTACCACGCTGGCTCCCCCAGGCACAAGCTTTGCAAGTTCGATGGCTGTCTCCCTTGCATGATACTTGGGCATGGTCTCACTTTTATATGAACTCTCATGCTCCTCATCAATTATGATAAGTCCCACTGAGGGAAACGGCGTAAACAAAGCGGATCTTGGGCCTATGATTATATCTATGTCGCCTTCTTTTGCCCTTTTTGCCTGGTCGTACTTTTCACCCGGTGACAACGTGGAATTCATTACAGACACTCTGTCTCCAAAGTGTCTGTAGAATCTCATAAGTGTCTGGTATGTAAGCGCTATCTCAGGAATAAGGACTATTGCCTGCTTACCCCTTTCAAGCATCTTATCGATCATGTCTATGTAGACTTCTGTCTTACCACTTCCTGTAATACCATGGATAAGATAGGTTTTCCGCTCTCCACGGTCAAAATCAGCTATTACTTCATCAGATATAGCCTGCTGCTCGTCACTTAGTGTGACCTTTTTGGCAGCGGGACTGACTTCTCCCACAGGATTTCGATAATAGTCCTCCGTTTCTATTTTGATGATGCCCTTTTCAGAAAGAAATCTCAAAACAGCCGTGGAAACATTGAGCTTGGAAACCACCAGCTCCTGAGGAATTCTCTCGGAAGGGTTCTCCAAAAGTGCCTCCAGAAGACGGGCTCTTGCCACCTGATGCTTTTTGACACAGTTCATGTAAAAATCTCTTGCCTCCCGCTCGGGCTGAAGAAGTTTTACATACTTATGCTGAAGTGTGCCTACTTTTTTCCTGACAGGCAGAACCGTTCTAAGGGCATTTATCATGGTTGAGCCGTAGTATCTGTGCATCCATGCAGCAAGCTTAACCATGATGTCATCTACTGAAACCTCATCTCCGGAAAGGCCTGATATCTCTTTTATTTTCTCGGGAGCGCACTGGGGCTCATTCATAAGTTCCACCACATACCCTACTCTTTCGGTATTACCTTTTCCGAAGGGTATCTTTACACAGCTTCCGATATCGATCCGTCCCCTTAGGGCTTCAGGAATTCTGTACTGAAAAGGTCTGTCCACCTTCTCGTGTGAAATATCCACTATTAAATTTGCATAGAGGAAGTCATTATTCTGCATCTATTTCTCTTCAAGTATTTCTTTAATAAGGTCGCGCTCATCCATGGGATATTTAACGCCCTTTATCTCCTGGTAATCCTCATGGCCCTTGCCGGCAAGAACAATGATATCACCGTTTTCGCCATGCTCGATGGCATATTTGATGGCTTCTTTTCTGTCTTCAATCATGATGTACTCGCCATCTGTCTTTTTCATGCCGGTTTCTATATCCTTCATGATATCCATAGGCTCTTCAAATCTCGGATTATCTGAAGTGATGATTGTAAAGTCAGCATATTTACCACTTACTTCACCCATCTCGAATCTGCGGAGCTTTGATCTGTTTCCACCGCATCCAAATACGCTGATAAGTCTGTTTGGATGATAATCTCTGAGGGTGCTGAGAAGGCTCTTAAGTGCCATAGCATTGTGAGCATAATCTATCATAAGGGTAAAGTCATCAGATACCTTTACCATCTCGATTCTGCCTTTAACGCGGGCTTTCTTAAGGGCTGCAGCAATTTCATCCACACCTGTGCCCAGAATTCTTGCTACATCAATAGCGCAAAGTGCATTGTATACGCTGAATCTGCCGGGTGTAGGAACAGAAGCATGCATCTCAAGTACGCCTGTTGTATCGAACATTACACCAAGTTCGCCGGGCTTATGAAGATATGCAAGGTTTATTGCACGAAGATCAGCATCTGCTGCAAAGCCGTAGGTTGTAAGCTCGCAGGTATGACCTTCAAGAACATCTGTCATTCTGGAATCATCTGCATTGGCGATACCTACCTTACACTGTTTAAAGAGCATGCCCTTGCAGTGCATGTAATCATCAAAATCCTTGTGCTCGTTAGGTCCGATGTGATCGGGCTCGATATTTGTAAATACGCCGATATCATATATGAAGCCCTGGCTTCTGTGGAGCATAAGTCCCTGTGATGAAACCTCCATTACCACGCAGTCGCAGCCTGCATCCACCATTCTTCTCATATATTCCTGAAGCTCGTAGGATTCAGGTGTTGTGTTCTCTGCATGAATATGCTCATCACCGATGATAACCTCGATAGTACCTATAAGTCCGCACTTGTGTCCTGCATTCTCAAGCATGTTCTTAATAAGATAAGTAGTTGTGGTCTTACCCTTTGTACCTGTAATTCCAATTGTCTTAAGATGCTCAGCGGGATGTCCAAACCATGCTGCTGAAATAAATGCCATTGCATATCTTGTATTCTCAACTCTTACAACGATTGCCCTGCAATCATCAGGAAGCTCAACATCCTTCTGAACAACGATAGCAGCTGCGCCTTTTTCGCAGACATCCTTAGCTGCGCTATGGCCATCAAAATTAGCACCTTCTATACACAGGAAAAGGCATCCCTCTGTAGCCTTCCTGTTATCATTTATTACTGCTGATATCTCAACATCGAGATTTGCAGCCTCTTTTCCTGTATTTCCCTCATAAGCTTTGTAGTCCAGATTTTTCAATAAATCTACTAATTTCATACTCTCACTCTCCTTTTCTACAAAATTTCTTAAGAATCTTTCGTTTTCCTTAAGGTTTTAAACATATTCTATTCACATTTATACTGTATATTATGTATCAAGATAGTTGATGAACTAACTATCTCCCCCTCATAAGAAACCGCTGACACACGCTCTATGCGTGTGTTTTGTGGTTTTATGAAGACTTTTTTTCTGAACATTTCATGTAATCCCTAAGTACTATTTGCAAAGACTCCATTCCCCTGTATTCATTAATTTGTGGTCTGTATGCTACATTTATATACATTTTATCATTTAATGAGCCATTATAAAGCTTTTTAACATTATCTTCTCCGAATGTTTCATTCAGGAATTCATCCCATTTATCAAGATTATTGAACACCATCATATCGTAGCATCTTCCTGTGGTATCCTTTATCTGGAATTTTCCTACATTTGCATTCTTACCGATGACTCTGCCACTTACAAGCTCAATATTTCTTGCAGCAAAAAGAGGCTCTTCGTTACCTGTTCCGTAAGGGCCTATTTCCTCGAATTCTCTAAGAAGCGGAATACTAAGATATTCCGGCGGAAGCTCCATATCTATATGAAGAACCTCCTGGAAATCATCCTCTGCCAAATTACAGTTATCATTAAGCGCCTTGTTAAAGGCTTCAAGATTGTCTTTCTCTAAAGAAAAGCCAGCTGCCATCTTATGGCCGCCAAACTTAAGAAGTAGATCTCTGCATTCACTTAAAGCATCATGCATATGATAAGCCTCAATAGATCTTCCTGATCCCTTAAGTATGCCATCCTTTGTATCAGTAAGAATGTAGGTGGGTCTGTGGGTTGCTTCTCTGACGCGTCCTGCTATTATTCCTGCAAGAGATTCGTGAAGTCCAGACAGGTATATTACAAGCACCTTGGGAAGCTGTCCATTATATTCATCAAGCTTCACCATAGCAGCATCCTGACCTTCTTTTGTAAGGTCCTTGCGGCTGTCGTTTAATTCCTTTAATTCCTTAGCTATGCCTGCTGCTGCATCCGGATCCTGCTCAAGTAAAAGCTCAAGACCTCTCATGGCTGAATCCAGTCTTCCTGTAGCGTTAAGACAGGGGCCCAAAACAAAGCCGTAGATGTAGCAGGTAATTCTGTCAGTCTCCACACCACACTCCCTTATAAGTGCGTTGAGTCCCACATTATGTGATAAAGGTATATTCTTAAAGGAATCCTTTACGATAATTCTATTTTCGTCCTTTAAAGGCATAACATCACAAACCGTGGCCCATCCTGCAAATATTCTAAGATCCCTGAAAAATCCATCGTTCTGATTTTCAGAAACACCCATTAGTTCTGTGAGTACACAAATAAACTTGTATGCAACCATCGCACCGCATATCTCATGGAACTTACTTAAGTCATCTTTCCTCTTAGGATCTACTACCGCATCTGCCTCCGGGAGAATCATTCTGTCCTTGTCCTCACTGTCACACAGTACCTCGTGGTGGTCTGTGACGATTACAGTCATTCCAAGCTCTTTTGCATGCGCAACCTGCGTGGTAGCAGCTATTCCATTGTCACAGGTTATTATGGTTCCAATACCTTCTTCCTGCGCTTTATCAATAAGGGAATCGCTAAGGCCATAGCCATCCTCAACTCTGTGAGGAAGTCTTACATCCACATGTCCTCCGCATTTTCTGATGCCTTCATAGAGGATGTATGAAGAACAGATGCCATCCACGTCATAGTCACCAATAACGCGAATGTTATCTCCACGTTCTATGCATTCCTTCATTATGGCTGCTGCCTTATCCATATCCTGAAGCTCATGAGGATCATGAAGGGATCTTATATCTGAGTGGAGAAAAGCCTCTACATCTTCAGATTTAAATACATCTCTGTTTCTAAGAAGTCTTGCAGTTATGGGAGAAATGCCATGCTCCTGTGCGATTTTATTAAAGTCAGCCCCTTTTCGGGTTACGAACCACTTTGCCATAGTTACCTCGGGTTGTTTAATATTTTTTATTATAAAAATGGCAAAAGTCAGGAAAATCCACGATTTCCCTGACCTATGCTCATTCATTATAGCAGTTTTTAAGCGCTATATTATTTCTTATTTTCACCCTTAAAGCGAGTCTTCAGATCCATCCATACAGGTGATGCGATGAAGATTGAAGAATATGTACCTGCTACTACGCCGACCATAAGAGGAAGTGCGAAGAAACGGATATCCGGTACACCAAAGATGGCAAGTGCCAATACCATGATGAAGGTTGTAATTGATGTGAACAAGCTTCGTGTTATTGTCTGGCTTACACTCTTGTTAACAAGTGAAGCATAGTCATCTTTGTGGCTCATGTTGAACTGGTTCTCACGGATACGGTCAAAGGTAACGATTGTATCGTTGATTGAGTAACCGATAATTGTAAGGATGGCAGCAATGAAGGTACCACCAACCTGAATTCTTGTAAGTGCATAGCATGTGATAACGATAAGTGCATCATGTGCAAGAGCGATGATAGCTGCAGCACCAAACTTGATATCTCTGAATCTGATCCAGATGTATGCAAGCATAAGTATAAGAGCAATGATCATAGCAGATGTTGCATCTGCACGCATCTCGTTACTGATTGTAGAACTGATACTCTCAGCAGCTATGTTCTCCTGAGGAACGTTGTAATCTGTCTCAAACATGTTTGCGATTGCTTCACGCTGAGGTACCTCAAGAGTAACTGTCTTGAAGATAACCTGGTTTGAACCAGATACTGTCTGAACCTGTACAGAATCAACACCTGTGAGCTCCTTGATCTTCGGAACTACTTCGCTGTCGAGCTTCTCTGTTGTCCAGTTCTCATTGAAGGTTACGCTTGTGGATGTACCACCTACGAAATCAAGGCTGTAGTTGAATGCGCCAACTCCGCGTCCGCCGTTTACACCCATGGTTACAAAACCAATAAGGATGAGCGCAAGAGAGATGCCATAAAACATCTTTCTCTTTGATGTGAAGTCGATGATCTTAAGATCCTTAGCCTTGCCATACCACTTCTTATCCTGAATACCAAGATTAAAGAAGATGTTTGACATAATTCTTGTGATAACAAGAGCAGTGAACATGGATACGATAATACCAAGAGCAAGTGTTGAAGCGAAGCCCTTAACTGTACCTGTTCCTCTAAGTCCAAGGATAGCTGCTGCAATAAGTGTTGTGATGTTACCATCAAGGATAGCTGAAAGCGCCTTGCTGTAACCTGTCTTGATAGCAGCCTTTACATCCTTACCGCCTGCGATCTCCTCTCTGATACGTGCAAATACAAGAACGTTTGCATCTACCGCCATACCTACTGAAAGGATGATACCTGCGATACCGGGAAGTGTAAGTGTAATCTCGAATGCTGAAAGGAGAAGTATCTCAAGACCTACATAGAAGCCAAGAGCAATACTTGCTGCAAAACCAAGCACTCTGTAAACAACCAGCATGAAAAGAATGATTGCTATGAAACCTACGATAGCAGCGATCAAACTTGTATGAATAGCATCAGAACCGAGCTGAGCACCAACTACGTTAGAACGGAGCTCTGTAAGCTGAAGCTTAAGTCCACCGATACGGATCATAGAAGCAAGGTTAGATGCTGATTCGAATGTAGGCTCACCTGTGATGATGGCACGTCCGTCAGTGATCTCAGCCTGAACGTTGGGAACTGAAATGAACTCACCGTCATAGTAGATAGCAATTGATTCGCCGTTTGCGAAAGCCTTCTTTGTAGCCTCTGCAAACTTTGTCTTACCCTCTTCTGTGAACTCGAGCTGAACTACTACTTCCTGAGTGTTAGCTGTACCGGAATTCTGGTAACCTGCCTGAGCATCAGCTACGTCCTCACCCTTAAGTACGATAGAACCTTCTGCTTCAAGTTCTTCGATAGTCTTATTTAATACATAACCGATCTCGGCGTTCTCATCCATAACGAGGTTGCCTTCTTCATCGGTTGTATAGCCCATGCTATATTCGTAGTTCTTGTTGCCTTCGCTGTCTGTCTCAGCGATGAAGTACAGATTACCGGGCTGTCCCAGCTCTTCAAGGATCTTGTTCGCATCTGTAACACCGGGAATCTCGATGTTGATACGGTTAGAACCTTCCTGATAAACCTGTGACTCTGTGCTGTACTGATCTACACGCTGCTGGAGCTTGTAAATAGTATCTGACATATCCTCGGCGCTAGGTGTCTCTTCTCCACCTACCTCATAAGTGATGCTGACACCACCTGCAAGGTCAAGTCCGAGGTTGATACTCTTAAGTGAACCGGACTTGTCACTTCCAAGACCGTACACTGAAGAATAAGCGAGGCCGCCCAGTAGTAATAACATTACTAACAGAGCTAAAAATGGTTTTACCTTTTTCATTGTTCCTAATCCTCCATCTAAATCATTCGGCAAGGGCTGCCTTGATCATAATAGCGCACTCGATACGCTTCCTCTGCAGCTCGCATCCCGTTTGATAGGTTGTATTTATATCGCCGTTAAAATTATAGGCGTTTGCAGCGCAACCACCACTGCAATAATATCTTGCAAAGCACTTCTGACACTCAGGTCTGGAGTACACATTGCTCTCTTTGAACATCTTCCTTATATCAGGTCTTGTGATACCATCGAAGACATTACCCATAATGAAATCTTCATTACCAACAAACTGATGACAGGGATAAAGATCACCCCAGGGAGTAACACCGAGATACTCGCATCCCGATCCGCATCCTGAAAGTCTCTTGGCAACGCAGGGACCACCTTCAAGGTCAATATTGAAGTGGAAGAAATTGAATCCTTTTCCTTCCTTGTGTCTCTGAAGGTAGAACTTGGCAAGCTCGTCATACTGCTCGCAAAGATACGGGATATCCTCGTCCTTTATAGCGTACCAGTCTTCAGGCTTAGCCACTACAGGCTCTACTGAGATCTGTTTGAAACCAAGGTCTGCAAGGTGCTTAACATCCTCACAGAAATCCAGATTGTTGTGAGTGAAGGTACCTCTTACGAAGTATCTGAGCTGATGTCTGGACTCAGCAACCTTCTGGAACTTGGGAACTATCTGATCGTAAGTACCCTGTCCGCCGCGCATGGGACGCATCTTATCATTAACTTCCTTACGTCCGTCAATGGATAATACGATGTTGCCCATCTCTTTATTGGCAAATTCAAGGATCTCATCATTTAACAAGGTGCCGTTCGTAGTAAGAGTGAAGCGGAAATTCTTATCGTGCTCCTTCTCTATGCTGCGACCATACTCTACTATCTTCTTAACGACATCCCAGTTCAAAAGTGGCTCGCCGCCAAAGAAGTCGACTTCAAGGTTCCTTCTGCCGCCTGAATTCTTAATAAGGAAATCCAGGGCTGCCTTACCAACCTCTTCAGTCATAAGTGCTCGTCTTCCGTGATACTCACCCTCATCGGCAAAACAATATTTGCATCTGAGGTTACAATCATGTGCGATATTGAGACAGAGAGCCTTAACAACTGTATCTCTCTCCTTGAACTCTTCCACATAATTCTCATATACATCATCTGTATAGAGGACTTCGCTTCTGCGAAGCTCGAGAATGTCTGAAATGGCATCCTTCAGATCGTCACTACCATATTTACTTACTAATTCCGGATTCTTACCGGAGAGTTCTGATACGAGCTCTGTGCATAATACAGAATCATCATATCCTTCGGCATCGGGAGCAGTAATATCTCCTGAACCGAATCTGGCTGTCAGAGCTTCCTCGACAGGACCTGTCAGGTCAAAAACAATGTCGTCCACCACGTGAACGGATCCACTGTTTACATCCAGAACAATGTTATAACCGTTGTTCCTGTAT
>JAEEGL011810661.1_pt1 | contig 28091 bp, 23 predicted proteins | sample 9134231 | NCBI WGS metagenome assembly JAEEGL01 (sample SAMN16246548, study PRJNA631951) | gut metagenome | biome: gut microbiome; feature: rumen; material: fiber-attached | host: Bos | place: Iran: Karaj | collected 2018-10
CAATGTCCAGAAGCATTCTCAGTATGTCTTTACCTTTCATCTTTCCAAACTCTCCTTTTTTCTGTAATTATATTCCTTTCAGGGAAAAACTCAAACGACTAGATGATTCCCGCCGGAATCAGCACAATCAGTAACAACGCGACCGTTGCCCACAGAATGGCCAGAACCCGCCACTTCTTTTTGTCTGGCAGCTCATTGATGTAGTTGCTGGCCAGAAAGAAGGGAATGTAAGTCGTAAAGAATACCGGTATGACGCCCCACCACTTGTAAACCCAGATGAAGGAATGATTTGAGGTAGCCGCCAGGAAGGATTCAAACAGCGCAAACAGCAAGGCCATCGAAATGGCGCCGACCAGCTTGCAGTCAAGGCCGAACCACTTTGTCTTCTTGTCTTCCGGTAACATCTTGTAACAGATCATTCCCGATAGTGAGAACATCATCGAAAGTTCCCAACAGACGCCGATCAACAAAATGAAGGTGGTGGACTGATTGCTGACGGACCACAGCGGATAGCCCCAGATGTGGGCAATGACCGCGTTGGCGATCTCGTAGAGCCAGTGAACGCCATATGTGGCCAACCCAGCCGCAATTACCTTGTAGTCCTTTTTCTGAATGTTATCCCAATAGACATAGAATACGACCGCCAGAATGAAAATGAATGTCCAGTTGAAGTTTTCGGTGCTTCTGACCCGGATCTGGTCAACCAGTTCCCTGGCGCCATCACTGCCGTCTCTCCAGAAAGTAAACATATTATTTCGTCTCCTTATTTATGTCTTAATTATACTATTACCCGGAGCAGCGGTCCAACTTGCCCATCATTGTTTTATGTTTTCAATAATTATGAAAATATTTCAGATTTTGTGTTGACATAATTTTCAGATGCGGTAGAATACAGTCAAGAGGATATTATTATGAAGACTGCACGTTATTTCGCTTACTTTTATTTCTTCTATAATTACCGGAAAAAGTAATCGTTTTGCGTTGGCGTGTAATCAGTTTAATTTATCTAAGCGGCTGCCAACTGGCAGCCTTTGATTTTGAAAGGGAGAAACAAAATGAAAAAACTAACCGCAATCCTGTTATCACTGTTAATGGTTCTGACCATGGCCGGCTGTTCCCAGCCCGCCCCTGAAGACGACAAGTTTGTCGTTGGAATCTGCCAGCTGGTACAGCATCCGGCACTGGATGCCGCGACCAACGGCTTCAAAGACGCGCTGAAGGAAGCCTTAGGCGATAAGGTAAGCTTCCTGGATGGCAATGGTGCTGGTGATCCGGCTACCTGTACCGTCATCTGTAATGGCTTTGTTACTGATGGCGTCGACCTGATCATGGCTAACGCTACCCCGGCCTTACAGGCTGCGGCCAGCGCAACCTCAACCATTCCGGTTCTGGGAACTTCCATCTCCTCTTATGGCGTGGCTTTAGACATTGAAAACTTCACTGACGTGACCGGCATCAACGTTTCCGGCACCTCTGATCTGGCCCCGCTGGACAAGCAGGCTCAGATGTTCCTTGATCTGCTGCCCCAGGCCAAGACCATTGGCTTGCTGTACTGCTCAGGTGAACCCAATTCCCTGTTCCAGGTCGGCATTGTCAAGGATTACCTGGAAGCTCATGGACTGACCGTCAAGCTGTTCTCCTTCTCATCTTCCGCCGATGTCGCTCTGGTAACCACTCAGGCCTGCGGCGAATGTGATGCTCTCTACATTCCAACCGACAATACGGCAGCCAATTGCGCTGACCTGATCGGCGGCATCATTCTCAACAATAACATCCCGGTAATCGCCGGTGAGGAAGGCATCTGCTCAGGATGCGGCATTGCCACCCTGACCATCGACTACTACCAGCTTGGTTTCCAGACCGGCAAGATGGCCGCTCAGATCCTTAAGGGTGAGGCCGTGCCCGCCAGCATGCCGGTTCAGTACTTTGATAATCCTACCTTCAAGTTCAATAAGGCCTTATGCGAAAAATTCGGCGTGACCGTTCCTGACGGTTATGTCGAACTGAACTAGGCAGGTATCATTCATGACACTGGGCAGTCTGTTAGCCCGCCTCCCCGGAGGCCTTGCCATGGGAATCCTTTACGGGATCATGGCACTGGGCATTTACATAACCTTCCGGGTGCTTAAGGTATCCGATCTGACCGTTGACGGTTCCTTCGCCACCGGCGGAGCCGTCAGCGTCATGCTGATGCTTAGCGGCGTCAGCCCCATTCTGTCGCTTCTCTGCGCTTTTGCGGTCGGTCTGCTCTGCGGAACCGTGACCGGCCTACTGCACACTAAGCTGAGCATTCCTATCATTCTTTCCTCCATTCTCGTTCAGATAGGTCTGTATTCCATTAACCTGCGCATCCTGCAGGGATCAGCCCTGAAGTCCATTAGCGTAGATAAATACCCGCTGCTGATAAACGTTCGTTTTGTCAGCCGGACCATCCTTATCGGTGCTCTGATCGCACTGGCACTGATAGCAGTTCTTTACTGGTATTTCGGTACGGAACAGGGCTGTTCGATCAGAGCTACCGGCAACAACCCGGCCATGGCCAAGAGCAATGGCATCAACACTTCCACTACTACCCTGATCGGGTTGGCCTTATGCAACGGCCTGGTCGCCTTCGCCGGCGGCCTGATGTCCCAGTATCAGGGCTTCGCTGACGTCAACCAGGGCCGCGGCGCCATCGTCACCGGCCTGGCTGCCATCATCATCGGTGAAGTACTCTGTGACATCTTCTTCAAAAAGGGCAGCAGTTTCTGGCTTAGGCTGACCTTCGTCATCATCGGCGGCATTATTTACTACCTGATCATGGTTCTGATCCTGTGGATGCGCGTTGACTCCAACGACCTCAAGCTCTTTACCGCTCTGATCGTTGCCATCTTCCTGGCCATCCCCAATTTCCGGAAAGGAGCTGCTGTATAACATGCTTAAGATTTCCAACATCTTCAAGACCTTTAACAAAGGTACGGTCAATGAAAAAGTGGCCATTTCCGGTTTGTCTCTGACTCTCAACGACGGCGACTTCGTTACCGTCATCGGTTCCAACGGAGCCGGTAAGTCAACACTGCTGAACGCCATCGCCGGCACCTGGCTGACCGACAGCGGCAAGATCGAAATCGACGACATCGACATTACCCGCCTTCCCGAGCACAAAAGAGCCAGCTATATCGGCCGGGTCTTCCAGGACCCGCTGATGGGTACGGCCTCTGACATGTGGATCGAGGAAAACCTCGCCCTGGCCAGCCGCCGGGGCCAGAAAAGGCATCTGCTTCCCGGCATTACCAAGGCTGAGAGAACTCATTATGCTGAGTTACTCAAGCCTCTCAACCTGGGCCTGGAAAACCGGCTCACCACCAAAGTCGGACTGCTATCCGGCGGTCAGCGTCAGGCATTGACCCTGTTAATGGCCACCATTAAGAAACCCCGGCTGCTGCTGCTAGATGAACACACAGCTGCTCTGGATCCGGCAACCGCTGATAAGGTCCTGAGTGTGACTGATGAACTGGTACGCCGGGACAATCTGACCACCCTGATGATCACTCATAACATGCAGGATGCCATCGATTACGGCAACCGGCTGATCATGATGAATGAAGGCCGGATCATCCTCGACATTTCCGGCCAGGAAAAAAAACAACTGACCAAGCAACAGCTGATTGATCGGTTCAATTCCCTTTCTGATCAGAAACTGGAAAGCGACAACGTTCTGCTTTCCTGATTGTATTATTTTCTCCTCTTGATAATAAGTCTCAGAAAAGAGCAGCCGATTGGCCGCTCTTTTCGCATGTGTTAATCGACCCCGAACAGCAGTTCGCGATAGGTAGGCATCGGCCAGAAGGTCCGGTTGCAGATGACTTCCAGCTCATCGGCGTCTTCTCTGATCGATGCCATTAGCGGCAGAATGTTCTCGCGAAAGCAGAACGCCCTTTCCAGGGAATCTGCCGGAAGATCGCCTAACTGTCTTTCCAGTTCGCCGACATTCTTTCTGATGCCATCCATATGCTTCAGCAATTCTTTCAGTGTGCTTTCCGAATAGCCGGATTCAAGATTCAGCCTGCGCTCATGCTCAACGGCTTCACAAAGGCGGTTTTCGTATTTCAGAACGGCCGGCAGGACATCCTTCTTCATCATGTCTGCCAGGGTACGGGCTTCGATGTTAATGGTCTTAGAGTATTTTTCCAAATAGATCTCATAACGTGAGCGGCACTCCTGCTCGCTCAAAACGCCGTTATTGACGAATACGTCAACATTTTTCTTATCCAGGTAATGGGCCAGAGCTTCCGGTGTTGAACGGTAGTTGCTGAGACCTCTGCTTTCGGCTTCACTGATCCAGCTTTCATCATAACCGTTGCCGTTGAAGATGATGCGTTTGTGGTTCCTGATGGTTTCCTTGATCAGATCCTGGATGCCGGAATTGACATCTTCACAGTTTTCCAGTCTGTCGGCAAAGTATTTCAGTTCTTCGGCAACCACCGTATTGAGAATGGTATTAGGTGTAGCTATTGAAGCACTTGAGCCAGGCATACGGAATTCAAACTTGTTGCCGGTGAAGGCGAAAGGTGAAGTTCTGTTGCGGTCAGTGTTGTCCTTAGGGAATGACGGCAGGGCATGTACGCCTAACTGGAACGGTTCTCTCTTATGACCGACAATTACGGAATCATTCTCAATGCTTTCGATGATCTCGGTGAGTTCATCGCCTAAGAATATTGATACGATTGCTGGAGGGGCTTCGGAACCGCCCAGACGGTGGTCGTTGCCGGCTGAAGCAATGCTGATCCTGATCAGGTCCTGATATTCATCAACAGCCTTGATGATGGCACATAAGAAGATAAGGAACTGAGCATTCTCGCCAGGGGTTTCGCCTGGATCCAGAAGGTTAACACCGGTATCAGTTTTTAATGACCAGTTGTTATGCTTGCCGGAACCATTGATTCTGGCAAACGGCTTCTCATGCAGTAAGCATTCTAATTGATGTTTCTTGGCCACCTTTTTCATGATCTCCATAGTCAGGTTGTTCTGGTCAACGGAAACGTTGATGGTCATGAATATGTTAGCCAGCTCATGCTGGGAAGGGGCAACTTCATTATGTTCGGTCTTGGCCTGAATGCCAAGCTTCCAGAGTTCTTCATTCAGATCATGCATGAATTCCAGTACTCTGACCTTGATCTGTCCATAGTAGTGGTCGTTCATTTCCTGTCCCTTAGGAGCAGGAGCACCGATCAGTGTACGTCCTGTTAAGATCAAATCTTCTCTTTTATCGTATAATTTCTTGTCTACCAGGAAGTACTCCTGTTCGGCACCGGCTGTGGCCTTGACATGGTCGACATCGTCATTGCCGAAGAAATGAAGGATTCTCTTGGCCTGAGTGTTCAGGGCTTCCATTGATCTAAGTAATGGTGTCTTATGGTCCAGCGCTTCACCGCTGTAGGAAATGAAGACGGTAGGAATACATAAGATGCCGTCCTTGATGAAGGCATATGATGTCGGGTCCCAGGCGGTATAGCCTCTGGCTTCAAAGGTGTCTCTCAAGCCGCCGGAAGGGAATGATGAGGCATCAGCTTCACCCTTGACCAAATTGCTTGGTGAAAACTCCAGAATGACGCTGCCGCCACCGGCAGTGGATATGAAGCTTTCATGTTTTTCAGCGGTAGCACCGCTTAATGGATGGAACCAGTGAGTAAAGTGGGTTGCACCGTTTTCCACGGCCCATTCCTTCATGGCATTGGCTACTTCTTGGGCAATCTCCGGATTAAGTTCAGTACCGTTCTTTATTGTCCGGTGAAGCTTGTTATAGGTTTCTTCTGTTAATCTTTCTCTCATTACGGCATCATTGAATACCTTGCTGCCGAATAATTCTGTAATTCTGTTTGTCATAGTCGTTCTCCTTATATTGACTTATTCCCATTCAACTGTTCCGGGAGGCTTGGAGGTAATGTCATAGACAACGCGTGATATGCCTGCTACTTCATTGATGATGCGGTTGCTGGCTTTTTCCAGCAGATCGTATGGCAGTCTGGTCCATTCTGCTGTCATGAAGTCATCCGTACTCACACATCTCAAAGCTACGGTATATCCGTATGTTCTGGCATCGCCCATTACTCCGACGGAACGCAGATCAGTTAGTACCGCAAAGTACTGACTGGTATCTTCCCTGTGATCATATACGGTGATCTCTTCTCTGAAGATGGCATCAGCCTCTCTTAAGGTATTCAGCTTTTCTTCAGTGACTTCACCGATTATTCTTATTGCCAGCCCCGGTCCCGGGAACGGCTGTCGGAATACCAGATCCTCCGGTAAACCCAGCTGTCTGCCGACTTCTCTGACCTCGTCCTTGAACAGGTCACGTAAAGGTTCAATTATTCTTTCAAATCTGATGTTATCAGGTAAGCCACCGACGTTGTGATGACTTTTTATGGTTGCGGATTCTTCCTTACCGCTTTCCACAACGTCAGGATAGATCGTACCCTGAGCCAGAATATCGATCTTGCCCAATGAATCGGCAGTTTCCTCAAATGCTCTGATGAACTCTTCACCGATTATCTTGCGTTTTCTTTCAGGTTCAGTCACGCCTGATAAATGCTCCAGGAAACGCTTCCGGGCATTGACTCTTAACATGTTGAGGTGAAACTTCGTGTTGAAGACTTCCTCAACCATGTCAGCTTCATTCTTGCGCAATAAGCCGTGATCCACAAATACGCAGGTGAGATTATCACCGATGGCTTTGTTAAGCAGTACGGCTACTACTGAGGAATCAACGCCTCCGGACAGTGCCAGCAGTACTTTCTTATCCTTAAGTTCTTCTCTGTATCTGTTAACGCTGTTTTCAATGAAGTCTTCCATTCGCCATGATTGTTCACAATGGCAGATATTAACTACGAAGTTTTCCAGTATCTTTTTACCGTATTGAGTATGAGTTACCTCAGGATGAAACTGTACGGCATAGATGCTGCGGGAAGTATCATACATGGCGGCACACGGGCATTTATCGGTGTGAGCGCTGTTTTCAAATCCTTCAGGAAGCCTGCTGATGAAATCAGTATGGCTCATCCAGCAGATACTGTCAGCAGGGATACCAGTGAAAAGGGGATTTGCTTCAATGTGAAGTTCAGTACGTCCGTATTCACTTGAATCCTCAGCGCTTCTTACTGTACCGTGACAAAGATAAGCAATAAGCTGAGCCCCGTAACAGATACCCAATACCGGAATACCGATATTGAAGATATCCGGATCGTAATGAGGGGATTTCTCGTCATAGACGCTGTTAGGACCGCCGGTCAGTATGATACCCTTATAACCAGCTTCCTTTATCTGATTTAATGCAATATTGCGGTATGCTTTGATTTCCGCATAAACATTCAGTTCTCTGACTCTTCTGGCAATCAGCTGGTTATACTGACCTCCAAAGTCAAGTACAAGAATCTTATCCATAGCATGCACCTCACAATTCAATATCTTCTTTGGAAGAATCAATGCCTTCCGTAAGTGATTCAATTTCTTTCAGGTAGGCAGTTACCTGGCTGCTACAGCGGCCGGTGTATCTTTCAGGCTGCATCAGTGATTCCATTTCTGTACTGTCAAGTGTGAATTCCGGATTCTGTGCCATTCTTTCCAGTAAGTCGCATGATCTGCCTTCTTTCATCTGTCTGACAGCCTCCATGGAGCACTGTCTGATGGCAATCCTGCACCAATAGGGCCGTACCGCGCCAGTGTATTGGAAGAAGTAGTATAGGGATAGATACCGTAATCGAGGTCTCTAAGTGTTCCTAACTGTACCTCAAAGAGAATATTCCTGTTGTTTTTCTGAGCTTTGATCAAGTAATCAGTTGTGTCAGTTATAAACGGTTTAAGAGGATCACAGTATGTTTCTATCCATTCATTTAACTATTCGACGGTGTAACCGCTGCGGTCATAGACTTTTTCCAGAGAAATGTTATTCCATTCCAGCAGTTCATCAAGATGTTCTTTTAAATGATCCGGGTAAAACAGTTCACCCGCCATGACGGTTTTCTTCCGGTATTTATCGGAATAGAAGGGGGCAATACCCTGTCTGGTAGAACCATACTTATGGGCTCCCAGACGTTCTTCTTCATAGCCATCCATATCGCGGTGCCATGGCAGCAGAAGTGAACACCTTTCAGAGATCTTCAGGTTATCAGGGGTTACCGTAACACCTTGAGCTCTGACTGATTCGATCTCTTTAAAAAGGTTTTCAGGGTCAAGTGCGACACCGTTACCTAAGATATTGGCAATATCCTTGTGAAATATGCCTGAGGGAAGCAGATGAAGCGCGAATTTACCGAACTCGTTAATGACGGTATGGCCGGCATTGCCACCGCCCTGATATCTGACTACTATGTCATAATCCTGAGCCAGCAGGTCAATCATTCGTCCTTTGCTTTCATCGCCCCAGTTAATGCCGACTATTGAAAGGGTACTCATGACTTACGGGCCTCCATGTATTCTGCAGATGCCTTGACAAGTCCGTTGAATAAAGGATGTGGCTTGTTAGGTCTGGACTTGAATTCCGGATGGAACTGCACGCCTACGAAATACGGATGATCCTTTAACTCTACAGTCTCAATGATGTATTCATTAGGTGAGGTACCGGAAAGAACCAGTCCGTTTTCGGACATTATCTCTCTGTAGTCATTATTGAATTCATAACGATGTCTGTGACGTTCATCGATATGAGATTTACCGTATAATTCTCTTATTTTTGTGTTTTCCTTTAATTCACACGGGTAACTTCCTAACCTTAGAGTTCCACCCATGTTAATGCCGCTATGCTGATCCGGCAGGAAATCTATTACTTTATCAGGTGAATTCTCATTAAATTCACGTGAATTGGCATCTTTGAGTCCGCAGACATTGCGGGCAAAATCAATTACCGCCACCTGCATGCCCAGACATATTCCCAGATAAGGAATGTTACGCTGACGGCAGTATCCTGATGTCAGGATCATGCCTTCAATGCCTCTTTCACCGAAACCGCCAGGTACGATGATGCCGTCACAGTCTGCCAGTTTTGATTCAATGTTTTCCGGAGTAAGGAATTCACTGTCGATCCACTTGATTTTTACCTTGGCACTGTTGGCAATACCGCCGTGATGCAGAGCTTCCGCTACTGAAAGATAGGCATCATGCAGCTTGATATACTTGCCGACCAGTCCGATGGTTACATTCCTGTCAAGATGCTTGCAGCGTTCTACCATGGCTTTCCAGCGTTCCAGTTTCGGAGGAGTGGCCTTGATGTTCATTTCACGGCAGACAATGTCAGCCATGTGCTGCTTCTCCAGCATCAGAGGTACTTCATATAGATTCTTTATGGTTCTGTTCTCAATGACACAGTCTCTCTTGATATTGCAAAAAAGGGCGATCTTCTCAAAGAAGTCCTTTTCCAGACGTTTGACGCAACGTAAAACGATAATATCCGGTTTGATACCGATACCCTGAAGTTCCTTGACGGAATGCTGAGTAGGTTTTGATTTGTGTTCCTTTGAACCTTCCAGATATGGAACAAGAGTTACATGGATGTAAAGGACATCTTCTTTATTGTGCTCCAATCCTATCTGTCTTATGGCTTCCAGATACGGCTGTGATTCGATGTCACCGACGGTACCGCCGATTTCGCAGATCAAAACATCAGGATTGCCTTTAGTAGATGCATTATATATGAATTCTTTTATCTCATTGGTTATGTGAGGGATTATCTGAACGGTCTTGCCCAGAAATTCGCCTTTTCTTTCTTTCTGCAGAACATTCCAGAAAACCTTACCGGTTGTAAGATTGGAAAACTTATTCAGGTTTTCGTTGATGAAACGTTCATAGTGGCCTAAGTCCAGGTCTGTTTCTGCACCGTCTTCGGTAACATATACTTCACCATGCTGATAAGGGGACATGGTGCCAGGGTCAACATTTATGTAAGGATCGAGTTTCTGTGAAGCGACTTTAAGGCCTCTGGATTTAAGCAGTCGGCCTAAGGAAGCGGCAGTGATGCCTTTGCCTAAACCAGATACAACACCGCCTGTGATGAATATGAATTTTGACATGTGTACACCTCCGAAATAATAAAAAACAACATCGTCGCTGATGTCATTCCAATGGGGTTTTAAAACCATCTCCACTTTGCTTTCTGTTTGTGGATCATCTAGATACTTCTAGCGTACGGCCGTACACAAATTTACTTTTTAATAATAACGCTGACTTTTTGCCGTTTCAAGAGGATTTTATTTGAAAGTTTCTTTCATTTTCCGGCCTTGTAAAAGGCCGGTTTCCCGGCCTTTTCCCCATCTGTTTATGTTTCGACAAAGAGTTCCTTTATGTCTAGAATTCCTTGTTCTTCATGATCTTTACACCCAGCAGATACAACACCAGATCCAGCAATACTACGATCAGCAGCATCACCGCCGCTACAACAGCCGGAGAAACGCTTTCCATCAGATCGATCAGTTTTCCCAGCAGATCGCTGCCGCCCGGAATCTTGGCAAAGGCAAGCATGATCACGGCGATAACGCCATAGATCACCACCATAGCCACCCGGCTTTTCTCCGCGCCGAACTTCAGTTCGATGACGATCATTCCGGAGATAATCAGCGTCATCACCGCCACAATGGCCAGTACGTAAGGCAGCGAACGGATGATGTCGACATTCTGGCCCTTGATCAGTGAGCAGATGATGTAGACGACAATACCGAATAACGTACCGACCGCCGCCATGATAAAACTGTAAATGAATTTCTCGGTAACATAACTCTTGCGGTCAACCGGCAGTGACATCAGAAACGGCATGCCGTTATCAAGTTCATCATAGCTGATGGTTCCCACCGCCATGATGCCAAACAGCATCGTGGCATATCCGATGATGAACTCACTTTCCATGGAGAAACCCATGATGAAGCAGATGATCAGATACATCAAGATCGTCTTGCCGGTGCGGAAATTGAGGCACATATCCTTTACAAATAAGCCTTTCACAGTCTTTCACCTCCTGCCATGATCAGAATCAGATCATCGATGCTGCCGTTTTCCACTACCAGAGATGGATAATTCTCGGCGTAATACTGTTTTTCATCGGTAAACAGGCTATAGCCGAATCGCTCCTTACGGGCAGCGATGATATGACTGCGGTCGATGGACTTAAAGGTCTCTTCGTCCACCTTCAGCACACCGTATCTGTCCAGCAGCTTGTCAGTATCTTCATGCAGAATGATCTTACCGTCGTTGATCAGGTAGATGTCATCGCACATGGTTTCCAGATCGCTGGAAATGTGGGAAGAGATGAGGATTGAGCAGTCCTCATTTTCCGCCAGATAGTTTCTCAGAACATCCAGCACTTCGTTTCTGGCCTCGATGTCCAGACCGGAAGTCGGTTCATCCATGATCAGCAGGTTGGCCTTATGGGTAATCGCCACGATGACCCTGAGCTTGGCCTTCATGCCGGTGGAGAATTCCTTGACCGGCTTGTTCAGAGGAAGGGCGAGCTTCGCACACAGTTCTCTGAAGCGGTTTTCCTCAAAGCGGCTGTACATGTTCTTAAGGATCTTAATGATGTTTTCCACGGTAAGATAACCGGAGAAGGCGGAATCGGAAAGCGCGACACCGATATCTTCCTTTTCGCGGCCGCTGAGCTTCTGAGCATCCTTACCGAACACTTCCACACTGCCTCCGTCGATTTTGATCAGGCCCAGAATGGTCTTGATGGTCGTTGTCTTGCCGGCTCCGTTGCGGCCGACCAGGCCGCTGACTCTCCCCTTGGGGAGGGTCAGCGAAATATTGAGGGTGAAGTCCTGATAGTTCTTCACCAGGTTTTCGATTTTAACCATGATTAGTCCTCCAGAATGATCTCGGTCATTTCTCTGATTTCATCCTTGGTCAGTCCGCCGGCCAGCGCCTTGTCAATGACCAGCGTCAGTTCTTCTTCAACGCTTTTTCTCCTGGCTTCCATCGCCAGCTGCCGGTCGGCAGCGTTGACAAAGCTTCCCTTGCCGTGAACGGTCGTTATAAACCCTTCTTCTTCCAGAATGTCATAGGCTTTCTTGACCGTCAGCGAACTGATCTTAAGTTCGGCCGCCATCGTCCTCACCGAAGGCAATGCCTCAGCGTCCTGAAGCTGTCCGGTAATGATGGTGTTTTTTATCTGTGATACCACCTGTTCATAGATGGGTACCATTGAGCTGTTGTTTATAATAATGCGCATATTCATCCAACCTCGTAAACAGTATATAACAGTGTATAACTGTTGTCAACTGTTATATGCTGTTTATTGCACGAAAAATGTTACAAAGGTCAGGCAAAAAGAAAAAGCGGCTTCCGCCGCTTCGGTATTGACATGCAGATTAACTCAGTACTCTTCGTGTTCCATCTGCCTGTAGATGTCAAAAAGTCTGAGGCAGGCTTGCCTGTCCAGAGGGATCAGGTAATTGCTGAAGGCCTCTCTTCCTCCAGTCATCCTGTCAAGTTCCTCATCCCGGAAGCCGATGGAGGCGTTATCCTCAATGGTACCGCCATAATAGATCGCCTCAATGTTTGCCCACTTACAGGCAAACAGACACATCGGACAGGGTTCTCCGGTAGTATAGATCTGGCAACTGGACAGGTCGTGAGTTTTCAAAGCGGCGCAGGCATTGCGGATGGCATCAACTTCGCCGTGACAAGTCGGATCATTATTTCCGATCACCCGGTTATGACCGCGGCCGATGATCTCACCATCTCTGACAATGGCCGCGCCAAAAGGCCCGCCATCTCTGGCAACGATTCCCCCGTATGCTTCTTCAATGGCTGCCTGCATGTACCGGTTTTCGGCTGCGCCGATTAGCTGCTGCGGCAGCCTGATCAGTCTCTTTCTCATTTTCTGCCTGTCTTGTCTGCTGTCATTCTACCACAAAAAGACCTGTCTTCAGGCAGGTCTTGATCATTTCTGTGAACGGTTCTTTATGGTTTCAATCAGCCACTTTCCCGCCGGAGTGAAATCCTCAAGCGTAAAGTCGCTGATCTTCAGCGAGGCTCTGTTGAGCGCCGCGCACGGTTCATGAGCCCGTGAGAAGTTCCACATCACGTAGCTGATACCCCGCTGTTCCAGGAAATCGATCCAGACATTTCCCTCTTCTTCGTCCAGCGGAAAGCCACCGGAAGCAGCAGTAATGCCGAATTCCGTCACAAACAGGGTCAGTCCCTTTTCAATTGCCCGTTGGGCTTTATCCCTTAATTCCTGCTTATGGGTTGCGGAGTAGAAATGCAGGGTGTACATGATGTTGTCAAAGTTCAGCGGATCTTCAGCCGCCACATCAACATCCTGCGACCAGTTGGGAGTACCGACGATGATCAGAGACTTGGGGTCATTGGCCCGGATGACCGGAATGATCTCTTCAGCATATTTTCTGATATCCTGCCACGAGCAGTTGTTTGGCTCATTACAGATCTCGTAGATGACATTATCATAGTTTTTGAATTTGACCGACATCTCCGCGAAGAAATCCCTGGCCTCTTCAAGATAGACATTGGGATCGCGGTCAGAGAGAACATGCCAGTCAATGATGGCGTACATGTCCTGATTACGGGCATATTCAACCCCATTGATGACATCCTGTTTCAACGATTCTTTGTCCCCGCCGGTACAATAGCCGACACTGCCCACGCCATAGGTATAAAGGGCCAGACGGATGACGTTGGCACCCATGAAGTGCGAGATGTCCTTGAAGGTGCTGTCATTGATCAGCATGTGAGAAACCGAAACGCCGTTATTGGAAATGCCTCTGAGCATTACCGGATTGCCGTTGTCATCACACAGCTTACCATCAACGACCTGAAGCCGGCCGCATGAAGATGGGCGGTTCTTGCCGTCAAAAGATTGTTTGTTTGTGTTGCTGCATCCGCTGACCATTAACAGACACAGTAATACGACCAGTAGCTTTTTCATGTTATTCTCCTTAAAATGCCCTTACGGGCATTTTTTCAGTACTCAAGATTCTTCTGGGTTTCCTTCGAGAAGACATGAGCGACATTGCCGTCAAAGCTTAGAAGAAGCTCCTTGCCGGCATAATCAGTACTCTTTCCTTCGGTGGGAACGATGGTGATGACATCCTTGCCCTTGACCGTCATGTGCAGATGGCAGGAGGAACCCATCAGTTCAGATACGTCAACCCTGCCCTTGATGCCCTTATCGGAAATAACGAGATGCTCAGGTCTGACACCCAGAATGATGTCCTGCTCCTTAACCTCATTATCCTTCAGACGCTGCTGCTTTTCCTCACCGAGTTCAATGCTCAGATCATCAATGTCGACAAAGTATCTGCCATTCTTCAGAGTCAGGCGGGCATCGAAGTAGTTCATCTGCGGAGTGCCGATGAAGCCGGAAACGAACAGATTGGCCGGATGGTCAAAGACCTGCTGCGGGGTGCCGATCTGCTGGATGTAGCCGTCCTTCATGACGACAATGCGGTCGCCCAGAGTCATGGCTTCGATCTGGTCATGGGTAACATAGATGAAAGTGGTATTGATGCGCTGTCTGAGCTTGATCAGCTCGGAACGCATCTGGTTACGCAGCTTGGCATCCAGGTTGGACAGCGGCTCATCCATTAACAGGACCTTCGGGTTTCTGACGATGGCCCGGCCGATGGCGACTCTCTGCCTCTGACCACCGGATAAGGCCTTGGGCTTGCGGTCCAGATACTGAGTGATGTCCAGAATCTCTGCCGCTTCCCTGACCTTGCGGTCGATCTCATCCTTGGGAACCTTCTTGATCTTCAGTGAATAGGCCATGTTGTCATATACGGTCATGTGCGGATAAAGCGCATAGGACTGGAAGACCATGGCAATGTCGCGGTCCTTTGGTTCAACATCGTTGACCAGCTTGCCGTCGATGTAAAGTTCACCGCTGGTGATCTCTTCCAGACCGGCAACCATTCTCAGCGTCGTGGACTTGCCGCAGCCGGAAGGTCCGACAAGAACGATGAATTCATTGTCCTTAATGTCCAGACTGAACTGCTGAACGGCAACGACACCTTCATCAGTGATCTGCAGATTGATCTTTTTTTCTTCTTCGCCGGCTTTTTTCTTGCGGAAAAGGCCTCTGCCTCTGTTCTTGCTTTCAGTATTTGAATAGATTTTCTTAATATTCTTTAATAAAACTTCTGCCATATTAATTCTCCTTTAACCCTTAACGGAACCGGATGTTACACCCTTGATGATCGACTTGGACAGGATCATGTAAATTACCATGACCGGTAAGATGGCCATGACCATCAGCATATAGACCTTGCCCATGTCAAATTTGGAATAGTCGGCGCTTCTCAGCGTGGCGATCATGACCGGAACGGTCTTCTTCTGCGCGTCATTAAGCAGAAGAGCCGGCATGAAGTAGTTGTTCCAGGAGCCGACAAATGAGAAGATCATCTGGACGGCGATTGCCGGTTTCATGATCGGCAGAACGATCTGATTGAAGATCTTGAACTCATTGGAGCCGTCGATCCGGGCTGCCTCAACCATTTCCAAAGGCAGCGTGGCTTCCAGATACTGTCTCATATAGAAGTAAACGGAAGGAGCGGCGATGGAGGGGATGATCAACATCCAGAGCTTATTGGTCAGATGGTACTTGAAGGCCAGCTGGATGAATCCGACCGCAGAGACCTGAGAAGGGATCATCATGATGGCCAGAATGAACAGGTGGATCAGCTTCTTGAAGCGGAAGTTGTAGACATAGGTGCCATAAGCCGTCAGCGCTGAGAAGTATGAGGTCAGGATGGCGGACAGACAGGCGACAATGAAACTGTTCTTCATGCCTACCGGAATGGAGATCGAACTGTCATTCCAGGCATTGATGAAGTTCTTCAGCGCGTTGCCGCCGGGAATCATGGTGAAGCCGGCCTGCAGCTGAGCGTTGGAACGCGAGGAGTTGATGAACATCAGATAGAAGAAGAACAGGCACAGGAAGGACAGGAAGATCAGGACCGTATAGACGATCAGCCGGGAAATGAGCAGCTTTAATTTCGCGATGGTATTGATATTGTTTTTCATCTCTTTTTCCTCCCTACTTCTTATTTCCGGCAATCGTCCTGAAGACGAAGGTGGAAAGTATGGCTGTGATGATAAACAGCAGCACGCTTACGGCGCCGGCCATGCCGTAGTTCTTGGAAATGCCTAAGAACTGGTTGAGATACATGATCAGCGTCATGGAAGTGTTGTCCGGCGTGCCCTTGCCATTGGTCAATACCTGCGGAACGTCAAACATCTGAATGCCGCCGATCATTGAAGTAATGAATACGTAGATGAAGATCGGCATCAGTAGCGGCATGGTGATGTGGAAGAAGACCTGCGTTGATGAGGATCCGTCCAGTCTGGCGGATTCAAACAGGCTTTCATCAATGCCCTGAATGCCGGCCATCAGCAGAATGGTCGTATTGCCGAACCACATCAGGAAGTTCATTAAGGCGATCAGGCTGCGCACCGAGATCTTGATGGCCAGGAAGTTGATGGCCTTATCGATTGCCCCGGTACTGATCAAAAGCTGGTTGATCGGCCCTACCTGTGAGAACAGGGCGAAGAACAGCATCGCAAAGGCCGAGGCCATGATCAGGTTAGGCATGTAGATGACCGTCTTGAAGAATTGCTGGCCCTTGATGTTCAGCCTGGTACTGGTGAAGAACAGCGCCAGCAGCATGGCGACAACAAACTGGGGAACAGCACCGATGATCCAGAGGATACCGGTGTTCAACGTGAACCTGATGATGGGAATGTAGCCGGCTGTATTTGGTGAGAACAGCTTGGCATAGTTTCCCAGACCGACGAAATTCGGACCGATGACATTCAGACCGTCGCGGTAGTATTCGAAGAAACTGTTATAGATGGTCAGCATCTGCGGATAAAGAGTAAAGATGACATAGACTACGAAGAAGGGAATGATGAAGATGTACCCCCACTTGGCGTAGGATATGGATTTTTTCTTTTCCGCCTTTTTTGTTTTACCCATATTTTTACCTCTTTCATTTTCTTGAATGAACACTCAACCTTCTGCTCATTCAAGGAAGAAACTGTGGCAGACGGACGCCTGCCACAGTTTCGCTATTTCAGATTACCGACTATTACTCAACGACAACGCTGGGATAAGTAGTTCTGATGAAATCCTTGAAGTTGGCGAGAGCCTGATCCTTAGTGCTCTGTCCGTTCAGGAATTCACGGAAGTAGGTCTGAATGCCTTCGTTGCACAGCTGATCGTACGGAGTGATGTGCTGGAACTTGATGTCCTTGGCCAGTTCGGCGAAGACGGCGACATCGTTCTGTCCGCCTAAGAAGGCTGAACCATAGCTGGCATCAGCAGCCAGAGCATTGTTGATCTTCTGGTTGTTGGAGAACTGAGCTTTTTCCCTGACCAGTTTTTCGCAGACTTCTTCATTGTTGATGAAGGTATTCATGATGTCAGCGACCATGGTCGGGTTGTCAGTACCGGTAGCAGCGAGCATCCAGGTGCCGCCCCAGAAGTGAGCCTGCGGGCCCTTGCAGATAGCCCAGTCGCCGGAGCAACCCTTTTCAGGATCCTGAGCATTGCCCATGCAGAAGTTGAAGTACCAGGCCGGTCCGAAGAAGCACATGGTCTTGCCATCGGCGAACATCTGATCGTTCTTTTCAGCATCCCAGATACCAAAGGCACCCGGAGCATAGCCTTCAGTCATGTACTTTTCAGCCTGAACCATCCAAGCCTGAATGTTGGCATCGATGTTCAGCTTGCCATCTTCAACCCAAGCGGAAGTAACGTTGTTGGAGAAGGTGCGGTAGGTCTCTAACGGTGTCGGAACCATGTAGTAGCCCTTGGCCTTGGCATCAGCGGCTACGGCATCGAACAGTTCCCAGGAATTTAACTTAGCCTGTACTTCGGCCGGATCATCGGTACCTAAGACAGCCTTGGCAATGGAGCGTCTGTAGATCAGAGCTGACGGGCAGCACTGGAAGGAAACGCCCTTGACAACGCCCTTGGCATCGGAAGCAGCTTCAACAGTATACTTGTAGGTGTTTTCGAAATTGGTGACGCCGATTGACTTGACATCCATGGTGGCATCAGAGTTGGTGTACTTGATGATGTAGTCTGCTTCAGCCAGGAACATGTCGACTTTTTCATCAGCGGCAGCGTTAGCCTGGTTCAGTAAGGCGGCATCGAGAGCATCCTGATAAGCGCCGTTGTCAGAAGGATAGGTTGTACGCTTGATGGTAACATCACCCTTCTTGACATTGTATTCGTCGATCTTTTCATCGGCATAATACTCAGTAAGGAAGCCCCAGAACTCATCGTTCCAAGTCCAGAGATTCAGAACTTTTCCTTCTTCCTGAGTCGGTTCAACTGGCTTGGTACAGCCGGCTAATGAAACGATCATCAGTACTGCAAGGATTGCACTTAATAACTTTTTCATATTTTCCTCCTTCGTTAATTAAGTTTACTGACATATTTATGTAAGCCGCTTAGCGGTTAACATCTTTTTAATTAAGGCGGCGGACGGTGTGTCCTTCAACGAGCTCACCGGCTACAACGGAGTGCTCAGGGCTGTCGGCGGGATTTTCAATGGCATCGACCAGCCGCTTGCAGGCCAGCCGGCCCAGTGACTGGGCGTCCTGACGGTAGGTGGTGATGCCCATGAAACGGGCCATCTTGATGCCGTCGTAGCCCATGACCGAGATCTCATCAAGCGAAGGATCATTGTCATCATGGAAGCGGGATATCGTACCGATCAGCGAATAGTCATCAGGGAAGATGATGCAGGTCGGCTTGTCCGGCCGCTGCAGCAGTTCTCTGGCCAGCCGGTAGCTGTCGTCAATGTCATGGTAGCGGCCCTGAACGACATAGCCTTCCGGAATGTCAAGTCCCAATTCCCGGCAGGTGTTGTAGAAGCCGTCCAGTCTCTTCTTGGTAACATCAGTCAGTTCACCATGGATGAAGGCGATCCGGTCATGGCCCAGATAGTGGGCATACTTGACCAGCTGCCTTAATCCCTTGGTGTTATCAGAAATGACGGAAGAACAGTTGTCATAGTTGAAATCGATGGCCACTGCCGGAATGTCGGAGTCGACCAGTTCCAGGATCTGGGGATCGGTGAAGTCAGCGGTGATGATGACGACACCATCGAAGTTACGGTACTTGCAGTGGTTGAGATAGCTGGAAGTCATGCCGTCGACGCGGTTATTGATGAAGGTAATGTCATAACCGCTCTCTTCAGCAGCCCAGCGGAAGCTTTCCAGAATTTCTGAGAAATACTCGTGAGCCAGGCCGGCGTCCATGCTGTCAACGAACAGCACGCCGATGTTGTTGGTCCGGTTGGTCTTCAGGGCCCGGGCGGAAGCGTTGAGCATGTAGCCCATCTCTTCAGCGGCCTTTCTGATCTTTTCCCGGGTAGCCGGGGAGATGTCCTTCTTATCAGACAGGGCCTTGGAAACGGTCGCAACTGATACATTACAGCGTTTGGCAATTTCCTTCATTGAGACCATGTTCTGTCCTTACCCCCCTGTCTACTTAATCGTTTTCTTGATTTCAGCATAGCACATTTTCGGAGTTTGTAAATACTTTTTTTGAAAACGCTCACAAATTTTTGTTTTTTCGGTTGTTTTTGCCAAAAAAAGGCTATATTATATAGAAAAGAGGTCGAAATCTATACTTAATCGGTTAAGTAAAAGACGAAAATAAGGAGTTTGCATATGAAATTTGGGCATTTTGACGATCAGAAAAAGGAATATGTTATTGAAAAATACGCTACCCCGCTGCCCTGGATCAACTATCTGGGATCGGACAGCTTCTTCACCCTGCTGTCAAATACGGCCGGCGGATACAGTTTCTATAAGGACGCCAGGCTGAGAAGGGTAACCAGATACCGCTACAACAACCTGCCGCTGGATCAGGACGGCTTCCATATTTATATAAAGGACGGCGAAAGCATCTGGAACCCCGGCTGGCAGCCGGTCCAGAGCGAACTGGACAGCTACCAGTGCCGCCACGGTCTCGGCTACAGCGTCATCACCGGTTCCAAGAACGGTATTGAAGCCCGTCAGGAACTGCTGGTTCCCAAGCATGACAACATTCTGTTACAGCGAGTCACCATCAGGAACAACTCAACCGCTGCCAAGGACATTGACATGTTCTCCTTCGTGGAATTCTGCCTGTGGGATGCCATGGACGATTCCACCAACTTCCAGCGCAACTACTCAACCGGAGAAGTTGAGGTTGAAGGCAATGTCATCTACCATAAGACGGAATATCGGGAAAGAAGAGACCATTACGCCATCTTCTACACTAACAAGCCCTTTGATTCCTTTGACACCTCCCGGGAAAGCTTCATGGGCCTTTATGGCTCCCCGCGTAACCCCCAGGCTGTTCTGCAGGGCCGCTGCGGCAATTCCCTGGCCCATGGCTGGCAGCCCGTCGGCGCCCATCATTTCCACCTGCATCTGGAAAGCGGCGAAAGCTTCTCCGTCATTATCGGCCTTGGCTATGTTGAAGTGCCGGTTGCCGAAAAGTTCATCGCTCCCTCCGTCATCAACAAGAAGAACGCTTATGAATTAATCAACAAGTACAGCACTGACGAGCAGTTTGATCAGGCCATGAATAACCTGAAGGACTTCTGGGACAACCTGCTGGCCGGTTTTGAGGTCCATACCGATAACGAGATCGTCAACCGCATGGTCAACATCTGGAACGCCTACCAGTGCATGGTCACCTTCAACATGTCCCGTTCCGCTTCCTATTTCGAATCCGGCATCGGCCGGGGCATGGGTTTCCGCGATTCCTGTCAGGACCTGCTGGGCTTCGTCCACATGATCCCGGAAAAGGCCCGGGAGAGGATCCTTGACATCGCTGCCACCCAGAAAGCAGACGGCGGCGCTTACCATCAGTATCAGCCTCTGACCAAGAAGGGCAACTCCGACATCGGCGGCGGCTTCAATGACGACCCGCTGTGGCTGATTGCCTGCACGGATGCCTATATTCGGGAAACCGGAGACTGGGACATCCTTAAGGAAAAGGTCGACTTCGATAATAATCCGGAACTGGCCGATACTCTTCTCGAACACCTGCGCCGCAGTTTCAATTACACTCTGAACAACCTCGGACCGCATAAGCTGCCGTTGATCGGCCGGGCCGACTGGAATGACTGTCTGAACCTGAACTGCTTCTCCGAGCATCCGGGCGAATCCTTCCAGATCACCGGACCGTCCGAAGGACCGGTCGCCGAATCTGTCTTCATCGCCGGCATGTTCGTCAAGTACGGCAGGGAATATGCCAACATCCTCAGCCATCTGGGCATAAGGGAAGAAGCCGACAAGGCTTATCGTGCCGTTGAGCAGATGAGCAAGACCATTCTGGAAAGCGGCTGGGATGGCGAATGGTTCTTACGCGCCTACGATGCCTTCGGCCAGAAGGTCGGCTCTCACGAGTGCGATGAAGGCCAGATCTTCATTGAGCCGCAGGGCATGTGCATCATGGCCGGCGTCGGTGTGGAAACCGGCCAGGCTCAGAAAGCCCTGGATTCCGTCAAGGAAAGACTGGACACCCGCTTCGGAATCGTTCTGAACAATCCCGCCTATACAACTTATCGTCTCAACCTTGGTGAGATTTCCTCTTATCCGCCCGGATATAAGGAAAACGCCGGCATCTTCTGTCACAATAACCCCTGGGTCATCTTTGCGGAGACCATCATGGGTCATGGCGACCGTGCCTTTGAGCTCTACAAGAAAACCTGTCCGGCTTTCCTGGAAGAGATATCCGAGATCCACCGCACTGAGCCTTATGTCTATTGCCAGATGGTAGCCGGCAAGGATGCCCCCACCTTTGGAGAAGGAAAGAACTCCTGGCTGACCGGTACGGCTGCCTGGACCTTCACCGTACTCACCGAAGGCATTCTGGGCATTCAGCCGGATTATGAAGGTCTGACAATCAACCCCTGCATCCCGCACACTGTCAGACAGTTCAAGGTCAACCGTCTGTTCCGCGGCACCATGTACCATATCACCATCGATAATCCCGACGGTGTGGAGAAAGGCGTCCGGGCCATCAAAGTCAACGGTGAAAGCGTCCCGGTTGGACCGCTGCCGCTGACAGCTGACAAAGAAGTAAACGTTGAAATCACCATGGGCTAGGGTTATGACCCCGCTGTCCTGAAGGAGGATCATATGATCTATAACTCCCAAACCGCCAGAAGTGAAACAAACAGAGCCTCTGAACATGCTTCAGAGGTTTTTGGCGAAAGACTGTGCGGCTATACAGATGCCCTGTGGCTGTCCGCTGACAAAAAACGCCTGTTTGCGGTTACCGGCTTGCCATTTCCGGCGCCGGTTGCCGGTAAACTGCTCAACGATCCTCTGCTGTACCGGCTGTTTGAAAACGGGAATAATCTACTGCTTTCTCTCAGTCAGGACATCAGGCTGGAAAAAGATGGCCAGCAAATCGATCTCAAATTATCGGAAAAGGAGCGGATCGGTGAGCTTCTCCAAAGCGTATTGGCCGCTGCCGGCCGGCTGAATGAACAGGGAGATCTGCGCATTTACCTGCAGTCACCGCTGATCGGCACCCATTATGCCGTCAACCTGCTGCTGGGCAACCGGGAAAACTATCCCGACCCGCTGCAAACAACTCCAAAGAGCGTCCTTGACCACTTCGGCCGCGGTTCCTTCCGTTCATCACAGGAAAAGCAGGTGCTGGCCACCCGCTACGAGCTCAATCCGGACATCAATGGGGAGACAGCCAACCGGCAGTTCTACCTGACTGAAGACGGACGGCAGATATTCTATTCTCTGGACGGCCAGCGCAATGTCAGGGAAGCCTTCTGCATCCACCACAACAACTATTCTGAAATCACCTACAGGACTAACGGTGCTCTGGAAATAAAGCGCACCATCTTCATCCTGCCCCAACAGGGCGGCATGCCCTCAGCCGTAGAAGCTCAGCGCATCGCCATTACCAATAACGGTCTGCAGCCACGCAATCTTCGAATCGTGGTCACCGGCATGTTCGGCATTACCGATCCCGGAACCCTGACCAGCGACATCATCTATGCCAATGTCGTGGTGGAAAGCGAAATATGCTCAGTTGACGGCCGTCCCGTCGCCGTCAGTGCCCATCATCAGCCCAAGCAATGCAATGGAGAAAAGCGCTTTGCGATGCTTCTGAAGGATGGGGAAGGCATGGATGAATACACCAGCGACGTCAATGGTTTTCTGGGCAGTGGCAGTTATGAGCGACCGGAGGGTCTGTTCAGGCTGTCCAACAGCCACTCACGGCGGGCCGCCAGTTTCTATGCCATGGCCAAGAGCTTTACCGTTGAGCCCGGACAGACAGTTTATCTGGACGAATTTGTCGGCATGAGCGAAGACCCCACAGATGTCCGGGAAGATTTCCGGAAGCAGCTGGTATGTCTGTATGAACGCTACCGCAATCCCGGACAACTGGAGATGACCCTGCAGAAAGTCATTAAGGACGCGGCTGATTACCGCCGCTATCTGTCAGTTCAAACCGACGATCAGGATCTTAATGCCTATCTATCTAACAACCTGCCCTTCCAGGTCTTATATCAGACTTACATATCCCGTTCCTTTGCCTGGACACAGAAATCCTACCGGGAAACCGGATTCCGGGAAATCCAGGACCTCTTTGCCTCAATGTATTATCTGCATGGTCAGGGCAAGGATGAACTGATCAGGCAGCTGTTAGCAGCCTGGATCAGAAACGTCTTTGAAATGGGCTACGCCTATCACAACTTCACCACCCGCGGCAAAGAGCCCGGCATGTGTTCTGACGACCAGCTCTGGCTGGCTCAGGCCGTTTACCGCTATGTGCGCTTAAGCGGTGATCACGATTTCCTTAACCAGACCTTTACCATGGCCTCTACTGATAGAAGCCGCCGGCTCATTGACACTCTGAAAGCCATCCTGATCTATTCAGGCAGGATCTCTGTCGGAAAGCATTCCCTGCCCCTTCTGGACCGTGCTGACTGGAATGATACCCTGAGACTGGATAAGAACGTCTATGATGGACCGGAAAAGGAAGAACTCTATTATAAGCAGCTCAGGGAAAACGATCAGACTTATGGAGTCCCGCTGGAAAGCAACCAGTCAGAAAGCGTCATGAATGCCTTCCTGCTGGTAATTGCGGCCGACAACATTGCCTATCTGGCCTCACTGGTCAACGAAAAGGAAACTGCTGAACTGGCTGAAGAGATAAGGAAGAATACCCTTGACAGCATTCAGAAAAACTGCTGGAAGGGCGACTTCTTTGCCCGCTGTCTGATCAACGATGAACGGCCCTACAAATATCTGGGCAGCCGCGGAGACAATCTGTCACTGGACGAAAACATCGACGGATCCTATTACCTCAACTCCTTCAGCTGGGCCCTGCTGGCCGATGCCGCTGATGAAAGTCAGATTGCATCCATGCTGGATGTCATTGACCGCCATCTGAAGAGCACTGCCGGATTGAAACTGTGCACCCCGGTCAATTACGACCTGCTGGGAGTCATCACCGGCACTTCCTTCTACTTCCCGGGTGACCGGGAAAACGGCGGTGTCTTCAAGCACGCAGCCATGATGGCTACCGTTGCATCACTGAAAAAGGCCAAGAGCGTCCGTGATCCGGCCTTGGCTAAACGGCTTTGTGACCTGGCCTTCTTCATGATCGATAAGACCCTTCCTTATAAGACTCTGGAAGATCCCTTTGTGCTTAAGGGCAACCCCCGTTTCTGTACCCAGTACAACAACTCTCAGACCGGTGAGAATATCGGGCCGATCCTTTCCGGAACCGCCTCCTGGCTGACGCTGGCGCTGTACGAAGTCTGCGGTATCGATCTTAACGGCGATACCATTACTTTTAACCCCATCATTAACCGTCCCCAGTTTGCCTACCAGCTGAACATCAGCGGTACGCAGCTGAATGTGAAAATTGACGGAACAGAGAATTACCGTCTTAGCAGTAAATCTCGGCTCTATCTTGACGGCAAACCGATCTCCTCCTCTCTCCAATTGCCAAAAGATAAGAGAGCCCATGAAATTAGCATAATTCTCTAAAAAAAGGAAAACAGCCAACAGGCTGTTTTCTCTTTTATAACAGTTTTACGGTCTCATCAAGCACGTCTTTCATGTGCTCATCGATGAAGCCAAAGTCCATTTCCTTGTAGCTCCAGGCAGCCCGGCCTATGCCATGCTCCTCAAATACTTCATGGATCATCCGGTACCATTGAACGGTCTGATGGGCGTCAGCCAGATTTATGACCCCATACTCGCCGCAATAAAGAGGAACATCCCTTTCTTCAGCAACGCTGATCGCTTCGGCGAATATCCGTCGGAAATAATCGGCACTTAACTTCTCTTCATCTGGATCATAGCCAACCATCGGCCGTCCGGTAACTTCCGGTGCTTCCAGTCTCATGATTGCCAGATCCTCATCAATGGAAATGCGGTAGTCATGAGGCATCGCCGGAATCCAGTAGGCTCCCTGATGGGTGAATACCAGCGGGTTGTAGCAATGGAAATTGTAGACGATGTTTTCATCATGGGGCTTCCGAAGGTCCTTAACGGCTTCGACGCTGTTGTTGTAGTACCCTCCGATCAAGATCCTGGTCTGCGGACAGATCTTTCTGATCCTCTCCACACATCTGTCAGCTATCTCATTCCAGATCTCGCAGTAGGCTTTATCAGTGACTTCATTCAGCAATTCAAAGGCTATCCTATCGCCATGTCCACCAAAGCGACGGGCAATCTCTTCCCACAGCCGGTAAAATCTCTCCTGATACTCTTCCCTTTCAAAAAAGCCTTCTTCACCTTCCTTGCGGTCAAAGCTGAACCCATAGGTCTTGTGCAGGTCAATGATGACGTTCAGGCCATAATTCATTGCCCAGTTTATGCCATCCTGAAGATGGGCAAATCCGGATTCGAGATAATTACCCTGTTCATCCTCAAACAGGTTGTAGTCAACGGGAATGCGGATATGGTCCAGCCCCCACCGGCTTATTCTTCTGATGTCTTCCTCTTTAATGAAATTGCGGAAGCGTTCTTCGCTGTAATCGCACTGCGACAGCCAGCCTCCCAGATTGATGCCCCGCTGAAATCCTTCAAACTTCTTCATGTGATTCTCCTTGCTGTCTGAGCCTGCGGCAAACCTGCCCGGCCGTTATAATTTCTGATGTAAACCCGATCATTACTGCCAGCAGTAAAAATGATCAGGAAACTTTATCTAAATTATAGGTTAAAGAAGCCCTGTGTTAAAGGGCAATCTTGAGTGCCCCTTCTCCCTGTCTTCAAATAAACGACTGTCGTTGTTCCCTTGAATCATTCGGTAATCGCATTTCTTTTCTTTCTTGCGGCCATGTTTTTTTATCGTCTCGATTGTGGAACAACTCTCAATAACTTATAATATTGTTAAATAGGGACACGATCCCAGGAGGAAAAAATGAAAAAGATTATTTGTTTGATTTTGTCCGCCTTGCTTGTCTGCAGTCTGTTTGGCTGTGGCAATAACGGTGGCGGCGGCGACGAGCCCGTTGGTGGCGGCAAGCTGGTTATCTATTCACCAAACACTGATGCACTGTGTGCAGCTGCTGAAGTGTTCGGCGATAAATACGGAATTGAAGTCCAGTTCATCAATGCCAAGACCGGCGAATGTCTGGAAAGAATCGCTGCTGAAAAGGACAACCCGCAGGGCGATATCATGTATGGTGGCATGAACTATGCAAACTCCTTCAATCCGGAATACAAGCCGCTGTTTGAAGAATACGTCGCAAAGGGAGATGACAAGCTTCCTGAAGCTTATCAGAACTTCAACGGCATTACCACTCACTACTGCCTGGATGGTTCCGCAGCTCTGCTGGTAAACGTTGAGGAATACAAGAAGCTCGGTCTGAACATCGATGAATTCGATTCTTATGAAGACCTGTTACAGCCTGAACTGTTCGGCAAGATCGCCATGGGCGACCCGGCTTCTTCATCCAGTGCCTGGGCTGAACTCACCAACATGCTTCTGGTCAAGGGCGATGAACCGTATGATGAGAAGGCTTGGGAATGGGTCAACACCTTTGCCAAGAACCTGAACGGTGTCATCATCGATGGTTCTTCCGCAATCTATAAGGGAACTTATGAAGGCGAATATGTCGTCGGTGTCTCTTATGAAGACCCCTGCGTCGGTCTGTTAGTTGACCAGGCTAAACTGGGTAAAGAGATCGTCCGTCTGGTATATCCTTCAGAAGGTGCCGTATGGCTGCCGGCTGGCGCTGCCATCATCAAGAACGCTCCGAACATGGAAAACGCCAAGTTATTCATGGACTGGCTGATTTCTGACGAAGGCCAGAGAGAGATCGCCAAGACAACCGCACGTCCGGTTAATCCGAACATTGCCAACACTTCTGAACTGATGACCCCGTTCGCACAGATCAAGGTCGTCTATGAGAACATGGAACTCTGCGGTTCCCACAAGAAGGAGTGGCAGACTCGTTGGACAGAAATGTTCAATGCTGCAAAGCAATAAAAAAGCAACAATAAAATAATTAATCAGTCTAGGTTGGAAATATGAGTGTTAACATTAAGATTCGTGATGCTGTAAAAAAATACGGCGATAATACAATAATTTCTGACTTATCACTGGACATCAAGGAGGGTGAGTTTTTTACCCTCCTTGGTCCATCTGGATGTGGTAAGACGACATTGTTGCGTATGATTGCCGGCTTCAACTCTATTGAAGGAGGAGATTTTTATTTTGGTGACACCAGAATAAACGACATGGACCCGGCAAAGCGTAATATCGGCATGGTTTTCCAGAACTATGCCATTTTCCCAAACATGACAGTTGAAAAGAACGTCGCTTTCGGTCTGAAGAACCGGAAACTGCCTAAGGAAGAGATCGCATCCAAGACGGATCAATTTCTTAAACTGATGAAGATTGATGAATATCGCGATCGTATGCCGGAAAGACTCTCCGGCGGTCAGCAGCAGCGTGTCGCCTTGGCAAGAGCCCTGGCGATCCCTCCGGATGTCCTGTTAATGGATGAACCGCTCTCCAATCTTGATGCCACGTTAAGAGTTGAAATGCGCACCGTCATCAAGCAGATCCAGAACGAAGTGGGAATCACGCCTGTCTACGTGACTCATGACCA
>JAEEGL016564638.1_pt1 | contig 28091 bp, 21 predicted proteins | sample 9134231 | NCBI WGS metagenome assembly JAEEGL01 (sample SAMN16246548, study PRJNA631951) | gut metagenome | biome: gut microbiome; feature: rumen; material: fiber-attached | host: Bos | place: Iran: Karaj | collected 2018-10
GCCTCGGGGAGGATGTCCGCGAGGTGGGTGGCCTTGATCTTCGAGCCGGCGATGGTCGTGAGGAAGGGCGACACCGCGCAGTCAGGCCCGCCGAAGTGCTTCATCAGGCAGCGGCGGAACGAAAGATGGGTCACGCCGCGCAGCGGGGCGAGAACAAGCCGCCGAATCGCCGGATCGTCGAATCGTCGGATTGTCGCCCGCCTCATTGTGCCTTCCGCCTTCCGCATTTGCCAATCAGCGGTCGAGGGTGATGCGCCGCCGAAGATAGGTGGGGACGTCGAGGTCCTCGCCGTTGAGGATGGTTCCTTCAACGCCTTGGAAGCGGCCTCGGCCGGAGGCGCCCAGCGAGAGCTTTGAATCGGCTCGCGAACGGCGGCGCCGCGGGCGGGATTCGCCCGCGACAGTCTGAAGCTCGTCGGCGGCGGCCTCCTGAACGGTGTCGGCGGAGGGCCGGATGGAGTCGAAGAAAAGTGCGACGAGCCGGATGGTGCCGGCATGGCGTTCGTCGAGGACGGTGGAGAGGTTGAAGGAGCAGGCGGCGGGGAGGGCGGATCGAAGGCGGCCGGAGACATCCGAGAGCTCGGCGAGGCGGAGGTCGGCGCCGGCCAGGACGCCGACGAGCACGGCTTGGACGCCGTCGAGTGCGGGGGTGGCGCCGAGAAGGGACGAACGGCAGAGGGCGCCGACGCATTCGGATGCGCGTTCGGGCCCTTCGGCGGCGGCCACTGCGAAACGGCAGCGGCCGGCGGATTGCATGAGGAGGGAGGAGAGCTTGGCGGGGCCTAGGGAGATGTAGCCCGGGCTGAGGATAAGGGACCAGAGAAGCGTAAGGGCTTGGCCCAGGCGGGACTCGGCGGCGGACATGGCCTTGGAAAGGGGTGCGTTGCGGTCGGGTGCGTAGAGGTCGTCTAGCCGGAGGGCGACAAGCGCATCGGTGTTTTCCTCGAGAACGGGAAGGGCGCGTTGCGCGACGGTGGTGCGCTCCCTGCCCTCGAACTCGAAGGGGAGCGTGGCGATGCAGAGCGAGACGGCGCCGAGGGAGCGGAGGATGGCGAGAACCTGGGGCGTGGCGCCGGTGCCGACGCCTCCGCCCAGGGCTGTCACAACGACGGCGATGCGTGCGTTCTTGACGGCGTTCCGGATGGTGTCGATGTCGTCGGTGGCGGCCGTGTGGCCCTTGACGGCGTCGCCCCCCGTGCCGCAGCCGTCGTAGCGGGTGGCGCCGATGAGCATGCAGCGCATGCCCCCTATTGAACGGGACGTGACGGCGTCGGTGTCGAAACCGACGGCCTGGATGCCCGGACCGAAGCGCGTGGCGGCGGCTGATGCGAAGCGGCATCCGCCGCCACCTACGCCGACAAGAAGCATGTTTGCGGCGGTTTCGTTCATCGGCTGAAAATCCTCCGGAAAAAGTCCTTCATGCCCGTGTCGTGGTAGGTGCGGATTCCATACTGGATGAGGCCGATCGCCGTGGCGAATGCGGGATGGTTGGGAACGTTGTCGAGGGCGGGGCTGAAGACGGCCGGCTCGCCGATGGCGCAGGGCACGCCGAAGATGGACTGGCCAAGCTCGCAGAGGCCTGGAAGGGCGGCTCCGCCGCCCGTGAAGACGACTCCGGTCCCGAGCTTGGTGAGAAGGTCGGCGTCGTGCAGGCGGGAGCGGACGATGTGGAGCGTCTCGGCGACGCGGGCATTGATGACCGTGTGCAGGGCCTTGAGCGAGATTGTCTGGTCCTGTTTGCCGAAGTCGTTGGGTACCGAAAGGCGCTTCAGGCCCGTCGCGGGGCTGATGACGGCGCTGCCGTGCTGGAGCTTGAGCTCTTCGGCGCGCGCCTGCGGGATGTTGAAGGCGAGGGCGAGGTCGTTCGTGACGTGTTCGCCGCCGACCGAGACGGAACCTGCGGCGGCCATCACGTTGCCCGCGTAGGCGAGGTAGTTCGTAGTGCCGCCGCCCAGGTCGATGACCGCGACGCCATTGCGTTTCTGATCGGGCGTGAGGACCGCGAGGGCGGAGCAGAGGCCGCTGAAGACGATGTCGTCGACGTCGAGTTCCGCTGCGACGGCGACGCTCCGCATGTTCTCGACGGGATTTCGTCGGGCGTGGATGAGGAGCATGTTGAGGAGGAGTTGCGAGCCCTGAAGTCCCTCCGGCTTGACGATGCCGCTCTGGCCGTCGAGGCTGAAGTTCTGGGTGATCGTATGCATCACCTCGCGCCCGTCGGGGAGCTGGATTTCCTTGACGCGCTCGGTGACCTCTTCGACGTCCTCGCGCGTCACGATCCGGTCACGAGACAGGATCGCCACGGAAGCTTGGTTCTGCGAGGCCTCGACATGGCCGCCGCTGACGGCGAGGACGACGCGTCCGATGTCGACCTGGCTTTCCTCGGAAGCCTGCTTCACGGCCATCTCCACGCCGACCTTGGCGTGCTGGAGGTCCACGACCTGTCCCTTGTGGACGCCGGTCGTAGGATAGGCGCCCTTGCCAATGATGCGTACGCGGCGGGCCTGGTCGAGCTCGCCCACGAGCACCACGGTCCGGGTCGTTCCGATTTCAAGCGCCGCAATGGGGGGAATGGCCATCTTTTCGCTTTCCTTCCGCTACCGGCCGTAGCCGTGGCCGGGGATTGTAAAGTCGAACTCCTTGCAACTCTGGCTGCGGGGATCCTGGATTGCCGCGACATAGCCGTCGAGCTGGGCGATGAGCCAGCGTCGGCCTTTCTCGGTTCCGCGGCCCATCTCCTTCCAGGCGAGCTTCATGCGGCGTCCGTCGGTGAACTTGCAGGTGAGGTAGTCGATCTTGGAGACGTCGAGGGCGACGAGAAACCCCTTTCGAAGTTCGCTCTGGCCAGCCTCGAGGCACTGGAGGAGCTCGAGGGCGGCCGCCATCATCCGGTGGGAGGTGATCTTCAGTCCTGGCGCGAGGGACTTCTGGGGATAGCCGGTGATGACGGGGAGCTGTTCGATGCCTCGGTAGCGGGCGAAGACAACGGCTTCCTTGTCGATCGCGAGGTGGAGTTCGCCAAACCTGGCGAGAGGAGCGCGTTCGGTGGCGACGACGACAATCCGGTTGGACGCCGCGCGCGAAATCGACAGGGTGGCAAGTGCGGGCGCGGCCTGGAGAACCTTCTCCTGGCGTCGGCCGAGGTCGTTCGCAAAGAGGTCTTCCTTCGGGTCGAAGAAGGGCATGCCTTCGCGGAGGCGGAGGTATTCGAGAAGCAGGTGCTTGGGGACGGCCTCGCCCGAGGAGATGTCAATGCGTTCGACGGTTTGTTCGGGAATTTGAACGCCAAAGAAGTCGCCGCCGAAGAAGTACAGGCGGAGCAGACCTCGCAAAAGCGACAGGCAGATGGCCAGAACGGCGGCCGTCCCTCCCAGCCGGAGAACGCGGCGTTGCCCGTCGGAGAGCGCGCCCCCACCGGTTGCGCGGGCGTTGAGTCGGCGCATTGCGCGGGACGGGGAGGCGTTGGTCTTTTTCCGGGCCGAAAACATGATCAACCATTATAGAGGATTGCGCGCCTAAAATACAAAACAAATAGAAAACGGGAAGTGGCGCAATCGGTTTTGCTTGTCTTAGGCAGGGCAAGCGGCTACAATTCACTCGTTTCGCCCATGGTGTTTGGAAGCCTATTTTTTCTAACCGTATTTCTCCCGCCGGTTCTGGCAGGCCACTGGTTTCTGCAATGGTCGGGCCGCAAATTCCGTCTTGGGGCGGCTCCGGCAAACCTTTGGCTGCTTGCCGCCTCGTTCGGGGCCTGCATTCTTTCCGATCTGCGGGGATTTCCGGCTTTTCTGTGCTGCGCGGTTGTGACGGATCTGCTCGCTCGCCTTGTGGCGGGGTGCCCTGCGCAGCGGCATCGGCGGAATCTGCATATCCTCGCCCTTTTCCTGAATCTCGGCCTTCTGTGCTACTTCAAGTACGCCGGGGTGCTTGCCCATTGGACGGGCGTCCTTGCCGGCCACTCCTGGGTGCCCGTGCCGGAGCTGACGCTTCCACTAGGCGTGAGCTTCTGGATCTTCCGCGCCATCAGCTACGTGGCGGATGTGGCGCGCGGCGTCCATCCTCCTGCGCGCAACCCACTCGACTTCCTCTGCTACATGGCTCTCTTCCCCATTTTCGTATCGGGTCCCATTGTCCGCTGGGCCGATGTGGCCGCGTCCTTCCAGGATCGGCCCTTCTCGCTGGCGGCGGTCGCATCCGGCTTCCGCCGCCTGCTTGTCGGCCTTGCAAAGAAGGTCCTCGTCGCGAACCAGCTCGCCCCTTTCGCCGATGCGGTCTGGGAGCTTGCCGACGCGGGCCACGCGATGAGTCCGGGCATGGCGGCGCTTGGCGTGGCCGCCTATTCGCTCCAGCTGTACTTCGACTTCTCCGGATATTCCGATATGGCGATCGGTCTCGGCCGCCTTCTCGGCTTCGACTTCCGCGAGAACTTCCTGTGGCCCTATGCCTCGGCCAGCATCCGTGAATTCTGGCATCGCTGGCACATCTCGCTTTCCTCCTGGTTCCGGGACTACCTCTACATCCCGCTGGGTGGCAGCCGCCGGGGAATGGTGCGCAGCTGCCTGAACGGACTTGCAGTCTTTACCCTGTGCGGGATGTGGCACGGTGCCGGCGTTCTCTTCGCGCTTTGGGGCTTCTGGCACGGGCTGCTCCTCTGCACCGAGCGTCTTTTCGGATCGGCGCGCGCGAAGAATGCGCCGCCACCATCGCCCCGCCCGTCCATGCTGGCCGCCTTCCGTTTCCTCTTCGCCCATGCGTATGCGCTCGCCGCCATTGCCTTCGGATGGATTCTCTTCCGGTCGGCAACGCCCGGCGGTGCCGGTGTCGTCCTGCGATCCCTCGCGGGCGTCGCGCCGCTTTCCCGGGAGTCGCGAACCCTCTGGCTCGACTGCACGCCCCTTTTTGAAGTTTCGCTCGCGCTCGGCGCACTGCTCTCCCTTCCCGTCGTGCCGGCGCTTCGCCGCGCGCTGAGACGGCATCTTCCCGCGTCGGCCGTTTGGACGCTCGAGAGCCTTGTGGCGACCGCGCTCGGCGCGGTGGCCGTGCTCTTCCTCGTTTCCGGGACGAAGCAGTCGTTCCTGTACTTCCAGTTCTGAGAGAGGCGCGATGAAGAAGACGAAGAACCTCCCGTGCGTCGCTTTGACAACACTCTGGTGCGCGGCGCTTTTCCTCCCTCTGGCCACGCGGTGCCTTCTGGTACCGGCCGGCATCGTGTCCTACGCGCCGTTCAACGCACAGGGGGAGAACCGCCCGCCCGCCCCGCGCCCTTCCGCCAGGCGGGGTTCCCCTCGTCATGTCGCCTGGAAGGATCTCGGCCGAGGTCTTGAAGCCTGGTACAACGACTCCTTCCCCTGGCGGACGGAACTCTTGCACTTCCACGGCAAGGTTTCCTTCTCCTGGCTCAAGACGCCTGTCGGCCGCGAGGTGCCCGGGCGCGGCAACTGGGTCTTCCGCCGAGGCGGCAACTGGGCCGAGCTCGACGACTATCTTGGCGCGTTCGAATTGACGGACGACGAACTGTCTGACTGGCTTGCGGTTTTCGAGGGACGCAGGGAATGGGCGCGGGCGCTCGGCACCGTCTTCCTGACCGTCCCTGCGCCGGTAAAGGCCCAGGTCTGCTGGCAGGAGATGTATCCCGCTCTCCGAAAACATCGCGGCCGAAATGTAGCCATGCAGGTCCGGGAAGCACTGGCCGACTCGCCCGCCCGGGACGACGTGCTCTTCCTCAATCCCGCCTTTGAAGCCGCCCGCGCGGCTGGCCGCGACGTCTTTTTCGACGCCGACCACCATCCGAACGCCTATGGGGTCTGGCTTCTCTACGACGGCATCAACCACCGTCTGGCCGAACTGTTCCCGAATCGCGTCCGGGCGCCCTTCCCCTGGTACGACAGCCCGCCGCCAGAGGTTCGATCCGGTCAGACCCCCGGATGCTGGCCCGATGGCGACGGTGCCCTCGCCGACGCCAGACTCGGCGTTCGGCTTGCCGTGTCCTCGCCCAGCGAAACCGTGGCCAATCTCGATGAGCCGGAGAGGCCCAAGGGCCATCCCTACTGCGACATCGTCGTAGAACGCGCGGGCGGCGGCCTCTCCATTCTCATGGCGCACGATTCCTACATGCGATTCACGCTTGCCTCCTGGCGCGGGCGGCGCGCCGACGTGCGTCTCCCCTTTGCCGAGGGCGTCGGCCATGTCCGGGCCTTGATTTTCAAGCGGTTTACAACCAGCTACCTTGAAAACGCCATTCAATCCGCCATTCCGGATGTAATCATCGAGCAGTTCCCCGAATGTCGCCTGGACCATGCGGTGAAGGACTATCTCAATCCGACAATCCGCGCCGCCGCCGTCTTCGGCCGCGGATCCGCTCCGCCGCCCGGACGCCTTCCGCGGGCGGGCGATCGAGTGGCGGTGCGCGTGGTTTTCGAGAGCGTGCACTCCCCGAAGGACGGTGCCTTGTCCGCCCTTCTTCTCTGGAACGGCCGGGAGATCGAGCGCCGCAAGGTTCTTCCCGGCGTCCGCCGCGCAGTCTTCTTCGACATCGCGGTGCCCTCGGACGGCTTACCTTCCGCCAGCGGTCTCGCCGTGGCCCTTGAAGGCGGGGCCGCCTCGTCGACAAACCTGGCCTGGCGTCTTGTGGGGCCTCTTTCGCAACGCATGCCCAGTCCATCCGGAATTTAGGCGGCGCTTCAGTCCAGAGGCGGACCTTGCATGGCCGAGGGACGCAACTTTGTTCCGGCCATTCCTTATCGCTGCCGGGCCGGCAGGCCTTATTGCTCCAGTGCCGCCACCCCTGTGCGTTCGTGTCTCGAACCCGGTCGCCGGACAAAAGCAAACGACTTCCCGGCGTGGAGGGGGTGTTTTTGACAAGGCGCACAATCTTCGCTATCATAATATGGTGATGAGACTGCCCCGTCCAGTTCTGTTGGCCGCCGTTCTTGTCGCGCCATTGCTTCTTGGTGCGGCAGGTTCTGCGGCATCGGTCGCCGACATTGCCGCAATGGCGAGGGTTGGCGAGGGCGGACGCGGGGTCGCGACGAACGAAACGCGGAGCGCTGTCTCCTCAAACGGCCTTTCACAAGCCCAGGTGCAGCAGGCGCTGATGGAGGCATGGGGGGATGTGGACGGACTGGACGGCGCCATCCCGCTTGAAGACGTGTCCTTTCCCCTCATGAGCTATCCGGATGGTAGCGTCCGTGTCCAGTTCAAGGCGCTCCACGCCTTGTTTCCGCAGGATGAGAAGGCCTATGTGCGGGGCAAGGGAATCCACATGGAGATGTTTGAGCCGGGCGGTCTGATGAGCGGCATCTTCCGCGCGGACAACTGCATTTTCGACCGCGCCACGCGAACGGGGTACTGCGAGGGACGTGTCCGCGTCCAGTACCAAAACGTCAAAATCACAGGGACGAACATGGTATGGGATCTCGAAGCGCGCAATGTCAAGGTGCTTTCAGGGGCCCGGGTGGTCGTCAACCAATTCATGAAGAATCTGGGGGGCGTATTTAGAAAATGAGAGCCAGAGTCTTTTCCTTGGTCATTTTGTGTTTCGCGCTTCTTCTGTCCGCGCATTCGTTCGCCGCCGAAGCGGCCAAGTCCGCGAAGGGGGGCAGGCGGCAGGAGACCGTCATCACGTCCAACCGCTTGGAGTACGACTATGCGGAGAGCGCCATTCTTCTGGAGGAGAACGTCCGCGTGGAAGACGCGGAGTACACGCTCACGGCCGACCGTGTGCTCGTCATGCTTGACGGGACGAACGATGTCCGCCAAGTCCGTGCGCTCGGGCACGTGGTTCTAATCAGCGGCGACCGCAGCGCCCGCTGTCCCGAGGCCGTCTACACGAAGAAGACGGGGCAGATTGTCATGAGCGGGCAGAACGACACGGCCGTCCAGCTCACGAACAAGGACGACAAGATCTGGGGGAGGAAGATCACCATCTGGCTCAATGACCAGCGCATGTTGTGCGAGCCCGCCCGGTTGAGCCTGATTGACGCAAACCCGGCAAAGGCGAGCGGCAAGGGCAGGGACGGCGAGCCAAAGCGGGTGCTTCCATAGGGGGATCGGCATGGCCCACGACGCACAGACCCATTCTCCGGGCGCCTCCCCATCCACCAACCCCGACCTCGAGGCCGTGGGTCTTGTAAAGCGCTATCGGGGACGCATGGTCGTAAAGGGGGTCTCGATCCAGGCGCGTTGCGGGGAGATTGTCGGCATTCTCGGTCCGAACGGCGCGGGAAAGACAACGTCCTTCTACATGATGGTCGGCCTCGTGAGGCCGAACGGGGGCCGGGTGGTCTTCCAGGGCGAGGACATCACGCGCCTTCCCGTCTACCAGCGCGCGCGCCGCGGACTCGGCTATCTGGCCCAGGAGGCCTCCGTCTTCCGCAAGCTCAGCGTCGAGGACAATGTCCTGGCCATTCTTGAATCGATGCCTCTGGACCGCGCGGAGCGCCGGGCGCGGTGCGCAGAGCTTCTCGAGGGGCTCCGCCTGACGCACGTGGCGAAGCAGAAGGCCTACACCCTCAGCGGCGGAGAGCGCCGAAAGCTCGAAATTGCCCGCGCGCTGGTGCGCCGCCCCACGATCCTGATGCTCGACGAACCCTTCAGCGGCGTCGACCCGCTGGCCGTCCACGACATCCAGCAGATTGTCGTCGGCCTTCGTTCCCAGGGGCTCGGCATCATCATCACGGATCACAATGTCCGCGAGACGCTCGCGGTGGTCGACCGCGCCTATTTGATCTACGAGGGGGCCGTTCTCCGCGAGGGGAGCAGCGACTTCCTCGTCAACGATCCCGAGGCGCGCAAGCTTTATCTTGGCGACGGCTTCAGGATGTAGTCCGCGTCGGACCTGCATCGGCGGCCGTCCTGGCAAAAGGAAAGGAAGGAACCATGAGCATAGAAGTAACAGCCCGGCACAAGGACATTTCGGCGAGGCTCCAGGACTACGCGCGCGAAAAAGCCGCCGCAATCGAGTCCGAGTACCCCAAGACATCGTTCGTCAAGATCGTCCTCGACTTCGACCGCCACGTCTACCGCACGCATGTCACCGCCCTGGTTGACGGCTTCCAGTTCGACGGCGATGCCGACGACAACGACAACATCATGAAGGCCATCGATGAGGCGGCGGACAAGGTCGACCGACAGATCCGCAAGCAACTCGACAAGATGGGGGACAACCGCAAGTAGCGTCTCTCGCGCCGCGGCGGCTCGCCCGCCGCGGTTCCGGAAACGACAGTCCCATGCCAGTCAAATTCCCAGAAAGCGAAACGACGGTCCGGAAGTTCTTCGAAGGCGGCGCCAAGCGTCTCCTTCTCCAACTCGTCGCAGGCGGGGAAGGCCTGGACCACCCCATCCGCGAGCCGGCGATCAACCGTCCTGGCCTTGGGCTGGCCGGCTTCTTCAAGTATTTTCCCGACAAGCGCATCCAGCTCATCGGCTATGCCGAGTACTCCTATCTTCGGACGCTGGAAGAGGAAAAGCGCACGGCACGCATGGAGGGCATCTTCTCCCGGCATGTGCCGTGCGTCGTTTACGCGCGCAACCGCCATCCGAGCGAACCGGTCAAGGCGCTTGCGGAAAAGTACTCGGTCCCGCTTCTCCGCACCCAGATGATCACCGGACTCTTCACGAACGCCGCGACAATCTTCATGGAGGATCTCTGCGCCCCCCGGCTCAAGGTCCACGGCACCATGCTCGAAGTCGCCGGCATGGGCGTGCTAATCGAGGGCCCCCCGGGAATCGGCAAGAGCGAGACGGCGCTGGGACTCATCAAGCACGGCCACGCGCTCGTCGCCGATGACTGCACCCAGCTCACGCGCGACAACAACGGCAATCTGATCGGATCGTCCGTCGGCATCACCCAGCACTACATGGAAATCCGCGGCCTCGGCATCATCTACGTCCCATCCATTTTCGGTGTTTCCGCCGTCCGCGGCGCCAAGCAGGTGGATCTCGTCGTTACGCTCATGCCCCAGAACTCGGATACCGACGGGGCCGAGCTCGACCGAACGGGAGCGAACGACCTCAAGCGCAATTTTCTCGGCGTGGACGTCCCCCAGGTAATCCTCCCCGTTGCACCGGGGCGCGACCTCGTGAACGTGGTCGAGACAGTGGCCCAGGAATACAAGCTGCGCCTCGCAGGCCACGTCGCCTACCGCGATCTCGATGCGCAAATCAAGCGAATCAATGCGAACGTACTGTGATTTAGGAGTCCGAAGTGGCAAATTCCGAAACAAAGACGCGTGACATGGTTCTTCTCAACCGCTACGGCATGCATGTGCGGCCGGCGGGATTCTTCGCGAAAGTTGCTTCGCGGTTCAAGGCCGATGTGAAAGTAGAGAAGGACGGCGACGGCAACGTCGTCTCCGGGAAGAGCATCATGGCCCTCATGACACTTGAGGCCGTTTGCGGCTCGAAGCTCACCGTCACGGCGACGGGGCCCGAGGCGGAAAACGTCCTTGACGAGCTTGAGGCGCTTGTGAAACGCAAATTCGACATACCCGATGAACAATAGGCTCGATTCCGGATCTGCGTTGTGTCTCCGCGGCCTGGGCGTTTCGCCCGGCATCGCGGTTGCCACGGCCGTTCTGTATCGTTCGCGTGTGATGAGCACGCCTACGCATACCATCGGCGAGGACGGCGCGGAATCGGAATGGATCCGTCTCGAAACCGCCAAGGCGGCCACGCGCCGCCAGCTCCTGGATCTCCGGGAGCGGTTGGGCGCCTGCTCCACCTCGGGCGAGGCCGGCATCATCGACGGCCATCTCATGGTCGTCGACGACGAGCTTCTTGGAGAAGAAATCCGAAAGGAAATCTTCGGCCTCCGGCACAACGCCGAATGGGCGGTCCGCAATGTCGCCAACAAGTACATCGCCCAGTTCAACGAGGCCGATGACGCCCTTTTCCGCGAACGAGCCGACGACCTCGCCGATGTCTCGCGCCGCATTCTCCGCAACCTGATGGGCATCAAGGACGATCTGCCCGGGCAGTGGGACCGTCCGTGTGTCGTCGTGGCGGAGAACCTGTCGCCATCCGAAACGCTCGCCCTTCCCCGCGACGTCGTCAAGGCTGTCGTTCTTGACCGCGGCAGCCTGACTTCCCATGCCGCGCTCGTCATACGCGCGCTCGGCATCCCGGCCGTTTTCGGCCTCGATTCCATCACGCGCGCCGCGGTTTCGGGGCAGCAGATCGCCGTCGACGGCAGCAAGGGGCTTGTCCTCCTCAACCCGTCCGATGCCGACCTTGCGCGCTTGCTCGGCCTTGCCGAACGCCGTCGCGAAATTCTTGCCTCCCTTGAGCCGCTGCGCGACGAGCCTGCCGTCACCCCCGACGGTTTCCGCGTGCGTCTCTTCGCCAACATCGAGAACGTCGACGATCTCGGCTTGCTCGACGTGAACGGCGCCGAGGGCATCGGCCTCTTCCGCACGGAATACCTTTGGCTTGCCTCCGGCCGGCCCGTTGGCGAGGAGGAGCAGGTCGCGGCCTACCACGCCGCCATCCGGGCGATGGGTGAACGCCCCGTCGTCATTCGCGTCTACGATCTGGGCGGAGACAAGTTCATTGGCGGCGTCGGCCTTGGAAACGGCGAAAAGAACCCTTTTCTCGGCATGCGGTCGCTACGCTACCTCCTGAAGAACGAAAGCGTCCTGCGGATGCAGTTCCGAGCCATCCTCCGCGCTGCGGAGACCGGCAATGTCTACATTCTCCTGCCGATGGTCACGGAGCTCGTCGAGCTCAAGCGGGCGCGCCGCATTCTCGAGGACTGCGTTCGCGACCTTGCCGGCGCGGGCATGCCCCGGGCGATGCCGCGTCTCGGCGTAATGATCGAAGTGCCTTCCGCCGCGCTCATCGCTCCCTTCATGATGAAGCATGCCGACTTCGTCTCCATCGGATCGAACGACCTTACGCAGTACACGATGGCCGCCGACCGCACCAATCCGTCCGTAAGCCACCTCTACCAGCCGGCGCATCCGGCCGTCCTGCGCCTGATCAAGATGAGCGCCGACGCGGCCCACGCCGCCTCCGCGCATCTCTGCCTATGCGGCGAGATGGCGTCGAACCCGGTTCTTGCCGTGATTCTGCTCGGCATGCGCTTCGAGGCGCTCAGCATGTCGGCGTCGGCCATACCCGTCATCAAGGCGCTGGTTCGCGGCGTACCCGTGGCGGATGCCGAGAAGCTCGCCCAGGCCGCTCTTGCGGCTGGCAGTGCGGGGACGGTCGTCGAACTCGCGCGCGGATTCCTCGCGCGCTACGTTCCCGATCTTCTGACCGTCTAGTGTGCTGATTCGCAAATAAGTCAGCCATTGCGCCGAATCGTTTTTCCCAGGCTGGGCGTCGTCGTGGAGGCGTAATAATTACGGCAAACGACGACAACGACGCATGGGGAAGACGAGTCAGGCAAGGGCAAATAATTAAACCGAAGTTCCAGCGGTTTTTGAGGCCATTTTCACGCGCTTAAATTCTGGCATTCAAATAGTTGCGCGAGTCATGGCGCGCCGTTTTCCGTTGCAAATGTGTCCATGTATTCCATTTTTTATTTATTGACACGCAGTTTTCTATGTGCTATAATATGTGCCATGTTTATCGAGTCCATACCCAATCGGAAGTCCCCGCCGGCCATTCTCCTTCGCGAAAGCTACCGCGAGGGCGGGAAGACCCACAAGCGCACACTGGCCAACCTGAGCCAGCTGCCCGCAGACACAATCGCCTCCATCGGCGCCGCGCTCAGGGGCGGCAAGCTGTTCGACGCCGACGCGGACGTTGACGTCGCCGGGAGCCTGCCGTGCGGGCATGTGAAGGCGGTTAGGCTGGCGATGGAGCGGCTCGACATGGCGGGCCTCATCTCCCCCCGGCGGTGCAGGGAGCGCGACGTCGTGCTCGCGGTGCTGGCCCAGCGCCTCGTCTGCGCGGCGTCGAAGCTGGAGACGGCGGCCGCGTTCCGCGACACGACGGTTGCCTCCGACTTCGGCGTGGCGGACGCGGACGAGAACGACATCTACGAGGCGATGGACTGGCTCCTGAGGCGGCAGGAGGGGATCGAGGCCCGCCTGGCGAAAAGGCACCTCGGGCCGGGCGCGATGGCGTTCTACGACCTGTCGTGCAGCTCGTACCACGGGACGCACTGCCCGCTGGCGAAGCGCGGCTACAACAGGGACGGTCTGTCCCTTCCGGCGGTGGAGTACGGGCTGCTGACCGACGCCGAGGGGCGACCGGTCGCCGTGCAGGTCTACAAGGGCGACACCGGCGACCCCGAGACGGTCGCGGACCAGGTGTCGAAGCTGACCGGGCGGTTCGGCGTCGCCGGCGCGGTCGTCGTCGGGGACCGCGGCATGCTGACCTCGGCGCAGATAAGGGATGTCTGTGCGCCGGCCGGGCTCGGCTGGATCTCGTGCCTGCGCAGCGACGGCATAGCCAAGCTGCTGGCGGCCGCCGAGGCCGTGGACACGCCCCTGTTCAGCAAGGGGGACATGGCCGAGATCAAGCACCCCGACTTCCCCGGCGAGAGGCTGGTCGCCTGCTACAACGAGTTCCTCGCGCAGGACCGCGCCCGGACGCGCGAGGAGCTTCTCGCCGCGACCGAGCGCCAGCTCGAAAAGATCCGCGACGGCATCGAGGGCGCAAAGGGCAGGCGCCGGGAGTCGCTGACGAAGGACGTCGTCGGCGTCCGCGTCGGCCGCGCCATCGACAAGTACAAGGTCGCCAAGCACTTCAATCTGGCCATTGGCGACGGCAGCCTGTCGTGGAGCCGCGACGAGGCGCGGATCAAGGCCGAGGCCGCGCTTGACGGCATCTATGTCGTGCGGACGAACGTCCCGGCGGAAAAACTGGGCGCGGCGGACGCCGTCCGCGCGTACAAGCGCCTCGGCAACGTCGAAAAGGCCTTCCGGACCTTCAAGGGGGTAGACCTTCGCGTGAGGCCCATACACCACCGCCTCGACCAGCGCGTCCGATGCCACATCCTCCTGTGCATGCTGGCCTACTATGTCGAATGGCACATGCGGCGGGCGCTCGCGCCGTTGACCTATGCCGAGGAGGATCTGGAGGCGGCGCGCCAGCGCCGCGACCCGGTCGCCAGGGCCGAGCCGACGCCGGCGGCGAAGGCCAAGAAGGCCACCGGGGAAAGCGCGGACGGCCTTCCGCTGCGCACGTGGAAGGGGCTTCTCGACCACCTCGCCACCATCGTCCGCTCGGACGTGGTGGTCGGAAAGGGGAAATCAAGCGTCACCATCACGCGCGAAACGCGGATGGATGCCTGCCAGCGGAGAGTGTTCGAACTGCTCCGCGAAGACTCCGACATCTGGAAGCGTGTCCAGTAACTGTAGCGCGCCCCCGCGTCGCGCTCACGCAGTAACTGCTTGAAATCCAGAATGTTGGCGCGCGTGGGGCCTCTGGAAAAACGCTGGAACTTCGGATTAGGCCATATATTATGCTCCCATCGGACATCTGATGCAAGAACATTTTTTTTGAAAAACTGCGGAGAAATGGAGGCGGCGAAGCTATCCGGCCGACTTACATCTGGCTACCATATGGACTGCGCGCGATGAGATACGGTTAAAGAATCAGCACACTAGTGCCCCGTCCGTAAAGTCCCGACCTTTTTGCCTGTTCTGATTCCGCCAGGCTTCGTCCTCGTCGTTCATTGCGAATACGTGCGCTTCGGGCCTCGTCCTCGCCTGGCGAAACCAATCCTGTGGAACGAGGTCGGAAGCCATCGGACGGGACACGAGTCTGCCGTTTCCGCACAAGGCGGCGCATGACGGCGGAAATGCCCGGGCGTCATCCGCGATGCCGGGCGGTGCAATGGGCCTACGCTTCGCGTACCGCGCGGCCCGAACCGAGAAGCACGCCGATCGGCGAGAGGGGCCCGATGTTGTCGCAGACAATCTTGATCGCCGCAGTGACCGGAACCGAGAGAAGTGCGCCGGCAGGCCCCCAGAGCCAGGACCAGAAGAGCAGGAAGACAAGAACCACGACGGGGCTGAGGTTGAGATGGTCGCCCATCATGCGCGGGGAGATGATGTTTCCGATCGCCATCTGGATCGCGAGCAGGGCGAGGGCCGTCACTACGGCCGGCCAGTAGGAGCCGGGGGCGAATTGGACGAGGGCCACCAGTACGGGCGGGATCGACGCGAGTATCGAGCCGATGGTGGGAATGAAGTTGAGCACGAAGGCGAGCACGCCCCAGGTAAGGGAGAATTCGACGCCAATCGCCCAGAGCGCCAGCCAGACGCAGATGCCCGTCGCCAGGCTTATGACGAACTGGAGCAGGAGGTAGCGGCTTACCTGGTTGGTGATGCTGCCGATGACGGAACTGATCTTGTCTGCGATTTTGTCTGGAAAAGCCGCTTCCAGCTTGTTGCCGAAATCGCGTTGCTCGATCAGCAGGAAGGCGGTGACGATGAGAACCATGACGACTTTGGACGAAAGCGAAATGAGGAGTCCCGACAGGGACATCACCATCCTGCCGGCGCGCGTCTGCCAGTCGAAGGCGGTCAGCACCTCGACGGCGCGCGAGGGGAGCTTGGCGTAGAAGAACTTGAGGAGCGACGACAGCTTCGCCGAATATTCCCCGTATTTCGCGACAAACGAGGAGACAAGTTCGTTGACGAGGATGCCCGCGCGGAAGAAGAGGAAGACGGTGACGATGATGGCGAAGGCGACCGCAAGCCCGTGGGGGACGTGCCATTTCGTCAGTTTTCGCACGAGCGGCGCCAACATGGCGGAGAGGACCCAGGCGAATGCGAGCGGCATCAGCACGGGCTGGAGGATTCGGACGACCGCGAAACAGGCAATGAGGGCGAGAATGCCGAGGAAGAGCGTCTGCGAACCGGGCAGCAGCCAATGGCGCGCCGGGGCGAGCAGGCCCTTGCCCGCAGTTTCGTCCTGCTCGTTCATCTCCGTATCGTTCATGCTTACCAGTATAACCCATCGGGCCGATTTGTGCTAGACTTGTAAACCGTCAAGTGCGAGGTTGAAATGAGCGGCGAGTCCTTTGCTGAGAAACTGGAGAATGTCCGGGCGCGCGTAGCCGCGGCCTGCGAGCGGGCGCATCGGAGCGTGGAAGAGGTGGAGATTATCGGCGTCACCAAGACCTTCGGCCCGGATGCCGTCCGCGACGCCTGGGAGGCGGGCGTCCGCACGATGGGCGAGAACCGCGTGCAGGAGGCAGCCGCCAAGATTCCCGAATGCATCTGCGGTCCCGACTGGCACCTCATCGGCCACCTTCAGAAGAACAAGGTCCGCCACGCGCTCGAACTCTTTTCCTGCATCCACTCGGTCGATACGCTTCCGCTACTTGAGCAGATCGTGCGCATCGCGGACGAGACCGGTGCCCGTCCGCGGATCTTGCTGGAGGTCAATGTCTCCGGAGAGTCGAGCAAGTTCGGACTGCGGCCGGAGAACGCGCCGGCCGTCATTGAGCGCGCTCTGGCTGCCCCGTCCGTGACGCTCGAGGGTTTCATGACGATGGCGCCAATCGCGTCCGACCGGGAAAGCGCGCGCCCCGTCTTCGCCCGTCTCCGATCCTGCCGCGACAAGTGGGAGGAGCAGTTCGGCGCCACCTTCCCGCGCCTGTCGATGGGCATGAGCGGCGACTTCGAGGTTGCAGTCGAGGAAGGCGCCACCTGGGTGCGCATCGGTACGGCCCTCTTCGGTGACCGGCCCAAGTGGCGGTTCCAGCCCCTCGCCGACGACACCGGCGACCAGATCTTCGTCCGCGACTAGTGTCTCGTCCGCAAAGGCCGGATCTGTTTGCCCGTCCTGCTTCCACCCTGCTTCGTCCTCGTCTAACGAAACCAAGCCTGCGCAACAAGGTCGTCGAACGGGTCGCCAGCGCAAAATCCCATGCAACTTCCCGCCTGGCCGTGATCCAGCGAGGCGAACAACCCAATCCGCTTCAACCCAAGGATGTCGGCGACCTCGCATTTGACCAGAGGGAGTTCCGGAAAATCAACAACGCGTTCCTGACAGGGCACGGCCAATTGCACCCGAGGATCGATTGCCTCGTCGGGCGCATTTTGATATAATCCCCGTCATGGAAAGCACGGAACTCATCACCGCCCTCGGCGAAAAACTCGGAATCGAACTGCTTCCCGATGAAGACGGGGCCTGTGGGTTTGAGGCGGATGGTCTCGCCGTTTCGGTCAACGCTCTTCCCGAACTCGACGCGATAGCACTCTCGGGCGACCTGGGCGAACCCCCGCCTGTCGGCTTGGAGAACCTCTACAAGGCGATGCTGGAGGCGCAATACCTCTTCCGCGGCACGCATGGCGCGACGATTTCGCTCGATGCCGGGACGGGCCGTTTCGCGCTTTGCCGCTCGATTCCGTGCAAGGCGCTCGATGCCGAATCCTTCTTCGTCGAGACCGAGCAGTTCGTGAACACGCTTGAATTCTGGTTCAAGGTCATCAACGACTACCGCGGCACCGTGGACGCCATCCCCGGAGTCCCCGCCAGGGATGGCGGCCCCGCCGACAAAGCCTTCGTAAACGCCGGCTTCATGAGCGTCTAGTGTGCTCGCAAATAAGTTAGCCATTGCGCCGAATCGTTTTTCCCAGGCTGGGCGTCGTCGTGAAGGCGCAATAATTACGGCAAACGACGACAACGACGCATGGAGAAGACGAGTCAAGCAAGGGAAAAAATTTAAGAATCAGCACACTAGCATCCCGTCCGCAGAAGGCTGACCTATTTGCCCGCCCTGATTCCGCCGCGCTTCGTTCTCGCCGTTCATCGCGGAAAAGCGCACTTTGCGACTCGTCCTCGCCTGACGAAGCCAATTCCATGCAGCGAGGCCGGAATTTATCGGACGGGACATCCGCGTCGGCCGACGCACTCTCTTCTTTGCGGTACTCCCGTGTCCTTCCGCCTTTGGGTCTGGTTCGAAGCGATTGTTGTCCGGCGTACCGTCCAGGCACATGAAGACGAGGAGGACAAGGGAGCCAACGAACGGGACGGGCACCATCCGGTACCACCAGCCGGATCTTTCAGCATCCTGGAGGCGGCGAACGTTAACGGACATCGTCGGAGAAGACAATGGAAAAGCCAAGTTCATGGTCATCAAGGATGGAGGCGAAGGGTTTCCGGCCATTACGGGGACTGGCGGGGAATCGTGAGCATGGTCATGATAGTCGAGTTTGTCAGCACGAATATCCAGTCCTCTGTGCGCCGTGCGCGCCTGGAGAAAGTGAATAGTTCCTCAAGCACTTGAACACCACTGCCAAGAGCCCCGTCCCTTGTGGCATTTTCGTCCGTCGCCAGCGTGGAGCCGGGCGAAACCTCGAACGAAAGCAGGCATCAATGCCACCAACTAACGCCGGAAAAACAGCCAAATGTAGCAAGGGGCGGCAACATGCAGGGTGGCAGAATCATCCCATGCAGCTGTTTCGAATTTTGGCGCCGGCGCGCAGAACCACGGAAGTCGCTTCCGCAGCGTGTCGCCGAGGCGGCCTTCGGGCGAAGCGGCAACGCCCATGCAGACATGGCCGTCATCCCCCGCCCTTGCGACGCGGCGTCGCCGCCATTTTCGGCGGGCACGGAAACGGGTTTCGCTCGGAACGGAAAAGCACGGAAGGAACCCCTGGCCCGCTTGAGGTCTGGACGCTCACACCTCCCTCAAGCCATTCTCCGTAGTCGGCGCGGCCGCGCCCTCCTTGCAGGGTGTGCGTCTGCAGACGCATTGCCATGGCAATGAATTAGTATTTGACAGCCGCAATTATGGTAGAATACATCACTGGAAACAAGGAGTTCCCGCCATGAAGTACTACGCCTTTTTCGCACTTCTTTTCACGGCCGTTGCGCTTGTCGCGGCTCCCGCACAGTTCACCTACCAGGGAGCTCTCGCGGACGACGCGGGCCAACCGCTTTCGGGCGGCCAACTCGTGGAGTTCCGCCTCTACGACGCGGCGACGGGCGGGACGCCGCTCTGGGGTCGTTCCTATGGCGTTACGCTGAACACGAACGGCGTCTTCAACACGGCGATAGGCGACGACACGGGATCGGCAATCTCCGGTGTCACATCAACCGGCCTCGCGGCCATTCTCGCCAACAAAGCAGGAACGACCCTTTACCTCGGCCTCACGGTGAACGGCACATCTGGCGAAATCGTTCCGCGCCAAGCTCTTCTGGCCGTGCCGTACGCCCTTCACGCGGCTGACGCGGCGAAGGCGAGCGGCGATTTTCCGGTAGCCGGCGTCGTCAGCGGCCATGGAACGGTTCCAATCGGCACAATCGTCATGTGGGGCGGCGGCACGGTGCCCGATGGCTGGGCAATCTGCAACGGCGAAACCGTCAACGGCATCACGACGCCCGACCTTCGGAACCGTTTCATCGTCGGTGCCGGCGACCAGTATTCGATCGGGAACACGGGCGGCGAAAAAACGCACACGCTCACCATCTCGGAAATGCCGAACCACCGTCACAAATACACATTCAAGGGCGCGGATCTTGCGGCCTCATGGGACAGTGACAACTACTTCTACAACCAGTCCGCCGAGTATTCCAACAACAATAACGAACGCTACACCGAATACGAAGGCGGCGGCAAGGCGCACGAGAACCGACCGCCCTACTACGCACTTTCCTACATCATGCGGGTGAAGTAGAATGAAGATGCGGCTGACGCCGCGGCGAAGAATGAAAAGCGCTTCAACAAGGGAGAATGGCCGAACCCTGTCCAGGTTCTTCATTGCCGCGGCGGGCGGCGTCCTGCTTGCCGCCTCCCTCGAGGCGGCCATCTGGGTCGTTCCAGAGACACCCGCGATGCGGGTCACGTCCGATGCGTCGGAAAATGCCTGGCTTTCCGCCAATCCGAACTTCGCGGCGCTGTCCGCCGTTGGAACCGGGACGTCGGCGGCGACGGACGCGGATCTTCCGACAGTCCGCCTTGTGTCCGAGGCTGGTTTTTCGCCGGCGCGGACCTCGCTCGCCGATCGCAAGCTCTGGATCGTGACCGTCCCCGACCTCCCGAAGGGAGAGGAAGTGTCGTGGTTCGGAATTCCCGTCGAGTTCGTGCCGCTCAAGACGGTTGTCGATTCGGGCGGAGAAGTCCGCATTCCGCTGCCCAACGGCGCCTATGACTTCCAGACGACGGCGGCCGGGCGCACCATTCGCTGGACGGCGCATGTGGCAGACGCCGACACCACCGCAATCCTATATGACCCGACCGGTGTCTACGTGGACGGCGTCGATGTCATCTATCTTGCGAACGAAGGCTGGTACTACACGGAGGACACCAAGGTACTGACACTGACGGGCCCCGGTCCCTTCATGGTGTCGGGATGCTCGACCAACATCAGCATCGCCGCCTCCGCTGACTGCGCGGTTACGGTTTCGAACCTCACGCTCAATCTTGCCTCGCACGATGGAAGATCGGTCTTTTCGATCGGAGACGGCGCGGCCGTCAACCTGACGCTGGCCGGGACGAACATCATGTACGCCGGCCAGAACGGCGCCGCCATTCGCGTAACCCAGGGGCAGGCGGCCATCATCGCCGGCGCCGGTTCGCTTGAGGCTGTCGGCGGCGCCCACGGCGCTGGCATCGGCGGATCGGCCTTGCTGCCGTGCGGCGACATCACCATCGCCGGCGGCCACATCACGGCAACGGGCGGGGGCGGCTATCCCGGCATTGGCGGCAGATCGCTTTCCGTCGGCGGCTCGGTTTCCATCAGCGGCGGCACCGTCTTCCTGGATGACGCTTCAACCACGATTGGCAATGGCAGAAGTTCCATTCTGCAGGATTGCGGCACCATGTTCACAGGCGGCGCCATTTACACGACGCGCAATCGCGTCCTGCCCTATCCCGAAAACGGTTCCGGCTCCTGGGTCTATCCGGTCGATTTCCCCATCGGCCGTTCGCTGACGGAGATCGAGTGGGCCACCTTTTCCTCCTCGGCCAACTACGGCGACACCGACCTTATGACCGACGGCGACGGCAACCTGCGCGTCTGGCTCCCGCCGACGGATTCGGCGTCCTATCTTGCCACCATCCATCCAAGAGGCGGCCCCACGCTCTACTTCGGCTACGGCATCGACTCCAACGGCAACGTGACGATTCGCGATTCCGTCCTCATCGTGAACGGAACGGCCATTATTGGCGGTCAGAGCCAGAGCGGCTCCGGCTGGGCCTATGCCGCCTCCACCTCCAACGTGACATTCAGCTCCTCCGGCCCCTTCACGATCTCCGGCAACAGCCCAAGCGGTCTCTTCCACCTCGTTGCCACCCAGGATGTGGCCATGGTGGTCTCGAATCTCACGCTGTGTTCATCCGCGAAATCGAAATCCCTGTTGTCGCTAACCGCGGGCGACTGCGCCCTTGCGCTGGAAGGCACGAACTTGCTGGCGGCTTCCGGGCAGTACGCGGCGGGAATCGCCGTCGCCACGAACGCCATGCTCACACTGTCGGGCACCGGCGCAATCGAGGCGCAGGGCGGGAGGAACGCGGCCGGCATCGGATCGACGGGCGGTTTTGCGCCGCCCGGCAGAATCGTGATCGAGTCGGGGCGGATCAGTGCGACGGGCGGCGACAAGGCCGCCGGCATCGGAGGCGGACTCTCGGCCAACCTCGTGGCAAGCAACATCCTCATCCGAGGCGGTTTCGTCACGGCGCAGGGCGGCGCGAGCGCAGCAGGCATCGGAGCGGGCTATGGCCGCTTGGCAATCCCATCGGACGCCGTCGTCGTCTCGGACGGCACCGTTCTCGCGACGAAGGGGGCCGGAACGGCCGCGAACCTGGGAGACCTCGTTGCGAGCGGCAATGCGAGCGCCGTCACGGGCTATGACACTTCTCTCGTCATCGGTGGCGGCAGCCTCATCGGGACAACCGGCTCCGTCATACCCCGCCCAGTCGATGCGGACGGCACACAGCTCTACGCCGTCGTCCTTACGAACCTTACGCCGTTCGCGGCTGTTGCCTTTGAACCCATCGGGCTGCCTGCGGGCTACGGTACCGACGCCATCTATGCCGATGGCGAGGGCAGGGCGTCTCTCTGGCTTCCGCCCACAACGGACGGGTGTGCCTACCGCGCCAACGGCTCCTACTACTGGGCCGAGGGGGGGGGCAAAGACATTGTCGCCACTCAGCTCGGCGACGAACTGCCCGAAGTCATCGTCATCGAGGACGAGACGCGCTACCGCATCCGGGTGCACGGCTTTGAAACGAATGCGGCCATTGCGATCGAAGGGCTTTCCGTCTACGATGTAACCAACGTGGTGTCCGACGCCGCCGGCTGCCTCTCCTTCTTCCTGCCGAACGGCGACCACGCCTTCACAATCGCCGACTGGGACTTCGCCGCAACGGTTGCGGACGCCCCGACCAACGCCGCGGCCTCCGTCGGCTTCATGGTGAACGGCGACGACATTGGCATGGGCACCGCGGACGGCTGGAGCTTTTACTTCCTCTCCGGCCAGCTTGTCCTCGATGGTTCCGTACCCTATGCCCTTTCCGGCACAAACGACACGGGCCGCATCCGGGTTCGTTGCGTATCCGCCGCGGATGTGGACGCCTTTGACGTCACCTTCACGAACGTCTGGCTCGATGCCCGCGACGCCGCCGTCGCGGGCGATGTCCTGAGCGGGACGCCCTTTGCCCTCACGGGCGCCGTCACGCTCACCCTCGCCGGTGCCAACACGCTTGTCGCAGGGTCATCCTCCGCCGCGCTTTATGTCCCCTCCGGTGCGTCAGTGACTATCCTCGGGGATGGTTCGCTTGCCGCGGAAGGCGGTTCAACGGGGGCGGCTATCGGCGGCGCCTATCAGGAGGCCGTCGGCTCCATCACCCTCTCCGGCGGCATCGTGACGGCCACGGCGGGGGCTGACGCGGCCTGCGTCGGCGGCGGCGGTGGCTCATGCGGCGGTTCGGTCACCATCACGGACGGCACCCTCTATCTTTCCGGATCCCGTCAGCTCGGCACCGGAATCGGCGCGACTTTCGACACGGGCGTCACCATCATCGGCGGCGCCGTCTACGCCGACGAGACGAATGTCAGACCCGCTGCCACGGACGCGGACTTCACCGCCGTCCATCCCGTCGACATCGCCATTGGCGACCCGCTATCCCCCGTCGAACTCGATCTTTCCACCAACTATGGCGCGGACAGCCTCTACACCGATGCAAGCGGCATCCTGCGCATCTGGCTGCCCGACGGTTCCTACGACCTCTACATCGACGGCATTCACTACTTGGCGGATGTCGCGGGGACGCCGACGAACGCCGTTCCCTATGCCGAGCGCTTCCCGACAGGCGTCTTTGTGAACGGCGTCGAGGCCGCCCATGGGCGCGGCACGGGATGGCGATATGACGAAGCGTCTTCAAACCTCGTTCTCGCCGCTGCCGGCCCCTATCTCCTTTTCGGCACCAATGCCCTGGGCCGAATCCGGGTCGTTTGCGCGCCATCCGCCAATGCGGAACAGACCGTAGCGCTCTCCAACCTCGTGCTCTCGGTCGATTCGGCCTCCGCCCCACTCGGTGTCGCCACCGGTGCAACCGTGCGCCTCCTTCTCGCCGGCTCAAACCGCCTTGACAATCGCGGCGCGGCACTTGACGAGAGCGCTCCGGCGATCGCCGTCCCTGCCACGGCGACGCTTCGCATCGCTTCCGTCGCCAATGTTCCGGGCGGCATCCTCGAGGCCTGCGGCGGCTACGGCAGCGCCGCCATCGGCGGTGGCGAAGACACGGGAACAATCGCCATCGAAGGCGGCGAGATCCACGCCATGGGCGGCATCCACGGCGCGGGCATCGGCGGAGGCAACCAGGGAGCGGGCGGCGCCATCGAGATTTCCGGTGGTTTCATCGAGGCCACATCCGGCGATCATTCCGAAGCCGGCGGCGCCGCCGCCATCGGCGGAGGCTATGGCGACTCCGCCACAGCGCCTTTCTATCGCCAAACGGGCGGCACCGTCGTTGCCCGCGGAAGCAATGTCGGCATCGGCGGCCAGGCGGCGGCCGCCGCCGAGACCCTTGTCACGGGCGGCTCGCTCCACCTGGATGGTGCCTGCACGACGACCGTAGCCCCCTCCAATGGTACGGCGCGCGTCTGGTGCGTGACCATCACGAACCTTCCTCCAAATGAAACCGTCAAGGATCTATCGATTGTGGTGACAAATCAGATGCCCTACGGCACGGCCGATCTCGTCGCTGACGGCGCAGGCCGTCTCTATCTCTGGCTCCCCGACGGCTCCTATTCGATCACGCGCGCGACAGGAGACGAGTGGCATGGAGATGTTGCGGGAGCGGGGATCGTACTCCGCTACGGACCGCTCGCCGCCCAGCCGGACTCTTTGCACATCGACTCCATTGAGGTCACGGATGCCGCCGTCGTCCTCGTAGTTTCCGCCCTGCCGGCCGATTGGCTCACGGACAATGCGGACAACCTAGGCGTCCGCGCCGCTTCGGACCTGCCGCTGCCAGCGGGTGGCGGCGTCCTGCTGCCGGGCGTCACCGCCACGGTCAACGGCGACGGGACCGCTACGCTCACCATCCCCCGCACTTCCGCCCCCAGGCTCTTCCTCCAGGTTGAGTCGGGGTATTGATCCCCCTTCTCGGGGGTGGTGGCGTGGAAACCCCCGGGCAGGATGCGGAGAGTTGCGCTGATGCTTTCACGTTCGGGCGCTGGCCGTTCGGCTTCCGCCCGGCCTTCCCGCGACAATCCGTGACCAGGCAAAGCAAATGCGCACCCCCGTAGTCGGCGCGGCAGCGCCATCCCCGCCGGGGGCGTTTGACTGACCCGTCGCGATCGTTTTTCGCAAAAAACTGGCACTGATTGTGCGAAATAGGCTATCATTCTACATCATGTTTTCCTTCCTCAAGAAGACACCCAAGGTGGTCATCCGCCACCGCGCGGACCATTGCATCTCGCGAAAGAACATCGCCCCTGAGGCGCTCAAGGTGCTATACCGTCTTTCCGATGCGGGTTTCAAGGCCTATCTTGTCGGCGGTGGAGTCCGCGACCTGCTCCTCGGTCGCCACCCGAAGGACTTCGATGTGGGCACCGATGCCCAGCCTCGCGAAATCAAGCGCCTCTTCCAGCGGTGCTTTCTCATCGGCCGCCGCTTTCGTCTGGCGCATGTCGTCTTCGGCAAGACAATCATTGAGACGAGCACATTTAGGAAACAGCCGTCCCATGAGAACCTGGACGAGGAAAACGGTCCTGGCGAACTCTACCAGGACAGTGACAACACCTTCGGCACCCCGGAGGAAGACGCCCGGCGGCGTGACTTCACGATCAACGGGCTCTTTTACGATATAAAAACCTTCGATGTGATCGACTATGTCGGCGGTCTTGCCGACCTTGAGAAGCGACTGCTCCGTTCCATCGGCGACCCGAACATCCGCTTCTGCGAGGATCCGGTACGCATGATGCGCGCCATCCGCCTTTCCTCGAAGCTCGGCATGACCATCGAGCGCGGCACCCTTAAGGCCATTTCGCGTCACCACGCCGAAATCGGCAAGGCATCCGTGCCGCGTGTCCTCGAAGAGATTTTCCGACTCTTTTCCTTCTCGGCCGCCGAACAATCGTTCCGGCTCATGTGGTCGACGGGCCTTCTCGGCGATCTGCTTCCGGTCCTGAATGGCTTCATCGACACGCATGGCGGGGAAAACTGCTCCGTCTGGTCCTATCTTCGCGAGTTCGACAAGAAGACCGCCGGCATGGGCGAGGAGGTAACGAACGGGCTTCGCATCGCTGCGCTTTATCTGGCACCCTATCTCGACGCGCTTGCCAGAAAGTCCGCAGGCGGCCACGAGCCAAACCGCGGCGACCGCATCCGCATCGCCGAGGAAGTGCTGCGCGTTGTCGGTACGCGGTACAAGATGCCGAAAGCCGCCTACTACCATGCCATGCACCTTCTGGAGGAACTCACCTGTTTTGTGAAGCGCCCCCCGCGCGACCGCACGATCCGCGCTTCGCGCGCGGCACAGTTCAAGGACGCCGTCCTCCTCGCCCGCATCCGCGCATCCGTCGACGGCCTGCCGACCGAATCCATCGAGGCCTGGGCGCGCATCCGGGTCGTTTCGGCGCCGCGCCACCAAAGCGACGAAGAGGACAAAGAAGCGCGCGACATCGTACCCGATGCGGTGCGCGACGATGGCGACGCCCCGTGCACGGACGCAAGCGTAGAACGCGCCGGACGTTCGAACCGTCCCCGTTTTCGCCGCCGGCACTATCGTCCGCGCAGATCCTTCGGCGATTCGTCTGTCCGCGCGCAATCTGCGGAGCCATCCGCCGGGAACTGATTTCATGCGTCTTGTCGACAGCCCGGCCGCTCTCGATTCCCTTGAGGGGCCGATTGTGCTCGCCGTCGGCTTCTTCGACGGAGTCCATCGCGGCCACCGCCGCGTCTTCGAGGAAACCGTCCGTTGCGCACGGGCCGTCGGCGGTCATGCCTGGGCGCTGACCTTTGACCGCCATCCGCGCGCCGTACTCGCCCCCCTCCACGCGCCTTCGCTCATCACCCCGCTTCCCGTCCGTTTGGAGCTGATCGCCCAGAGCGGCCTGGAAGGCACTTGTCTCCGCTCGTTCACGCCGGAATTCGCCGCCGTTCCGGCCGAAGAATTCGCGCATGCGATTTTCGCGTCCGGAAAAATTGCCGAGATCCACTGTGGTGCCAACTGGCGCTTTGGCGCCGGTGCGCACGGCACGCCGGAACTTCTGGCCGCCATCGGCCGCGAACACGATACGCGGGTTTGCATCGCCCCGGCGGTCGTCTTCGCCGACGAGCCCATCTCCAGCACACGCATCCGTGCCGCTGTCCATGACGGCCGCCTCGCCGATGCGGAGGGGATGCTCGGGCGTCCGCACTTCGTCCGCGAGACCGTCATCCACGGCCGCGGACTCGCCCGTGTGCACGGCTTTCCAACGGCCAACTTCGACCCCGCCTCCGATCTTCTCCCCCCCGTCGGCGTCTACGCCGTCGAGACAAAAGTCGATGGGCGCCGCTACGCGGGCGTGGGCGGTCTTGGATTCCGCCCCACCTTCGCGGGAGACCGTCCCACGCGTCCGGCCCTCGAGATACATCTGCTTGATTTCCACGGAGATCTCTACGGACGCGCACTCGACATCGCCTTTCTCGCCCGTCTTCGTGATGAACGTCCCTTTCCGAGTGCCGAGGCTCTTTTTGCACAAATCGCGCACGACGCCGAGACGGCCCTGGCCCTTTGCGAAGCGAGGTGGCAGGATGGCCGCTGACGCGTTTCGAGCCTGCCGCCTCTGTCCGCGACAGTGCGGTGCCGACCGCATCGAGGGGCGGACCGGCGTCTGCGGTGCGGGCGCCCGGTTGCGGCTCTTCCGCCACGGCCCGCACTTCGGCGAGGAGCCGCCCATATCGGGCGCGCACGGATCGGGAACCCTCTTTTTCTCGCATTGTCCGCTCAAGTGCTTCTACTGCCAGAACCACCCCTGGAGCCAGCAGGGACAGGGGGAGGACATCACCGTCGCGCGCCTGACGGAGATCATGGCCGATCTGCGCGACAGGGGCTGCCACAACTGGAATCTCGTCACCGCCACGCAGTGGCTTCCGCTCATCCACGAGGCGGCAGCGCCCCTGCTAGCGTCCGGGCGTCGCCTGCCCTTCGTCTACAACACGAGCGGCTACGAGCGGCTTGAAACACTTTGTGCCTACGCCGGCCTTATTGACATTGCCCTTACGGATCTCCGCTACGCAACCCCCGGATTGGCAGGGCGCTGTAGTGCAGCGGCCGACTATGTCGAAGTCTCACGCCAGGCTCTCCTTTGGTTTTGCAGCCGCCTCGGCCCGCTCGAAGTCGACGATGCCGGCATTGCCCGCCGTGGCGTCATCTGCCGGCTCCTCGTTTTACCCGGCCATGCGGACGAGGCCATCGCCAACCTTCGCTGGATCGCGGAGAACATCGGGCCCGAGCTCGATGTGAGCGTGATGTCGCAATACACCCCCGTCCACCATGCGCTGGAAAACGGCGAATTCGGACGCAAGGTCTCCCGCGTGGAGTACGAAGCCGTCACGGACGAAGCCGAACGCCTTGGCTTTGAAAACGGCTGGATCCAGCCATACGGCGAGGATGCCGCCTCCAGTCTCGTCGGCTGCGACATGTCGGCGGGGGAGGGAACCGTCGGCGAAGCCTTGCGATAGTGTCGCCC
>JAEEGL013934962.1_pt1 | contig 28087 bp, 28 predicted proteins | sample 9134231 | NCBI WGS metagenome assembly JAEEGL01 (sample SAMN16246548, study PRJNA631951) | gut metagenome | biome: gut microbiome; feature: rumen; material: fiber-attached | host: Bos | place: Iran: Karaj | collected 2018-10
GATGATATTGGACTTCTGCAGTTCCACATCGTCTTTTTTCTTCGGCGCGGTGATCCTCTTGTAATGATTGTAGACTGCGACGGAAAGGATCTTCTTGGCCTCTTCCTGCCCGATCACATAGCTGTCCAGGAATTCCCGGATCTGCTGCGGCTTCAGGAGGTTGATCTCCATATCCGCAACGCCGCCATCCTCATTATATTCGGGGAACTCATCCTCTTCCGAGATGATGTCCGAACAGATCTCCACGCATTCGTCGCAGATATAGATCCCCTCGGGACCGGCGATCATCCGCCTTGCCATATCCTGCGGCTTACCGCAGAACGAGCATTTTATCTTTTTCGGATCGATAATCTTTCCTGCCATTATTTCTTATCCTTCTTTTCTCCGTTGTCCGGACGCTTGGTGATCACTTCGTCGATCAGACCGTAAGCGCGGGCTTCTTCCGCCGTCTTCCAGTTGTCGCGGTCCGTATCGGCCGCCACCACCTCATAGGGCTGACCGCAGTTTTCCGCCAGGATACGGTTCAGCTTTTCCTTGGTCTGCAGGATGTGCTTCGCTGCGATCTCGATCTCGGTCGCCTGACCCTTGGCACCGCCCAGAGGCTGGTGGATCATGATCTCGGCGTTGGGCAGCGCGTAACGCTTGCCTTTGGCACCGCCGGCCAGAAGGAAAGCGCCCATGCTGGCGGCCATACCGATGCAGTTGGTCGACACGTCGCATTTGATGAACTGCATGGTATCGTAGATCGCCATACCGGCGGTCACGGAACCGCCCGGCGAATTTATGTAAAGCTGGATATCCTTTTCGGGATCCTCCGCCTCAAGGAAGAGCATCTGGGCCACCACCAGGCTGGCCGTCACCTCGGTCACTTCGTTGCCGAGAAAGATGATCCTGTCCTTTAAAAGACGGGAATAAATATCATAGGTACGTTCCCCGCGGCTGGTCTGCTCGACCACATAGGGAACCAGGTCGTTATAGATCGTATTCGGCATGTCCCGATACCTCCGTTTCTTATTTCTCTACCGCATTTTCTACGACAAAGTCCAGAGCCTTGCGGACGATGATGTCCTTGCGGAGCATCTTCATCTCCTGAGGTCCCATCACTTCCTTCAGCTTATCCACCTCGGTGCGGTAACGCTCTGCCATCTGAGCCAGTTCCTTATCCACATCCTCGTCCTCCGCAGTAAGGCCCTCGGCCCTTGCAACGGCTTCCAGCGCGATGCGGCCCTTGATGTTCTTTTCCACATCGGGCATGGACTGCTCGATCATCTTTTCCTCATCAAGGCCGGTGAACTGGTAATACTGCTCGATGGAAAGTCCCTGCATGCGCAGCTGTCTGGAATACTCGTCCACGGAACGTCTTGCCTCGGTGCGTACCATCGCCTCGGGGATGTCCATCTCGGCTTCCTCGACCAGCTTGTCCACCGCTTCGTTCTCTTTCTTGCCCTTTGCCTCGTCCGCTTTCCTCTTCTCCAGCTTTTCGCGCAGATCCTTGCGATACTCCTCTACGCTTTCAAAACCGGCGTCATCCGCGAAATCCTCGTCCAGCTCGGGAAGCTGCTTTTCCTTGATCTCGTGGATGCGGCACTTGAACACGGCCGCCTTTCCTTTCAGCTCCTCCGCATGATACTCGTCGGGGAAGGTCACGTTCACTTCGAAATCCTCGTCCGCCTTCTTCCCGATGATCTGCTCTTCAAAACCCGGGATGAATGTGCCGGAACCGATGGTCAGCGGATGGTTCTCCGCCTTGCCGCCGTCAAAAGGCACACCGTCCACGCTGCCTTCGTAATCAAGGATCACCTGGTCGCCGTCCTTTACCTCACGCTCCACGGAAACCATTCTGGCCTGGGCTTCCAGTTCGCGCTTGATCGCCTCCTCCAGCTCGTCCTCACTCACTTCCGTATCCTGCTTCTCCACCTCGAGGCCCTTATACTTTTTCAGCTCCGCAACGGGATTGAGCGCCGCCACGGCCGTAAAGATCAGGGGCTTGCCGCTCTCCAGCTGTACCACGTCAATGGTCGGCGAAGAAACGATCTCTTCCTCGCTCTCGTCAAAGGCCTTTGCCCATGCGTCGGGGATCGCGATATTGGCGGCCTCTCCGTAGAAGAAATCCTTACCGTACATCTTTTCGATCATCTGACGGCTCACCTTGCCCCGGCGGAAACCCGGGATGCTGATCCTGTTCTTATCTTTCTTGTATGCACGATCCAGTGCCTTTTCAAAATCCTCATCCGACACCTGGATGGTGAATTTGGCCATATTATGCTCCAGCTTTTCCATTTCTACACTCATTACCGTTCTATCCTCCTGATAAATACTTCCCGTGCGTTTTTGCACATACCCATGTATTATAGCATACCCGATATGCTTTCGTCCACAAAAAAATAGCTTACGTTCCGCACGCTCAAACGTCCCGGAACGCAGGCTATCAATTTCATTCTTATCCCCGTTTTATTTTTCCTGCCGGTTCTTCAGATACTCGTCAAAGAAATCGGAGGCACGGTGGTCGGAATAGCAGTATTCAAGGTCGATATCACAGATGGCGCCGAGATCCACGTTGATGCTGCCGGTCTTTACCGCACCTGCCACTACGGCCGTAGAGCCGATGGAAACGTTTTCCGCGATATCCAGATTACCCTTGACGGCACCGCTCACATCCGCATTTTTCGCCTTGACGTTCCCGATGATGGTCACACCGCTGTCAATGCCGATATAATCCGAACATTCCACATCGCTCTCGATGGTCCCCTCGGTAAGATCCACGCGGCCCACGCGCAGCTTGCTGCCGCGGATCGCGCCGTTCAGCTCCAGCGTACCGCCGATGCTCACATTGCCGTCCACTTCGCCGGCCAGCACCAGATCGCCGTCCGCCTCCACATCGCCGATGATCCTCATCCCCTTGGGAATATAACCTTTATCCATACCTTACTGTCACCTCATCATTGAATCACTCGAAAGAGTATAGCACAAAACGGTGAAAAAGAAAAGTTTCCCTCAATAATAGAGCTCCAGTTCCCCGCGGTCGGTGATCCGCACCTCGTCCCGCTCCACCTCGATCAGCCCGTCCTTCTGCATGTTCATCAGTTCCCTGGAGAGTGAAGGTCTCGCCACACCGAGGAAATCCGCAAAATTTTCCCGGTTCATGGCCAGATGCACCACGCCCTTCGCATCGGCATTTTCCAGGAAAAAGATCGCAAGTTTTTCCTTCAGGGAAGTGCTGCTCAGCAGATGCAGCTTCTTGCTCATCGAAAAATTCCGCCCCGCCAGGATCTCCAGAAGGTTCCGCGTGATCATCTGATGATGACCGCAGGCGTTCTCACAGAAGCCGTAAAAGAATTTCCAGGGGATCATCAGCACGCAGCTCTTTCGGATCGCCACGGCATCATACCAGTAGCGGCTCTGTCCCGAAAAAAGAAAGGCTTCGCCGAAGACATCCCCCGGCATCACCGTATATAGAAGGCTGCGCTTACCGGACGCAAAATCCTTGACCAGCGCCATCTCGCCTTCCTGCAGTACAAAGATCATCTTCGGAGCTTCCCCCTGACGGAAGGCATACTCCCCGACAGGGATCTCCTTTCTGACCGCCCGCGAGCAGTGGAGCATCTTTTCCACTTCCGGCTGCTCGATATCCGAAAAGAGATTCATTTATTCTTCTTCCTCTTCGATCAGCGGCACATAGAAATCCTCGCCCGTTTCCAGGAGCCTGCAGCCCAGACGGCTGGAGCGTGAATTGATCGCCATGCCGCAATCCATGTCAACGATATGATATCCCCGGTATTTCTGACACTCGAAGATCTTTCCGCGTCCCTTTTCATCCACATGGTTCAGGCGCTGCGTAAAGATATGTCCGACGATATAGATATCCCGCTTGTAGGCCAGAGGCCGTTCCGCCGTCTCCCGGAAAGGATCTCCCGGCCGGTCAAAGAGCGATTCCCACACGATGCGCTCGGCGTCGGCCGGTTTCGCATTTTTATAAAAGAGCTCCTTGCCGAAACGATCCGGCAGGGAATAGGAATGGGAAATGTGATAGGAGCACTCGCCGATCCGGATACGTTTGATCAGCCGGAGGCTGCGCAGATACTCTTCCAGCTCATTCCGGTCCTTTTCGCTCAGCATATAAAAATCCAGCTGTGTCTCTTCCCCGCCGTTGGCCGGGTGCGTCCACAACTCGACAGGTGTCAGATGATCATCATAGGGATCTATGCGGATCAGACCCTGATCCCGCTTCCGGTCGAAATCGATGGCATTGAGCATCATAAGCTCGTGATTACCGAGGAAAAGCTCCATATTCTTCTGCCGCATGATATACTGCAGGATACGGATGCCGTCGCTGCCGCGGTCGATCACATCGCCCACGATATACATGAAATCGGAATCTCCGAAATCAATCAGCTCCAGAAGCTTCATAAAGGTGTCGAAATGACCGTGGATGTCGCTAATGACAAAGCTTCTCATCAGTTCATATCCTCTATGTCCGCTTCTTTCACACAGATGACGGGGCGTATGCCCATCTCCTCATTGAGCTTCCAGAGCGTCAGACGGTCGTCCACCATGGCGTGCCCTTCAAAGTTCTCGGCACATTTATAGGAATCCTTTCCGTCGATATGTCCGCGGCTGCGCAGGCCGAAGCTCGAATGTGAGAGCACCTGGTCCGCCAGCGCCGCCACATACTGGGAACAGGGCGCCGCATCTACCGGCTGGCGGTCTCTTTTCAGCCCTCTCGCAAGACTCAGGTCGATGTCGAAGCCGAAACGGATCTCCTCGATCGACGGAAGATAAACCTTGTCGTAGGTGGTGCGGTCCGAGAACGCGGAGATCGGCGTACTGATCTTGGTCACGTTCAGGAAGCCCCGTTCTTCCTCCTTGAAAGCCTTCTTCACAAAACTGGAATTCAGCCAGCCCCGGATCTCACTCGCTTCCCAATAGATACCGTTACGTATCTTCATGATCTCGCGGTCGCTCATCCCGAGGTATTTCTTCTTGTCAAAAGCCCGGTATTCGATGATATATTCGGATTGCAGCGTCACACGTCCCGCGCGGTTCTGCATGATACGCCAGGAAAGCATGTTGAACTTGAAGTAGCGGTACCCACTCACCTCTTCCTCGCCGTGCCTCCGCACATTGAAAAGATCCAGGGAATCGCTGCTCTTACTCTTCATCAGCGGCAGACGGATATAACGTTCGCCGTCCACCGTCGCCACATTATCGCTGTCATATTCCGCATAAATGATATCCGAAGTGAGCTGTGCGCCCGTGATCTCGTTCATCGGATACTCTCCGAACCAGATCCGGTCATTGCGGTCGCGCAGGATATGCGGCCCGTCATTGGAGCTCACGATCGGTACGCTCTTTTCGTCCGGATAGATCCCGTACAGATCCTTGTACAGCTCTTCGATGCTCTGCTGGCGGTCCTGCGGCTTCATGGACAGGCCCTTCATGATGGCCTTTGCCAGCTTTTTGTCGATCTGTATCGTGTAATTGGCCAGATTGATCAGCTCGTCCTTTTCATTCCGCTCATAAGAGGACTGGGGCACATCCCCGGTCATCATGCAATAGAGCGTGGCACAGATCCCGTAGATATCCGTCCACGGTCCCTGTTCGGAAAGCTTGGAAAGCATCTGCTCCAGCGGTGCAAAGCCCCACTTCCCGAGGAAGACCTGCTGGTTGGCAACGCCCATCTTTCTCGAACCGCCGAAGTCGATCAGCTTGATGCTGCCGTCCTCGTCCATCATAATGTTGTCGGGGCTGATATCACGATGAAGAAGACCGGACTTGTGCAGCTTACCGAGTATGCTGATCACCGGTTCCATCAGGCTCAGGCTCTCGTCCACCGAGAGCCATCCGCCGCTGTCGTCGATATATTTCCGGAGGTTACCGCTCTGGAGATATTCCATGATCAGGTAACCCGTATTGTTCTCGTAGAAAAGATCCTTGATCGAAACGATACCGGGGAATTTGGAGAACTCCGCCAGGATCCTCGCTTCACGCAGATAGGCTTTAGTCTCTTTTTCGTACTCCTCGGCATTTACCGCATCCAGAACAAGTACCGTCTTGCCGTCCGGGCCGCGGTCAACCATCTCATCGGGGAAAAACTCCTTGACCGCCACCGGATACTCCAGCAACATGTCAAAACCGATGTAGGTAATCCCGTATCCTCCTTTACCCAGGATATTGCCGATCAGTATCTTCTGATTCAGTATGGTTCCCGGCGCCAGCGCCTTCGACCAGGTCTGCTGCCCGCTCTTCTCTTTGCCGCAAAAGGGGCATATCCCCTCCGCGTCGCTCACTTTCATGCACCGCAGACAGATTTTTCCGATTTCCGAACGTTCCATGCATCCCCCACAAATATAACAGGAAAACGCTGCAGGCCTTTTCCCTCCTGCACTCTGCAGCCTCCCGTAATTTAACAAATAATCGTCCGATTACATTATACATAGTACAGGAAAAAATTTCCAGTACTAAACATGGCTTTTTCGTATTAATTCATCTTTGCGATATAAAAGCCCGTTTTACTCCGCACGGATCGCCGCGAGCGGTGACAGCTTCATCGCCCGAAGCGACGGGAAAAAGCCCGCCAGCATCGCGATCAGTATGGCAAAGATCACCGCGACCCCGGAAAGCCACAGCGGGATGACGGAAATACTGCCCCCGCCTCCGCCGAGTCCGAAGATCTCGGCTCCCTGCGTCAGATGGTTCACCACCATGGACAGGATATAACTCAGTCCCACACCGATGGTGCCTCCGATCAGGCCGATGTAGCCGGCCTCGATCAGGAAGAGCGCCTGGATATCCCGGATCCGGCAGCCGATCACCTTCATGATGCCGATCTCCTTGGTACGCTCATAGATACTCATCATCATCGTGTTGGTGATGCCGATGGCCGCTACCAGAAGCGACACACCGCCGATACCGCCCAGGACAGCCTGTACGATATTCATCATCTGCATATCCGACTCGATCCACTCGGCGCTGGCGTAGGTCTGATAGCCCATCTCGTTGATCTGTTTCTGCAGATCCGCCACATGCTCCATGGAATCGGCGCTCACGATGATCATGTTATAGAACATCTCTTTATAAGGCTTTCCGTTCTTCCTGGTAGGCTGCCCCGGGATCGTCCGGCCCTTGAATTCCTTCTGCAGCACGGTCTTTAACGCGTCGATATTGCAGTAGATCCCGTAGGAATACTGGTTCCAGTCATCGGGTCCGCCCTCCACCACGCCGGCCGTCTTCACCACGTATTTCTTCGGGTTCGGGATGAGCTGGCCGTTTTCATCAGTGCTGCCGCCGTTCCAGTAGCGGTCCACATCAAAGACCACAAACATCGCATCGTTCATCAGATCGATGGGCGGCAGTTCCCCGGTCTCCCAGTAGGGACTGCCCCCGCCCTTTTCCTTTGAAAAATCGGTGATCAGGGTATTCCCGTAGACGAATTCCAGCTGATCTTTGGATTCGGGAACGTGCCCCTGGCTCAGCGGGATCTTCTGTCTTATCATCCATTCGGGCGTCACGCCGGTCACCTGGGCCCAGGTCATATAGCCCTTGGTCTTTACGATCGCATTGCACTGCATCTGCGGGTCCACGCTTGCGACATTCGGCAGCTGTTTCAGTGTCTCCACCAGCGCATCATCCAGATGCTGCTCCTCCTGCTTCTCGCCTCCCGGCTGGCCCCCGTCCATATAATTATAGGATTCCTGAACCTGTATGGCCGTCAGGCTCCCATAGCTTTCCATCTGGGAAAGCATGGATGCCTTCATTCCCACGCCGAGGCTGATCATGACCACGATCGATGTGGTACCGATCACCACACCCAGGATCGTCAGGATCGTCCTCACCTTACGTTTGAAGAGGCTGCCGAGGCTCATCAGCATCAGATCGCCCGGTCTCATATCCCATTCCTCCCGTTTCGGGCATAGGGGGCGCTGCCCCCGCTGCTCCGCTTACAGTTCGTCATCATCTTCCTCATCCAGATCCTTGATCCCGTCGTCCAGCGCATCCTGTTCCGCTTTCAGCTTCTTTTTCTTTTTGCTCCTGCCGAGGAGGATTCCGGTAACGATCCCGGCCACGATCACAAGCGCCACGCCGCCGAAGAGTATCCCCCAGGGGAATCCGCCGCCTTCTTCCTCGATCTCCATCATACCGGGATCCACCCAGCCTTCTCCGCCCATCTCGCTGTAATCCATCTCATACACAAAGATCTGCAGATCCTTCTCGATCTTTGTCACGTTTCCGGCCTCATCCTCATAACTGATGACCGCCTTAACGATGCCCTCATCCATGGTAGGCGCGACCGCATTCAGCATCGCGTCCACGCTGCCGCTGGCGCCGGGATCCAGCTTTCCGATAAATGTAGAACCGCCTTCCACCGAATCGCCTTCAAAATCAGCCTGCACATTATAGAGCGTGGTCTTTCCTTTATTGTAGATCGAATACATGACGTTGACGCTTCCGCCCACAGGCACCGAAGCCGGCACGATCTCGGCGTCGCCGGTATCCACCCTGGCCTCCTGATGTACCGGGATCGACACGCTGGTCGCCGCGGTATAGGGATTGTTCTTGTCATCCTCGTAAGCCGCATCCAGCTCGATCACGTAGGGCTTCTGGGTCAGATCGCTGCGCGCCGTCATCTCGATATTCAGCTCGGTGGTAGCGCCGGCTTCAATGCGGTTCACAAAGATCGTCGCCGATCCCGAAGTGGGAAGGAACGCCTCGTAACCCATGGAATCCGAGCCCGTGCCCTCTTTGGCCGCCTTCAGATCAAACTGGATATTGTTCACGGCAGTGCTGCCGGAAGTGTTCTGCACCGTGATGCTCAGATGGAAGGTATCGCCTGCGTAGACCTTGACCGGATCGGTGGTAAAACCGGTCACGATGATCCTGGGCGTCGAAGTCTTCCCTTCCAGGGAGCTCTCGTTCAGGCTGCCGTTCCCCGGCGCGCCCGTGATGTTCACATAGGTCGTCAGATCCGTTTCCTCGATCTGGCCGTCCCGGTAATACTTGGCGTGGAAGCTGATGGGATAAGTACCGCTCATCGCGTCCTTCGAGACCACGAAGCTCCAACTCACATCCTGTGACCACTGCTTCGCGTCATCAAGGTTTTTCACGGGCTCCAGACGGTAGATCTTTCTGGCGTCTTCGGCATGGTTGATCACGAAGGGCCACTTTGACGGATCGGTGCTCTCGTTGGGCGTGATGATCACGTCCTGCAGAAGCGTCACACCAAGGTTCACCACCGAGAGCGTTACCGAGGTGCTCTGGTTGTAGATCCCGCTGGGCACCTTCGTATCATTGGTCAGGAAGAGGAACTGGTTGGCACCGGTCACATTCATCGCCGCTGCCGCGGTCAGGTTTGCCTCCACCTCGTTCATATAAGCAACCAGCTGTTCCACCGTCAGCTCGGTCTCCGCGATAAAGACATTGGCTTCGTAAAAGATCTCGTTCATGCGCTTTGCCGCGTCAGGTGAGAGATCATAAAGCGTGGACAGCGTATTGATATGATCGAGGATCCAGTAATAAGCCACATTACGATCCTCATCGGTGATATGTGCTCCGGGATCCTTCGTAACCAGAAGCGTTGCATCGAAATAGGCCTGCGCCTCATTGGCCGGTCTGCCGGGCAGCGGCGCCATAAAGATAAAGAGTGCCGTCAGTCCTCCCAGGATCACTCTGCCGATCTTTTTCAGTATCTTGCTTTTCATATCAGTTCTGTTCCTCCGTCCCTTCCGTGTTCTGCACTTTTTATTCCCTTATCCGTTATTCTGCTCCGTCAGTATTTCCGTTCCCTGCAGTGTTTCCGTTCTCTGCACCGCTCCCGGATCCGCCTGCGCCGCGGCTTCCGCTGCCGCTCTTTCCTGCGCCTCCAGGCGTTTGTCCTCGATCTTTAAGATCTTTCCGTCGCGGATGTGGATGATGCGGTCTCCGTAGCTGGCCAGATTATTGTCGTGAGTAACCATGATCATGGTCTGCTTCTTTTCATGTACGATCTTCTGGATCAGATGGAGCATCTCCATGGTCGTATTCGAGTCCAGGTTACCGGTCGGCTCGTCCGCAAAGACGATCTCGGGATTCACCACCAGTGCACGGGCGATACCCACACGCTGCTGCTGGCCGCCGCTCATCTGGCCGGGGCGGTGTTTCATGAATTTTTCCAGACCCACCAGCTTCAGCATCTTTCTGGCCCTGGCTTCGCGCTCCGCTTTGCCGACTCCCTGAAAAGTCAGAGGCATCGCCACATTTTCCACTGCCGTCATGTTCTGCATCAGATTGTAGGACTGGAAGATAAAACCCACATGGGCCTGGCGGAAATTCACCAGCTGACTCTCGCTCTTTTTTTCGATATGCTCGCCGGCGATGATGATCTCGCCCTTTGTGGGCTTCTCCAGACCGGCCATCATATTAAGAAGCGTCGATTTTCCGGATCCGGAGGTACCCACGATACAGCAGAATTCTCCTCTGGTAACCGAAAAATCGACGCCGTTCAGCGCCCTCACCTTATTTGTACCGATCATGTAGATCTTATACAGGTCTTTCACCTGTATCACTGTCTTCGCCATCGCTGTCTTCCCGCCGCCTTTTCCGCGGCCGGGGATCCTTTTAACCGTAATTTTTTTCTGTTAACTCAAACGCAATATCTAGTATATCATATTCCGTTTTATTGTCAACCGCACACAGCATCTTGAAAAAAACTCAAAAGGGCAGGGCTGACTAGTTGATCCGGTAGGGGATCTCCGCTTCCCGCAGCCAGATCTCCCCGATAAAACTGACCACAGCGTCCGCCTTCCGGATCTGCCATTCCCGTACGTCAAGATACACCTCGTCATTCACTCCATAGTCCCCGAAGCTGATATGGAGCTGATAGCGTCGCAGGCTGAGTTTCTCTTCATCCTCCGTCACATATTCCCCGATGCAGCACTCCGATCCGGCCACGGGATCCGCCGTGCCGTATGCGATGAAATGACGGAAATTTTCTTCATCAAGCGCGAAACCGGCGACTGAGCTTTCCGCGTCGTAATAATCTGTCTTATAGACCTGCAGCGTGTCGATCATACTGAATTTCCCGTCAAAATAATGATCCGCCGCAAACAGCCGGAATTCGTCCGTTTCCGCGATGAGCCGGATATCTTCAAAGGTATTTTTCCCCAACGGCTTCCAATATTCCTCCGCCGCCTCCTTTGCAGCATCACTGTCGGCCGCCGAACGCTCCGCGCTCCTTCCGATCACACGGTATCCGTCCTCCTCGTACAGCCCGAAGTCACTCCTGAGGAGATTCGGTGTGGCCGCATCCCCAAGGAGATGCTCCGCCGCCAGATTCCCGTAATACCAGAAATCCGCATCCGACATATTTAGGATCTCGTCTTCGCTCAGATCCGGCAGGATCATCGCGCCCGCGGAAGCGTCCTCTCTGGCCACCTGCTCAAAAAAGGGCTCCAGTCTATCATCCCTTGTTGCGTTATATTCATATTCCATATACGGCCCTTCCTCCGTATAGGCCTCGATATATTGCTCGTTCACGGTGATCAGGAAGACTCTTCCGCCGATGTCATAACGCAGGAGTTTGTTATCATAATCCATCACCGTCGTCCCGGCATCCGGGATCGCTAGCTGTGAAAGTGCTTCCGTATAATCCACTTCTGTCGACGAGATCAGCTCCTCGATACTGATATTGTTACAGTATCCTGCCACGCCGCCGTTTAAGAAATTCACATCCGCAACAACCCGAACGATCTGTCCGTCTTCCATCTCAGGATACTCTCCGTTTGCCCCCAGCAGTATGTTTTTGCAGGAACCGGGGATCTCCAGATAGAAATCTTTCACACGCATCACATAGAATTCTTTTCCCTTTTCCGCAGTGACGAACAATTCATCTGCCATACCGGTATCCCCGCCACTGCTGTGAACCGACGTGGTCGGCGTGGCGTTGTGTGAAGTCCTGTCCCAATCTTCTTCTTTTTCCGTTCCGCAGGCCGCAAGAAAAGCTGCCATGAGCAGTGCGCCTGACAGAATACCGAATCCTTTTTCCCCTTTGATCTTCTTTTTCATGATATCTTCTCCCCTGACGACCCGGTTTCAGAAGATACGGTCTGACACTGGGATTTTTATGGGTAAATAAATTAGCATGTCGCCTGCGACATGCCCGCGCCGAGTGCGGTTGCGCAGCAACATTTACATCTTGCGCGAGTGCGCATCCTCTCGGAGGGGTTTTGCTGCATAGGAAATGCAATTTCCTATGCAACAGAAAACCGGTCCCTTAGTAAAGAGACCGGTCCGCCAGCTTCCTTGAAAAAGTTTCAGAGTCCCCTGCTCAGCGTTGCCGCCTCGCCGACAAAGTCTTTGAACATCGGGTCAAAGTCCATATCGATCACATCTGTGCCCGTTGCATCGCTATGATAGATCCCGCGGCCGAAGATCGTCAGCCCCGTATCTCCCGCCTGCGTGTGCAGCCGCAGCCAGATCCCGTTCGGACCGCTTTCGATCACGCTGTGCCCGCCGAGTACCCAATTGTTTCCGTCATCGTAATAATTCCACTCTCCGTCTCCGTCAAAGACGATGGAATCGCCTCTCGGGAAGAGCCAGGAGCCCGTGATCTCGGTATACTCATGCTCTCCGTTATTATAGTATTCGGTGCCGTTGATCTCCATGACCTTATCCCCGTACTCATCGGAATAAACCTTTACGTATACGGAAGCAGATCCGTCTTCCGGGTAGAGTTCAAAACCATCAAAGTCCAGGCCGCCGTATGCTCCCTGCCAGTTCCCGGAAAGAGGCTTATCCTCTATCGGTCTGCCTTCCGAGAGCCGGGACGGGTTTTCGATCGCCAGCCAGGTCCCGTCCGCAAACATACGGTATCCGATCAGCGCCATATTTACATAGCTGCGCACTTCCCAGCTGCCGAGTATGGGTCTTTCCTGCTCGCTAAGCAGCAGCGCCGGATCCACTTTTCCCATCTCTTCCACCAGGCTGCGCATCGGGATAAAGTCACGCTTCTGCGGATGATACTTCTCTTCCTGTTTCCAGAAATCCTCCCCGGAGATATTCAGCTCCGTCGCGTTATCCGGATCGCTGACGCCGCTCTTATTGGTATAATAGGCGATCGCTCCGTTTTTCTCATAGGTGAAATAATACTCGTCCCAGGCCAGCTCCTTTGCGCCCGGAAGGAGGCTGCACTGCCCGAAAGAGCTGTACATCGCACCGCCCGAGCCGTTATACAGGAACTTTCCGTCTCCCAGCCAGCGGTAGGCGTTGCGCGCCCAGCCCTCCATGACTGTCATGATCCTGTCTTCCGGAATGCTGTATACTGCGTAGATATAAGCGCATTCTTCTTCCCCGGGATAGGTCGATATATTCTCCCCGATCAGCAGCTCGGGAATGCCGTCGTTACTGATATCCTCTATGGCGTAACCGATGCTGTCCAGCAGCGCTTCGCTCTCCTCATACATGACTCTCTCGATCACGCCGGTCGAACTGTAATAATAATCTTTTTCCGGATCATATCCGTCCCGGATCATATCCAGGTTTTCCTTCAGCGCACTCGCATACACAGCGAAATAGTCCGGCTCTGCCGGCGGCTCTTCTTCCGGCGTGACGACCGCAGCCGGCTCCTTCGTGGGCTCCGGCTTCTTTTCCGGCGCCTTCGTGGGCTCCGGCGTGGGCGTTGCCTCCACTGCCTGCTCCGTATTCCTGTCGATCGCAGCATTGCCTCCGCAGCCGGCCAGGATCAGCGCCGTCAGCGCGATCATCCCGCTCTTTCTGCTCAGAAATCTCCTCTTTTCCATAAGCTCCTCCTCTTCTTATGCGGAATGACTCCGCATCGTCCGTGCCGCATCACGAAGCTAACGTATCGTACAGCCGGACCGTAAATACCTCCATATCGTCCAGCCTGAGAAAGATCAGGCCGTTGTGCAGTCCCATATCATATCCGTAGGCACAGCCTCCGTCGATATCGATCAGATTTCCTTTCCGGTACGGGGCCAGCACGTTGTAATCCCCGTCTCCCCCAAACTCTTCCCTTACCCGCAGCACGGGAACGTGCCCGGTCACGAAACAGTAATCGTATTTTCCGTAAATATCTTCTCCCGAGGTATGCCCGTCATCGCGGAACATCGACTTCCAGACGATACTCCACACATCCTGCGGGTTCATCTCGCTGAGCCTCCGGTTTTCCTGTCCTTCTATATAATACGAATGAGTCAGGCAGAATTTACGGCCGTTCACTTCCAGAGTCTTCATCACGTAACGATCCCTCAGCCAGGCCAGAAGATTCCTTCTCGTTTTGATCTGCCGTTTCGCATATTCCTCAAAAGTAGTATCCCCGCCGTTGAAATACAGCCACAGGATCGTATCCTTTCCGACACAGTGATTTCTCCCGTCGGGAGCGACGGAATTGAGCATGAAGAGTTCATGATTGCCGATCAGCAGATCCATGTTTTTGTGATTTTTGATATATAACAGCAGCTTCACGCCGTCGTCGCCGCGGTCGATCGCGTCCCCGATGACATAGAGCTGATCGGAAGGCTTAAGATCGATCTTTTTCAAGCCCTCCAGAAAAGCGTCATAATATCCGTGCAGATCCGAAACCACGTATACCGCCATACTTCCCCCCCGTCCGCTGACAGTCATACCGATATCATAACAATAAATCAGATCCAAAACAAGTATTTGCCTCAGCGCGGCAAATGCGCAGCCCCGTTCCGAACAGTAAGCTCCTTATTCCACGCTGAAGCGGTCGAGCCGATTCTGATAACGCTCCACGCCTTCGTAGACAAACACATCCGGCTTAAAAGCTTTCATATCCTCATAGCTGTAAGAATCGAAGTAGGCGAAACGGGTAGCGGAAAAGGCGGATCCCACGTATTCGATCATCGCATCGGCATAGGAATCCCTGTACAGATAGACGCGCAGATCCTTTCCCTTATCGGAGACATATTCGATCTTGTCTTCATCCACCGCCACGGCCGTATTCTCAAAGCCGGAAAGCGTATATTCCCGTTCATGGATAAACTTCTCGAGATGGACCAGTCTGGCCAGGTCGCCGGAATAGCTGCCGCTGTCCGTAACGGTATAGGAAGGATCGTTGATCGGCGGAAGCTCCGCGCCCAGGGCGGAACAGAGCTCACGGCTGCCGGCGTAGGCACCGAGGGCGTTCCAGTGGGTATCGGTCATATAGCAGATATTCTCCTTTACGCTCTCTTTCGCTTCCAGCATGGCATCCAGGCAGTAGACCACCTTCAGGTCCGTATTTTCCCGGAGATAATCGATCAGCTGCTTGAGCCTGTATTTTTCGGCAGGCTGTCCGTAGCTGCCGGGCAGATATTCCGGATAGACCCGCGTTTTATTCGGGGCCAGAAAGAGTACAAAGTCGATCCCGTCTTCAGCCAGGCGGTCACGGGCCGCCACAAGCCGTTCGGCGATCTCTTCCATATGAGAACGGGTATAAAGATTTTTCCCGCTGTAGTCGCCGATGGGATCGCCGTCGGCAACTGCAGAGTAATAATACCAGCCCTTTTCTCCCGCGATCACTTTTTCGGAAGAGCCGTGAAACAGCAGCATGTCGGTAACGGAATGGCAGATGATCAAAGCATCTCGGAAGGGTGCATGGTCGTTGAAATAGTCCTCATACTGCCGCGGGAATTCCTCATAGTTTTCGCCTGTGAGCACCGGACGTTCCGCAAGTTGCCGGCGTTCCACGGCTGCCGGCGAAACAAAGCGCCCCACGAGAAACCATAAGGGCAGCGGCAGCATGATGCCTAGGAAAAAGCTCAGAAGATAGATTTTTTGTGATGCTCCCGTTTTTTTCATAAGCGCCTCAAAACTGGAAATAAATGAACGGATTGTAGCTGTCGGCCGCAAGCGAGGCCACACAGAAGAATAAGAGCAGCATGCAGATCAGCGCCTCGATCACGCTGCCCGTATATTTCGTCCGCAGCTTTTCGGGGACCAGCGTCTGGATCAGCCCCGCCCCGGGTATCGCCAGGATCAGGAAGATAAAGCACTTGCGGTCGCCCAGCTGCCACAGGGGGACCGTCTCCGCCCCGGGTGTGAACATCGCCGCCAGATACCGGAAAGCCTCGCTGCAGTTCTCGGCACGGAACAGCACCCAGCCCAGCAGCACCGCACAGAAACAGAGCAGGCGCGAGATCACCCGGCTCTTTTCCAGCAGCTTTTTCAGTCCCACACGCTCGATGAGGGAAAGCAGCCCGTGATAAAGGCCCCAGAGTATAAAGGAAAGCTCGGCGCCGTGCCATAGCCCGGTCAGCGCAAAGACCAGCATCAGGTTAAAGAGCGTACGCCCCCTGCCCTTGCGGTTTCCGCCAAGGGGGATATAAACATACTCACGGAACCACGCTCCCAGCGTGATGTGCCAGCGCCTCCAGAATTCCGAGATGCTGCGGGAAAGATAGGGATAACGGAAGTTTTCGGGAAAGGTAAAGCCGAACATCTTTCCCAGACCGATCGCCATATCAGAATAGCCCGAAAAATCATAATAGATCTGAAGCGTATAGGCCAGCGCCCCGATCCAGGCCGCCCGCATATCGAGCGCTTCCAGCGCAAAAGCCTTGTCGGCACAGCCAGCCAGCACATTGGCGATGAGCACCTTCTTGGACAGGCCGTAGACAAAGCGCCGGAAGCCGTCGGCCGTATCCGCCGTCGTAACCCGCCGCTCCCTGAGCGCCGCCTCCACGCTGCGGTACTGCACGATCGGCCCGGCGATAAGCTGCGGGAAAAAGGAGATATAGAGTGCTACGGGCAGAGGATCCTTCGACGCCGCCACCTGTCCGCGGTAAACATCCGCAAGATATGAGATCGCCTGAAAGGTGAAAAAGGATATACCGATGGGCAGGGCGACCTCGGGCCGCGGAAGTATCGATCCGCCGCCAACAGAATTGACGATATCGCAGAAAAATCCTATGTATTTGTAATAGAAGAGAAAGGACAGATCCAGGGTCACGCCCAGCGCCAGGGAGAGTTTTTTGTGCTTACTGCGGCTGATGAGCAGCCCGGCCGCCCAGTTCCACAGGCAGCAGACAAACATCAGAAGCACCATCACGGGCTCGCCCCAGGCATAAAAGAAAAGGCTTGCCAGCAGCAGGAAAAGATTGGAAAGCTTGCGTCCGGCAAGAAGATTTCCGAAAAAGACCAGCGGAAGGAATATCCATAAAAAGATCAGCGAACTGAAAACCAATACCGTTGCTCCTTACACCGTAAAAATGAAAAATCCCCAAAAGCGGGGACCTCTTTACTTCCTGCCAAAAGCGGGTGAGGGGAATCGGACCCCCGTATACAGCTTGGAAGGCTGTCATTCTACCATTGAACTACACCCGCACAACTAACCAAAGAGTATTATACAGAATATGGTGGTATTGTCAAGCGTTTCTCGCAGATTTTTGTGTTCCATAATATACTTTATAATGGTTTTTAGTGACATTTTCTTTGGGCGGGATACTGGAGCCTCATCGTTCCCAAGGTTTTGGTCTTTCTTTAGTTCTCGGCCACAGTATCTGCAGAAAACCGAATCGTCTTCAATTTCTTTTCCGCAATATCTACAAAACATGATTTCTCCCTTACATATTATTTCACAGATCCCTTCTCCGAGATCATGGATGTGTCACTGCTCTATATATAAAGCGGGACGAATGCCTCCATGCTCGTTAACTTCTTTGTCGTTGTGGCTCCAGCCCGCGCGGCCATAGGAGTAGACACTGCACGCATAATCGGAATTGTTGCCGAGCGAACGCAGCCACCACACCCCACCCTCGCGCCCTATGCAGTCGCAACTGTAATTCACCGAAGAATAAAATTTATTATAATAATCCTCATTTATTGCATGGCGAGTTGATCCCTGCCGCTTCGCATAAGTCGTCGGCGGGATAATCAGCTTCTGGCTGTAACCATACTGATCCTCATCGTCCCAGCTGTTAAAGCTGTAATGGGAGATAACCTCCTCTACGCTGAGCAGAAAGATCCGATCTCCTGTACTATTTCCCCCGGGCGTACCCCAAACAGGATTATCAGAATTTGCCACGTTTGTAGTATTGATCATTCCCTGTTCCGTCTGTGTAAATGCATGATTCAGGAACTCATTGTTCAGCCAGCTTCGGAGCGTGCAGCTCTCCCAGGTCCTATTGGTCTGTTCCGTGTTATAGGACTGCCAATCCAGCACATAGCGGCTCACCAGAAACGTGCCGTTCCCGTTTTCTTCCAGAACTTCCCACTCGATAGGCTCCGGACCATTAGATGCGTCTCCGTCCTGTTCATAGGCCCCAAAGACGATATATCCCTCTTCATTCATATGCGGCAGGATGTCATCACGATTTGTCCAGTCCCCACCGCGCCAGTTTGCTTCCTCTTTTCCCATCGATTCCGGCGTTGGGGTTGGCGTTGTACGCTTTGACAACTCCTGTACCTTCTGCTCTGCGAGCTGCCGTTCCAGCTCCGCAAGCTGTTCTTCCATCGCCATGTTCTCGGTTTTCTCCAGGCCTTCTTTTAGGATATCAATAGCCGCCTGCAGCTCCCCTTTTTCAACATAGGCATCAGCCAGGCCCAGGTATGCATCCTCCGCTTTCGGATCAATATCGATAGCCGCCCTGTAGGCTGCAATGGCTTTGTCGTAATCCAGTTCGTCCAGATAGCGCTCCGCCAGTTTCAGCTGCTCCTCATATTTCTTTTCCGGAGAGTCAGACATTACAAAGATCAGTACCCCCACCGCGATCAGCAGCACTGCCACTGCCACCACTGCGATAACCAGACCTGTATTTCTCTTCTTTTTTTCTATCACCGTATCTGACGCAATCCCGCTTTCCTTTGGCACTCCGATATCTTCCAGCACCGTGACTTTTTCTGTTTCTTTATCTTCTACAATCTTCTGCCCACAGTATTTGCAGAATTTAACACCGTCCTCTATTTCTTTTCCACAATTACTACAGAACATGAACAAAGTCTCCTTTTACTCCACTGTCACTGATATTGTGATCGTCTTTCCGTTGATCTTGGTTGTCAGTTTTGCTTTTCCCGGTCTATTTGCATGTATTGTTCCAGCCGCATCAACATAAGCGGTTTCACCCTTGCTGCTCTTAAAAATCACCGGCTGATTGATGGATGCAAAGTCGATCTGCAGCGTACTATCCTTTGAAAGAGTTACTTTATACTTATTCTTTCCTGCATTCTGTATCTCTTTCGTTATGATCGTGTACTCCTTGCCCTGATATTCCGTACGGAGTGTTGTTTCCCCGACGGAAAGCGCCTGGATCTTTTTCTTTTTATCAACTTTCACGATCTTGTCATCGTCTGAAACCCAGGTAAAGTTCTTAAGTCCTTTGATGCTGATAGTCTTTTTTGCACTTAAGGTCATATGAAGCGCCCGGCACTCCACCGGGGCAGCTTCTGTGACCTTTACCGTGAAATTGTAGGCAGATCCGTTTATGAAGGCAGTGGACCGTATCGAAGTGGAACGGGGATTCAGCCTGGCTAAGAGATGCTATGGCATGGGCTTGATCCGGACAAAACTTGATACAACGACCCGTGCTTCGATCGCACTGTCGATCATTGCAATGAATATCAACCATCTGGCAAAATGCTTTTTGCGTTGTATTATGATTTCGATCTTTTCAAGGTACGAATGGCAGAAAACTCTGCCTGATAATTCAATACTCAACAGTCTGTTTCAATGGGCGACTTGTTGAGCAGACACTAATTAAACAATCCCTTTTCGGAAAAGTGTTCCTGTTGTTATTGAAGTCTATTCTTTATGGCAGGTTATAATGGTATAGCTAGTCGCATTGACCGTAATCACACACCCATCTATGTGAACATACCAATTCTTACCATGCCTTTCTATATCTGCGTCCGGTTTTAAGATTTCTTCCTTACACCAGGTAACTACATCTATTTCGCCAAGGCCAAGGTTTCTCTTTATTCTGTCTACTCCCATATCAGTAGTATGTACTCTATCTATATTTTCAATAAGTATATTATCCATATTTTTTCCTTTGAATACTATTTGACTTAGACCCACAATTCCGAAAAGGGATATTAAATATGCTTCAAAGGTATATGTTTTTTTCAAGAATACAAATCAAGTATTCATTTGCAGAAGCAAAGCCGGTTTTTTTAATGATTTGCTGATATTCGTTTTCGAGCCTTGAGATTTCTGCGTCTTGACAGGCCTTCAAATTGTTTAGTTCTTCAATACGTCGGTTTGTTTCAAGTAGTATTTTTTCTGATTCCTGATCCTTCTTCTTATTAAGAGATTCAATATCATTCATCAATGATTTTTTACGATTTATGAGCGGAATTAGGCCATTTGCAATATGAATGCCAAGAATGTTATCATAGTTTATTCCTAAAACCTGCGTAAATAATAATCCTAAAAGAGCCAATGCTGTAGCGAATAACAGAAAGCCACCGATTATTCTTCTTCCATGCATAAATTGTATAAAACCAATAATGCCCAATATGGAGTATATAGCCGAAAAAACTAAAACTGTTGTTTTTGTAGAGGATAGCCTCGATTCGGTATCATTAAGTTTGGCGTGAAGTTCGGAAATGGCGTTACCTCGTTTATTTATAACATGGTTTGATGGAGTGATGGATTGACCTTGATCAAGAAGATTCATTTGATTGGTTTGTTCATCCTCAAGCTTTTTATTATAATCTGTTATTTGTATGATTGTTTCTTTATGCATTCTGATTTCGGCAGGACACAAATCCCAGGATTTTTCATTCATCGGAAACATGGTATTAGTTTTGCTTAAAAATTCTGTAAGTGCCAATCCAAACCATCCTCTCCAATCTTCAGGATTATCATAACTAATTTCGTGAAACTTTTTTTCAGCATCATCGTATTTTTCAAGCCTAATTTGAGCAATCCCGTCCTTGATCATATCGGTGGTTGATTTTGCTCCGTGAGAGTTGATTTTATGATTATATTGTTCTATAGCGGTCTCAACTATATATGCAGTTTTACAATAAGGACATATTGCGGCATCCTTAGAATTGTCAACTTCAAGATTGGCGCCACAGTTAAGGCATTGAGCTTTTACTAAAGACATGGGATATATACTCCTTTATTTATCGTGAAATTCTAAGCAAATTTTCACTTCAGTAGTAATACTCATATAAAAATAGCAAGTTTGTAGGTACTAAAATCACATATTGATAACTCTTTCTTCATCATCTTCGAATTTAAAAGTTTCTCCAGTAAATGTGATGAACTCTGCATGATCATAAAAACGTTCTGTAATTAGCTTACCGTAGTCATAATCTTTTGATTCTGTGTGTGTTCCGAAGGTATCGTCCCAATAGGTTTCATCCCAATGGCCATCACGTAATCCGTTTTTTATGATTCCACTTGTATATATTTCTGATTTTGTAATACCTTCCGACTGATAATTAATTGCGTGCATAGAGGAATTTCCTTCTGGAATACTGTTTACACATTCAAAAGAGTATTCCATGAAGAATCTATAAGGATAATCAATGCCGTATTTACCATCCGTTACGTAATAGTATCCAGTACCGGTATCTTGAGGAAAAATATAAAAGAAACATGCATTTGCAGCACTGTAATAAAAACAGATCTTGTAATTGTTCCACAGAAAGTGACTGGTTGGAGCATAGTTTCCATTAAAACTATAATTAGGATCACTGCCATTTTTATGTAAAGTAAAATGGAAAAACTCATTTTTGCCATATTTATCAATATTAACTTTCTCTACATAATTATGGTATTGAGTGCTGATGCTTTTCCAAAAAACCAGAGCTTTATTATCTGCATACAGATATTGATTTATATCTTCAAGAGAGTTGTTCCCTTCAAGGATCTGTAGTAGTCCAGATAAAAAAGAATCGTCTGTCTGGGTAAGATCATACTTATAATAAGCGGAATATGTAATACCGTCAATTGTATTTTCAGGTATTATCTGTCTATCATGTATGATGGCCTCAATACTATCCATTTTATCGAAGGATTCTTCGTCAATTCCCGGAATATCTGTCTCATTAAGTTCATTATCAAAATCGGTCTTTGTAGTGTTTTCAGGCGTGGATGGGGATGTGGTATCCGTCGTTGAACAGCTACATAATAGTACAGACAGTCCAATAAGTGTGGGGATTATATATTTATTCATTTTAATATTTGTACGGCTTTTATCCATTTATTCTGATTTCCCTTCTAATTCTTCAATATCACTCATACATTTATTTCTCAAATGTATGAGCGCTATAAGACTGTTTTGATAGCCATTTACATGCTTTAACCCCCTAAATAACAAACAATGAATTAATATAAACGCTATCGTGGATATCAATAACATAGCCCCTCCACCAGTTATTCGATTTACAAAGCAGTTATATCCGACAATTCCGAAAAAAACCACGATAACAAAAAGAATAAATACAGCCTTTCTGGTAGATGAAATCCTTGACTCTATATCAGCCAATCTTTTATTGAGGTCAGATGTTTGACTATCTGTGGATTGTTTTTGATTATATTCTATAGAAACATTCTTGGGTGGAGCATCTTCTCTTTGTCTGTTCCATTCCCTCCAGAATTCATCAGAAATCCCATCAGTATCGTTGGGGGATAAAGCAAATAGTTCTTCCTTTTTAGTTTTCATGTCGTCAGACTCTTCTATTTCATATATCTCCTGTCTGTAATATGCCTCCTCAGTAGGATAACTATGATCGATCATTTCGGAGGTATGATCATATATGTCTGCTACAAAATAAAACTTATCCAGAACAGGATCAAAAACGGAATTGACAAAGTTTCTGTAGTATGTAACAGGTGGCGGAACAGGAGAATCAGGCAAAAACTCACCCATTATATCGTCAATCGGCAGAAAAATATGTTTTAATAAATTATGTTCAAAAAATGGCATTAAGGTTTTCCAATTGTATTTAGTAAGAAAATTTTTATTGATGACAAGAATCTCGTTTTTATGATATTTCTGGAAAATTAAAGAAAAAACAGCGCAGTTAATACATTCTGCTCCTAATAATCTTACAAACTTATTCTCATACCCAGTATAAAACCCGCGCCATAGTTTTAAAGGTAGATCAAAACTGCTTAAGGAGCAGAACCCTAGATATTCGATATGACGAAACAGCTCCTCCAGATCAATATTTGATACCCCATCTATTATGCAGACTTCCTTTACAGCAGCTTGAAAAAGTATATTTGCTGATTCAAATAGAGGCCTGTTATCCTCATTTCTTTTCCATTCAGTATAATCATTGAATAAAGTATAAGTCATTTTTGCCCCCGAAAAGAGTTTATGCATGGATTATTTGTAAGGAAATATTCTGTTAATGGTTTTAGGATGAGTATATATTTTATTAGCACTATTTCCAATGATGTGTAATCCGGTCAGTTTTTTATCTTGTAAAAAACATTCTCCCTGACATTTTATACTTTTCGTACAGATTTTCATCCAATCTTCTCCATAATGCTTTCAATCTGTTCTTCAAGCTCCGGATCTGCAAGAAGGCACTCATCTTTATATGCGGAAAGATTCATCCGAACAGCAGGATAAACCTTATCTCTCTCCTCCGGATCTGCATTATCCGCTACGATCCCGGCGTAACGGACAAAATCCTGCACAGTGCTCTTGCTGTCAAGCCCGGCCCCGATCCGTTTTAACATATATGCTGTATATACAAACGGATTGTTCGCTTCGATCTCGAGAATCTTTTCCGCCATGGAACGCCATTTTCTTTCCAGCTTATCTTTCTTTTTCCACTGCGATTCGTCCCAGTCTTCTATATCCTGCCACTCATTTACGATATCGATGAATTCTTCCAGCTTATCGAGTCTGCTTTCCTCCGGTTTTTCATGTTTATCCGGAAGGAATTTGCTTCCGCAATGAGTACATCCCCTCAAGCCCCCTTTATACTCGATATCCTTGCTGCTACAATTCCGGCATACAAGTTCTTTCATGATGATCTTCCTGCCTTCTACACTCCGCCCAACAGCTCCTTCAGCTTCTTCACTTCCTCATCACTGAGCGTCACACCCTTGCCCATCTTCTCATGGTCCGGGCTCCACTCGCGGATATCGTATTTTTCTTCCCTGTCGTTCCAGGAAACCTTATTCAGCTCCTTGGTCCAGCCCTTGGAACCTTCGGACAAAACGCCAATGTGCTTTGTTATTTCGAATTTAATATCTCCTGCCATTTTCGTATCTTCCTCCTCACATACTGTTAAATTATACCACAGAAGGCCGCTCCGTTCAACAAAACCATTGGTAAATATGCACAATCCCAGCCCCTTTGCTGACGTAACTTATGTTACAGCGTTTTATCTATGCTTCAGCTTTGCCTCGATTGAAGCTAATCTACAGCATATTTCCCCTATTCCATAACAGAGCATACCGATAAGCACAGATATCATTATGCCTGCAATACCATAAACAATCGAAATCCTGAACAGCGCAAACGAACCTATCAGCGATAGTATGATCAGGATTACAGCCAACACCTTTATGGCGTTTCCGACGCCCGACTCCCCTGGAGAATTATTGCTCAGTGTAGATATAACAGAACTTCCCGTCCCCTGAGTAATACCAGAACTTTCCGATTGAATTTCTTGAAGAATCCGCACAATACCGCTATCAATATGGTCGATATTCTTGGCAATAAGATTCTCTCCGGAAGCCTCTCCGGATTTCACCTTTTGTATATTATCAAAGCAGTTTATACATACATGAAAATCCTGAATACCATTGGACACAACCTTGGTTTCTTTTGAAGATAATCCAATAACACCACAACAATCACACTTCCGCATATTATCGCCTAACCTCCCCTTTTGTTATCCACTACATCCCTGTTATACTCTTTTTCAACCGGCTGCCCTCTTTATATACAACGGCACTTCTTTTTCCCACTCCTTGAATATCTCTTCCGGATCTACCACCCCATTATGCTCCGTCATGATATTATATTCGCCTTGCTCACGAATCTGATCTTTCGCCTCTTGTATAAGTCTCTTCGTTCTATCTAAGGCTTCCACAAAATCTTTTTCTTCGTGGTAGGTTTTCTCTATAGCTTCCTTGGCATATTCATCCTTAGGATCCGTTACGATCCATTCCAGGTCTTCTAAAGCCAACTCAAAAATCTGCAGAGCAACGACAGGATCCGCATCCGTTCCGATCCCTCTCAGCATACACTCGCCAAGCAGGGAAAAATAGAATCCATCATCATACTTCCTGAAGTCCAGCCAGGACAGTTTATATATTGAAGCATACTCCGACCGTCTGGGCTTCAGCAGGGAATATGCCGATGCGGGAGCGTATTCTGAAATCTGCCCTTCCAGGATCAATTCTCCGATCCTCAGCCGCGCATAGTCAGAAGATGTATATACCATATCCCGGACCAGTTCTTTGATAAGACCTCCACCATCAAATTCAGCCGGTTCCGGATGAAAATACCGATACTTCTCCCGACAGTAATCATCATCATCAAAAAGCATCCCTTCGAAATACAGTTTTTCTGCACTTTTCATGTCCTTCTCGCATCCGATACCATAATAATAGCAGTCCGCCAGCCATCGGAAACCGGGAATATAGCCTCTCCCGGAGAGTTCTTTTATGTACGGAAAGGCATCTTCTTTCACCTTGTTATGCTCTCGGCTTATCCCCTTCTCCATCATATGGATCAGCGCCGGTTCCACTCCATGATCCGCACACTCCTTATAACAGGATTCGATCTCATCTCTATACTCCGGGTATGACAGCTTTCCCAGTTCCCGGGCTTCCAACCAGGCCTTATGATATTGTTCCTGTGCCAGGGCTGTCCGCATGGCATCAGCATACTCATTGCAGTGGTCTTCCCGCTCACTATCTTCCGCTTTCTCCAAAGCTTCCTCGGAAACATCTGCGATGAGATCGTCCAGATCGATCTCTTCCCCCTCATCGATCATCTCCTGCAGGTCCTCTAAACTCAGTTCCTCTTCTTCACCCATATTGATTTCCCTCCTCAAAATGCATCACTGCATCCTGTCTTCTTCCATCATTTTCAATCCTTCTTCAGCTCGCAGATCACTCCCCGGGACAATACGAGGCACACCTTCCCTTTTTCTTTCTTCCCGATCCGGTCATAGATCCGTCCGGCACTCATGCTCTCACCAAGAACGGTTCCGGTGCTGTTTGCCACATAGCCGATCTTTCCAAGGCCCTTCATCTCCACACGGATCGCTTCCTTGTCATACTCATTATCCGGCTCCTTGATCAGCTTCACCGTCATCCCCTTTTTCATAAAATCGCTGCCATAGTAATGGTTCATGCCTGTGATCGTAAAATACTCCTTCTTCATGGTTTGCTCCTTTCCTTTTTCTTGATACTGCTCCGGCAATGCCGATGCCCGGCTTACCGGCACAGTCCTTTTTGCCATACTTCCGACTTCTTCTCTTTTGTTCCTTCCCGATCCTTGTGACTTCATTTTATTAACAATGCTGTCCCAAAAAAACTCCTCATTTTCGAATATTTGTTCGTTAGTTGCGCCTAACCGCGAAGCTGTACAAGGGAAACTGCATTTTTGAACCGAGCGCTTCCATTCTTTACAATAGCTGGCAATATTTGTTGCTGATAAGGTCTGAAGTTCACCTCATAAACCGATACAAAGAAACTGTTGAAAATACATCGGCAAACCGATATAATCGTGATCAGGGAAGGTGGTATGTTTATGCTGATCAAAGAAAAACTGAAAGAAAACAATATGTCTATGTATCGCCTGAGCAAGGAAAGTGGCGTGCCACAGGCCACTATCAGCGATATATGCAGCGGGAAAGCAGACATGGAAAAATGTGCGGTTGGGACAGTATACCGCATCGCGAAAGTGCTGAAGGTTTCGATCGAGGATATTCTGGAGTCTTCCAGAGAAGAGTATCGCAGTTCTTTTGAGACTTTCAAGAGCAATACCTGCCATCATGTGAAGGATATGGGAGATATTGATTTCATGATCCATGTTCTTGAAACGGATGAGATCAGATCCCTTTATGAAAAGCACTGGTATCCGGAAGCGTTATATCTGCTTGCGATGTTGGATTATCTATCTCGAGTGAATGATGTTCCTGTTTGCACAAAGTACAATGATATACGATCCCGGCGGTTAAAGAATCCGATCTATCCGACAGGTGTTCTTCTTGCAAGTGAAGTTATGAAGACGGAGGAGACAAAGAGAAAAGCGGAAAAAGAGGCAATTCCGGAATTCAGGAGATTCAACATCATTGAGAGTGAGGTGCGGAATGTTGTCTGATAAACCACTTACGAAAGAAAACCTCGATCAGTATTTGAAGGAACTGGCAAAGGAATACAGAAAAAGAAGCGGAAAGAATACACCTGCAGAGATCATACTGATAGGGGGTGCTTCCGTTGTGATCAATTATGGATTCCGCGAGATGACATATGATGCAGACGCAATAATAAACGCATCATCCTACATGAAGGATGCGATCAATTATGTGAGCGATAAATATGGTCTGCCTAATGCCTGGATGAATGATGATTTCAAAAAAACAAATTCATATTCGCCGAAGATTGCACAACATGCGAAATACTATAAAACGTTTTCCAATATTGTGACATTCAGAACGATTTCCGGGGAATATCTGGTAGCCATGAAACTGAGATCCGGCCGTCAGTATAAGTACGATTTGTCCGATATAATAGGCATTCTCTGGGAAAAGGAAAAGGAAGGAGATCCACTTACTATCGACAGAATAAAGAAGGCCGTCTGTGAGCTTTATGGGTCTTATGAAGCGCTTTCCGAAGAGAACAGGATGTTCATTGAGAACGCTCTTGAGAATGGGGATTACGAATATGTCTATTCCCATACCCGTCAGTATGAGCTGGAAAACAAGGAGAATCTGCTTGAATATCAGGATGAAAAGCCGGGTGTAATCAACGAAGACAATGTGGACGATGTCATTGCAGCTCTTCGAGGAAAGAAAAATGAGAAGTAGAAAACCTCTTTTCAAAGAGTCTGTGAAAAAAAGTCTGTAAAAATATAATAGTTATGTATTATTAAGGTCTCCTAAGGTAAAATATAAATACTTTAAGGAGGCCTTTATTATGGCAAGAGAAAAGAAAAACGTACAC
>JAEEGL012462775.1_pt1 | contig 28084 bp, 22 predicted proteins | sample 9134231 | NCBI WGS metagenome assembly JAEEGL01 (sample SAMN16246548, study PRJNA631951) | gut metagenome | biome: gut microbiome; feature: rumen; material: fiber-attached | host: Bos | place: Iran: Karaj | collected 2018-10
CTCGTTGGCGCCATCGAGAAGCATCACGAGGAGCGCTACAGGGCTCTTCTCAAGAACGTGGAGACCGCAAAGGTCTTCGAGAAGAGCGAGGTCAAGGTATGGGAGTGCCGCAACTGCGGACACATAGTCGTCGGGACCAAGGCTCCCGAGATCTGCCCCACCTGCGCCCATCCCCAGGCTTACTTCGAAGTCTGCTGTGACAACTTTTAAGGCAGGGCATTAAGCCCGCGGCCCCGGGCTGCGGTTCCCGCCGAAAAGACGAAGATGATAAAAAGCAGGACCGGCTTTTGCCGGTCCTGTATTTTTATGCGTTAGGGCTTTGATCGGGCTCTGCGCGCTTATGCTCTGGCTTCGAGCTCCTTAAGGTATACGCCCAGCTCCATCTCAAGGCCTATGATGAGGCTGTTCAGATCAAGCTTCATATAGCCGTTGTGGTGGGGCGCCGGGTTGGGATTGGTCTCGGGGTCGTTCATGCCTATGTTGAAGTAGGCGCCGGGCTTCTTCTCCATGAAGTAGGAGAAGTCTTCTCCGCCCAGCCCCGGAGGGGTGGTCTTCCAGCCGTAGCCCAGCTCGTCGGCGGCTGATCTGGCTATGAGGGCCTCCCTCTCGTGGTTGATGTTGGCGTGGTAGCCCAGCATGCTGCTGAACTCGGCGGTGAGGCCGTAGGACTCGCATATTCCCTTGACCAGCTTCTCCATTTTGCCGAGGAGCTCGACGGTGAGCTGGTGGTTGAAGGTGCGCAGGTTGCCTCCGAAGACCACTTCGCTGTCGATGATGTTGGGATAGTTGCCGCCCTTGTTCTTGAAGTAGGCGACGGTGAGGACCGCCTGCTCGAGGGGGCTCGCCTTTTCGGCCAGGACCTGGTTTATTGCGACTGCCGCCATGCAGGCGACGGGCACCGGGTTGAGGGCGTTATGGGGAGAGCTGCCGTGGCCGCCCTTGCCTATGACTTTTACCTCGTATACGGAGATGTCGGCCGAGGTGGGTCCTATGTTGATGGTGATCTCGCCGCTGTTGTTGGCTCCGCCGCTGTGGAAGCCGTAGACCACGTCGCAGTCGTCGATCGCTCCGTCCTCGACCATGCCGAGGGCTCCGCCGGGCAGCTTTTCTTCGGCCGCCTGGAAGAGGAACTTGACCCTGCCTTTGATCAGGTCCTTATGCTCTGCCAGCAGCTTGGCGAAGCAGAGGAGGGTGGCGCAGTGGCAGTCGTGGCCGCAGGCGTGCATGACTCCGTCGATCTGGGAGGCGTAGGGAAGGCCGGTGCATTCCTGTACGGGCAGGGCGTCGATGTCGGCTCTGAAGCCCACGGTGGGACCGGGCTCGCCGCCTTCAAGTATGCCCACCACACTGGTGCCGTGGATGCCGTCCATGATCGCGACGCCGTTCTGCTTTAAGAAGGCCTTGATGAAGGCGCTGGTCTCGTCTTCCTCAAAGGAGAGCTCGGGATGCATGTGGAGCTGCTTGTAGAGCTTGATCTGAAGGTCTTTGTAATCGGCGCATATGGCCTTTACCTTTTCTTTCATGTCGTGTTTCCTTTCTTACTGCTTGTCTTCGTACTCTGTGGTGAGTTCGGCGCTGTCCAGGAGGAACTTCATGGTCTTCTCCATGATGATGTCCGGGTCGAGCATTGCGGGATCCATGAGATTTTTGAACTGTTCGGGGGCAATTCCGAAGCGCTGCGCCATGGCTGCGATGCGGGGGAGTCTGTCTTCCTCGGTGACGGCGATCTTCTCGGCTTCGGCTATGGCGCCGAGGATCTCCCTGATATGAAGGTTCCTCGCCGCGGTGTCGTGAAGGCCTTTCTTAAAGTCGTTTTCGGTCATGCCGGCGAGCTTGTAGAAATCCTCCCGTTTCATCTGCTTTCCGGTCATGCTGAGGGCCATGGCGTCGATGAGGCTTCCGATCTCGCTTTCGACCGCGTCCTCTTCCGGAGTCCAGGGGTTGGCTGCGCATATGACGTCCATGATCTCTTCGAGGGCGTTGTTGTCGGCTTCGGCCATGGCTTGCTCTTCAAGCTGCCTTCTGACGTCGGCGAGGACTTCGTCCATGCTGTCCAGGCCGAAGACCTCGCGGGCGAAGAACTCGTCCAGCTTTCTCTCCACGTTTTTGTGGATGGCGTTGACGGTGCACTTGAAGACGGCATCTTTTCCCGCCAGCTTGGGGTCGTACTTCTCGGGGAAGGTGATCTTTACATCCTTCTTTTCTCCCGCGACGGTGCCGACCAGCTGATCTTCGAAGCCGGGCACGAAACTGCCGGAACCCAGCAGCAGCTGATAGTTGGAGGCGGTACCTCCCTCGAACTGCTCTCCGTCGCAGAAACCCTCGAAATCAAAGGTCAGTATGTCTCCGTAGGCCGCCGGCCTGAACACGGGAACGGTCTGGGGCTTCTCTTTCCTCACCTGCTCGAGGGCGGCTGCCACATCTTCGTCGCTGACCCTGACGGGCCTTCTCACGGCCTTTATGCCCTTATAATCTTTAACGGTCATGGTTCCTCCTTAAGAATTCGTATTTGAATCATTGTAACATAAGAGAAGGCTTTGTGGGAGAGGTCTGCAAATGTCTTCTAAACGGACATTTTGTGCCTTAGTATTCTCTTGCCTTGAAGGCCCGCCGGTTATAAACTTGTAAAGATGGATAGGGAGATTCTGAAAAAAGCCTTTATAGCCTCGGTGCCGGTGATGAGCGGCTACGAGGTGCTTGGAATAGCCTACGGAGTGCTGGCAGGCACCAAGGGCATCACCGCCCTTCAGGGGGTGGGCATGAGCCTCATAGTCTACGCGGGTTCCCTTCAGTTTGTGCTGATAAGCCTGATCTCCCAGGGAGCTTCCCTTATCACGGTGGCCCTGACCTCGCTTCTGGTCAACGCGCGTCACCTGTTCTACGGCCTTTCAATGATAGAAAGGTATAAGGACGCCGGAAAGGCCAAGCCCTACCTGATACACACTCTGACCGACGAGACCTACTCCCTGGTCTGCAGCGTTCCCGACGATATACCCGAAGAAAAGCGCATAAAGTACTGCCTTCTGGTCAGTTTTTTCGACCACTGCTGGTGGGTCAGCGGGGGAGCCCTGGGCTACCTGGTAGGCTCCGCCGTCAGCTTCAACACCGAAGGCCTGGATTTCGCCCTGACGGCCCTTTTCCTTACGGTAATGACCGGCCAGTGGCTCGACCATAAGGACCACCGTCCCGCCCTGGCGGGCCTCGGAGCCAGCGTCTTAAGCCTTGTGATCTTCGGGCCCGACAGTTTCCTCATCCCCGCCATGATACTCATAGCGGCGGCCCTGCTGCTGATGAGAGGGGCCATAGAGGGGAGGGCTGAGCAATGAGCCCCGGCTACGTCTGGACCTGCATACTCATAGGCGCTCTGGTCACCATAAGCTTAAGAGCCCTGCCTTTCGTCCTCTTCGGCGGAAAAGAGGGGACTCCGGGCCTCATCGGCTATCTGGGCAGGGTGCTTCCCTATTCGGTGATGGCCCTTCTTGTGGTATACTGCTTAAGGGACAGCGACCTGACCCTGGCTTCCAGCTGGGCCCCCAGGCTCATCGCCTCGGTCTTTACCTGCGCCGTTTATGTCTTTAAGCGCAATTCCCTTCTGAGCATAGCTTTGGGGACGGTCTGCTACATGCTTTTGGTGCAGCTGGTCTTCTGAAGCTCCTGAAATAGTTCGATCATGCCCGGCAAACGGGCTGCAAAATACATTCATTCAAGGAGGAAAAAATGATCTACGAGATACTTCCCCAGCGCTGCGCCGAGCACCTTTCCGGCGCCGTGAAGTTCGCCACCCTTTCCAAGGACCACGAGGCCGACACCGACTGGGCCCCCTTCTTCGGGCTTCACGATTACATACTCAAGACCTACCCCCTGATCGCCGAAAACCTGGATCACGAGGTCGTGGGCAAGGCCGGATTGCTCTTCCACTGGAAGGGGACCGGCAGATCAAAGGCTCTCCCCGTTTTCATGATGGCCCACATGGACGTCGTCCCCGAAGGCGACTGGAGCAAGTGGAACTATCCTCCCTATGAAGGCGTCATCGCCGACGGACACGTCTGGGGCAGGGGCGCCTCCGACTGCAAGGCTCAGATGATAGCCCAGCTGGAAGCCGTAGAGCACCTGCTCTCCACCGGATATCAGCCCGATTACGACATCTACATGGCTTACTGCTATAACGAAGAGGTCGCGGGAGGCGACTCCTTAAGCTCCGCCCAGGCCATGGCAGACCATCTCATCGCAAAAGGCGTAAAGTGCGGCATCACCCTTGACGAGGGCGGCGGTATGAGAGCCGGCTCCTCCATGGACGTCGAAGGCCGCGTCTGCGGCATTTCCGTGGGCGAGAAGGGCTACGTCGATTTTGAGATCTACAGGCTCGATGAGGGCGGACACTCCTCCACTCCCCATCACGGCGGAGCTCTCGATTACGTCGCCGAGGCTATACTCGCCATCCGCGATCACCAGTATCCCTACCGCCTGACTCCCGCCGTAAAGGCCAGGTTCGAGGCAATTGCCCCCGTAATGAAGGACAAGGAGCTGGGCAGGCTCTTCTCCGATATCGAGGGCAACTGGGAGGAGCTCCTTCCCATCATCGACAAGAACCCCAAGCTTGCCGCCTATTTCCACACCACCCTGGTGCCCACCATGGCGCAGGGAAGCCAGCAGGGCAACATACTGCCCGAGAAGGCCTACGTCGGCGTCAACAGCAGGCTGCTGCAGGGCGACACCGTCGAGAGCGTCACCGAGTATCTCAAGAGCATAGTGCCTGAGGGCATGGAAGTCGTACCCCACAAGGGCCACAACCCCACTCCCTGCGGGAACGTCGACAACGACGCGGCCCAGCTCCTCTACAGCCTCTGCAAGGAGCGCTACGGCGAGGACATCACCCTGGTGCCCGATGTGGTGCTGGGCGGCACCGACTCCAAGTTCCTCTACGGCCTGTCCGACAACGTCTACCGCTTCGGCCCCTTCTTCAACCAGAAGGGCGAGAGCAGCAGAGCCCACCAGGTCAATGAGAACACCGACATCGAGACCCTGGCCGGCGGCGTGGAGTTCATGGTCGAATTCATAAAGAGGTACGGCAAGTAGGTATATATGGAAAGGTTCAAGGAAGTCTACAAAGAGGGTTCCCAGTACAAGGCCCTGCTCATGTCCATACTCATGACGGGCCTTGCCTACGGCATATACAAGGGCATCATCGACAACTATCTGGCCGAGCTGGTGGGGCTGTCGGAGATGGGCAAGGGAGTATCGGAGTTCTTCAGAGAGCTGCCGGGCCTGCTTCTTGTCTTCATCCTGGCGCTGCTCTACATGTATTCGGCCGAGAAGATCTACAAGATAGGCGCCGTGCTCATGGTGATAGGCATGGGTATGCAGGCCATAGTACCGCCCAACGCGGTGCTGGTCATAATCGCCATGCTGATATACTCCACCGGAGACCATATCCAGCTGGGCATGAAGAGTGCCATCTCCCTGCAGTACTCCAATGAGGGCAGGGGAGGCGAGGCTCTTGGCTACAACAACTCCATGAGCCACGCCGGCACCCTGGTGGGCTACATAGTGATAATAGTCGCCCTCAGCCTTCTGGGCGAGTCCAGGCCCTACAAGGTCTTCTTCACCGTTTCGGCGGTCCTGATGGGAGTCGCCATGCTCTTCTGCTTCGCCTTGAGCTCCAACACAAAGACCGATTCGGCCAAAAACCGTTTCTACTTCAGGAAGAAGTTCATGAAGTTCTACATGCTGGAGATCTTCTACGGAGCCCGCAAGCAGGTCTTCTTTACCTTCGGTCCCTACGTGCTCATACTCTTTTACGGAGCCAGCGCCGTGGTCATCAGCAGTCTCTACGCCATCTCGGCGGTGGCCTGCTTCCTGCTGGCGCCCAGGGTCGGCAAGCTCATAGACCGCCTGGGCTACCGCATAGTGATGATCATGGACACCATAATTCTGGTGGGAGTCTGCTTCTTCTACGGCTTCGCCCACCACATCTTCCCCAGGAACATCGCCTTCATAGTCTGCTGCGTGAATTACCTGCTTGACTCGGTGATATCAATGGCCTCCATGGCTTCCAGCGTCTATGTCCAGGACATCTCGGACAGCGCAGAGGAATGCCGCGCCACCATATCCACCGGCGTGTCGGTAAACCACCTGATCACCATACTGGTGGCCCTCTTCGGCGGCTGGATATGGAAGACCCTCGGCATCGAGACCCTATTCATGATCTCGGCTGCCCTGGGCTTATGCAACAGCGCCTACGCGGCCACCATCAAGACAGGCAGGGGACCGGTGAAGGCCCGCAAGTGAGCGGAGAAAGGCGTTAAAATGCTGTTCGTTTCAGACGGAAAGACCGTGGACATAGATACCTCGCGGGTGGTCAACGCCGGCTACGCGGGCTGCGACCAGGACGTGGTCAGGGCCCACATCGACGAGCTGGCCGCCATAGGGGTGAGCGTTCCCAAAAGGGTGCCGACCTTCTATCCGGTGCCTTCCATGCAGCTTACCCGGGGAAGCTCCCTCCAGGTCGGACACGGCAAGACCTCGGCCGAGGTCGAGTACGTGTTCATCAGAAGCGGCGAAAAGGCCTACATCACTGTGGGCAGCGACCACTCCGACCGTTGGCTCGAGAGCTTCAGCGTCAGCGCGGCCAAGCAGATCTGCCCCAACGTGGTCGCTTCGGAGCTCTGGGACTACGATACTGTCAAGGACCATTTGGATCAGCTGGTCTTAAGGTGCAGGGTACTCAAGGACGGGGTCTGGACCCTCTACCAGGAGGGACCCGTCACCGCCATCCTTCCGCCCGAAAGGCTCATTGAGCTTGGCAGAGGCGTCGTCCCCGAAGAGGGCGACATGGTTCTTTATTCAGGGACCATTCCCACCATCGGCGAGATATACTTCGGCAGCTGCTGGAGGATATCCCTGACCGACGGTCTGCTGGGCAGGACCATAGAGACCGAATACTCGGTCGAAGTGCTGCCCGAGAGCATAGAATAGGGGATAAAAGCAGGGCAGCGGGCTCAAAGTCCTGAAGCCCTCACAATAAAAACAAACAGACGGGGAGACCCGTCTGTTTTAATGTTTAAAGCTTTGCAGGCAAAAGGCCGGTCCTGAGGAAGGCTTTGTTTCTGCCGAATGTGAACATCCGCGGTAATGATGACCCACTGCCGATCATCCGCGGTATTGGTGCCGCCGTCTGCCGATCATCTGCCGAAGCCTCAGCTTTTGCAGAAGGCTTCGATCGCCGCGGCCGCGAAACAGGCTGTTCCTGCACCTCCCGCCTTATCGATGTTGGCTGTGAACTCGCCGCCCGCAGCGTAGGCCTGCCCCAGCCCCTTAAGTATCTCCTTCGTACAGGTATAGTAGTTGGCAGTGATGAAGCCCTGCAGCTTCCTGACCAGAGCCAGGGCCTCGGGGCAGGAAGGATCTTTGTCCTTGATCTTTCCGAACTCTTCGAATATCTTCATCATGTCAGCGGCAAGGTCCAGATCCTCTTTGCCGCTGCGGCCCTTCGCCTTCACCTCGTATTCCTTGTATGCCGCGGTCTCTCCCCAGGCTTCTTTGGCCTTTGCCGCATACTCATCCAGCTTCTTAGTGTCGAATTCCTTAAAGCTCATGCTGTCCTCCTCTTCTTTGAGCGATCTTTTTGCCAGAGCGATCAGGCCCTCGAGGCGCTCCTTTTTAAGGCTCAGCAGCTCTATCTGCTGTCTCAGGGCGCCTTCTCTGTCGAAGCCCGGGCTGCTTACTATGCTTTTTATATCCTTCAGCGGAAACTCCAGCTCCCTGAAAAGCATGATCTGCTGCAGCTTTTCAAGGCTTTTTTCGTCGTACAGCCTGTAGCCGGCCTCCGTTACCCGGGCGGGAGCCAGAAGACCTATGCTGTCGTAATACTGCAGGGTCCGGGCGCTCACCCCGGCGATCCTGCTGACCTCGTGAACCGTCATCATGGTCCGGACCTCCTTCAAGATGAATTCAGTATAAACTATTACGTAGCGTAAGAGTCAAGGGGGGAAAAAAGATCCAGGCGCCTTAGCGCCGGGATCCGCCTTATTTGCGGGCTTCCGCCTTTTGCTTAACTCCTCCTGTGCTCTTCCACCCACCTGTAGAAGTCCTTCACGACGTCCGCCAGCATGCTGTTTGGACAGATCGTCCCGCGCGCTTTGGTATCCTGCATGACCTCGAAGGCTTTAAGCCTCATGTCCTCGGGGATGCCGTAGAAGGCTTCGGCGATCGCTCCCGCCATGGCCGCTATGGTGTCGGAATCGCCGCCTATGGAGATCGACTTGAGTATCACGTCTTCGAAGGACTCGCCCTCCAAAAAGGCTTCGATGGCCTGGGGGCAGGAGCCCCGGCAGCTCTCGTCGAACCCGTATGAGGGCCTGATCTCGTCAAGGGTGAAGTTGAGCGGGTAGAAATTCTCCTCTGTGAACCGCCTGATCTCATCCTTGGTCTTGCCGTTCCTTGCCAGGTATACGGCCGCGGCTATTGCCCGGGCGCCTTTGATGCCCTCCGGGTGGTTATGAGTAACTTCGGCGGTGAGTTTAGCGGCGCGCAGGGTCTCGTCCAGGCTCCCGTACATGAAACCGGCTGCGGAGACTCTCATGCCCGATCCGTTGCCCCAGCTCCCGTAGGGTCCCAGGTCCGGATCCGCCAGCCAGCGGCGGAACCTGCCTCCGTAACCCGCGCGGGGGAAGAGGCGTCCGTAACTGCGCATGGTATCAGCCAGGGCCTGCCTGACGGCCTCGTCGTCTTTGCCCCATGTATCCATGAGAGCCCGGGCCACTGCTGCCGTCATGACGGAATCGTCCGTCGGGAAGCATCCCTTCTTAAACAGTACCAGTTTATCGATATTCTTTTCATTGTCGAATTCGTATACGGACCCGCAGATATCTCCGATCATCGCTCCAAGCATCTTGTACCTCCTTTGTCTTTTAAAGAAAACGGACCGCAGGACCGGCCTGCGATCCGATGATACTTCAGGACCGGCGCGAAAGCGTCAACCGGCGGTGGACGTTTATGCTTCTGCCCCTATGAGCTTCTTGTAACCGTATTTCAGTATCTGCTCGTTGAATTCCCAGATGTCGTAATTGCGGTTCTTGAGAAAATAGGTGACGATTATGTCATACCTGCTGCCGTCGCTCAGGGCGATGCCGGCCGCCCTGAAGAAGGGGACCGCTTCATCGTAGCTGAGCTTAAGGGCGAAGGCCAGACCCACAGCCGTCTCCATGGAAGGACGGGCGACGCTTCCGCTGACCAGCTTGCTGAAGGCCTGCCTGCTGATGTGGGCCGCCTTGTAGAGCTGAGAAGGCTTGTCGATGCCTTTTTCATTCATGCAGCGGTATATAGCGTCAGCGAAGCTTTCTCCTTTTTCTTCTATCAGTTCGTCCAGAGACTTCCGATCTTTCGCGGTCCCGGGACTGAAGCGGCTCTGCACGAAGGCGTCCAGGTCTCCAAGCATGGAGCGGGCGATGAGCTCCGCCGACTCGTCGTGAATTACCAGGTATACCGACAGATCGGAGTAAAGCTCCAGGTATTCGCTTATGGTGACCACGGCGATCTCGAGCGCCCCGGGTATTGGGAAACCCATGCTGCCGGCGCCTATGAGGGGGAAGGCGACGGACCTGCAGTCCAGCCGGTCGGACAGCTCCAAAGACGCCCTGTAGCAGCCGCGCAGTATGGCGGCTTCACCCAGGTTTCCGTCTTTATACGGGGGTACGCAGGTGTGGATAACGTATTTGGCGGGGATGTTGTAAGCGCGGGTAAAAACGGCCTCGCCCGGTTTAAGGCTGCCGGCCTTTTCCCTGCATTCCGCTTCGAATTCCGCGCCGCCAAGGCTGTGCAGCAGCCTGTCCACTCCCGCATATCCCTTAAGCTGCGGATTTGACGAATTCACGACGGCTTCGGCCTCTGCGGATGTTATGTCATTGTATAAGACTGTAAGGCCCATTGTCTCCTCTGGATCATTGTCTTGCCTGCATGTGACCGGTCCTGACCGGAAATTTCATTATCCAGTTTACCACTTTCTGCACGGCAATTGTTGAGCAAAAGCCGGCGGTGAAGCCTATTTGTCGGCAGTGTCCGGGTGAATTATCGCCTCACCCTTCGCGTGATCCTCCGTCCTGCAGGGTCCGCCTCTCCGGCGAATAAAGAAACAGACGGGTAAGCCCGTCTGTTTCTTTATTGGTAGTGCCTAGGGGAGTCGAACCCCTGATTCCAGCGTGAGAGGCTAGCGTCTTGACCACTTGACCAAGGCACCGTATTAAGTTTTCAGAACATTTGGTATTATACAGGCTGGTTTCCGGTTTGTCCAGCACATTTTTGCGCCGCGGCAAAATTTTTTCCGAGGGCCCGAAGGGGGCCGCCGCGCTTCCCCGCTTCGCTAAAAACAGCCTTTAGCCCGTAATATTTCAGTTACAAAGGCGGTGATTTCTGATACAATATTATGGGTCTGTATGTGGACATAATGAAGAGGGTCCCGCAGGCCGTCAAATACTTGCGAGAAAGGCAAAAGACTTTATGGATCATAATAAACTGGCGGAGCTTCTGTTCCCCCAAATCACCAAAACCCCCGAAGACTACGAAGCGATCTATCCCCCCAGGCAGCTGCCCGAAGGGGCCATGGTCACCAGGATGGCTCCCAGCCCCACCGGCTTCATCCACCTGGGCAATCTCTACGGAGCCCTGACCGACGAGCGCCTGGCCCACACTACCGGCGGCGTCTGCTACCTCAGGATAGAAGACACCGACGAGAAGAGAGAGGTGGAGGGGGCTGTACCCGTCCTCATCGACGCCCTGAGCTACTTCGGCATCAACTTCGACGAAGGAGCGAACAAGGAGGGCGAGAGCGGAGCTTACGGGCCCTACACCCAGAGCAAAAGGGCCGATATCTATCAGGCCATGGTCAAGAAGCTGGTAAGAGAGGGCAAGGCCTATCCCTGCTTCATGACCGAAGAAGAGATAGAGGCCATGCGCGAAGAGCAGAAGGCTGCCGGGCTCGATCCCGGCGTCTACGGCAAATACGCCCGCCACAGGGACCTGAGCCTTGAAGAGGTCGAAGCCCGCATTAAAGCCGGCGGGGAATTCGTCATACGCCTCCGCTCAAACGGCGACCCCGGCAAATACTTCAGCGTCACCGACGCGATCAGGGGCACCATCTCAATGCCCGAGAACGTGCAGGACGTGGTGATACTCAAGAAGACCGGCCTCCCCACCTACCACTTCGCCCATGTGGTCGACGATCATTTAATGCGCACCACCCACGTGGTGAGGGGAGAAGAGTGGATGGCTTCGGTGCCCATACACGTGCAGCTCTTCGAAGCCATGGGCTGGCCTCTTCCGATATTCTGCCACAACACCGTGCTCATGAAGATAGACGAGGAGACCGGTCAGAAGCGCAAGCTGTCAAAGCGCAAGGATCCCGAGCTCTCCCTCGAGTACTACAAGAAGCAGGGCTACTTCCCCGAGGCCGTCAGGGAATACCTGATGACCATACTCAACTCCGACTACGAGGAGTGGCGCATAGCAAATCCTCTGGCCGACTACCGCGATTTCGCATTCTCCCCCTCGAAGATGAGCGATTCGGGCACACTCTTCGACCTCAGCAAGCTCAACGACGTCTCGAAGGACGTTCTGGCTAAGAAGAGCGCCGCCGAGATACTCGAATTCATGCTGGGCTGGGCAGAAGAGTATCATCCCGATATATTCAAACTTTTCAGTGAAAACAAAGAGATGCTCCTAAAGGTCTTCGACATAGACAGGGGAGGGGAAAAGCCCAGAAAGGATCTGGTCTACGCCGAGCAGATCTTCGAGTTCATCAAATACTTCTTCGACGAGCGCTTCGAATACGAAAGCGAGTGGCCCGCCGAGGTTAGCCCCGAGGACAGGCGCGAGATACTAAGGCGCTACATCGAAGGCTACGATCCCGCCGACGACAACCAGGCCTGGTTCGATAAGGTCAGGGCCATCACCGCCGACCTGGGCTACGCCGTCAAACCCAAGGATCACAAGAAGAATCCCGATATGTACAAGGGCCATGTGGGCCACGTCAGCGGCGTCGTAAGGATAGCGGTGACCGGCAGGGCCAGCTCCCCCGATCTGTGGACAGTGCAGCAGATCATGGGGACGGAAAAAGTGCGCGCCAGAATCGAAAGGGCTATGGAGCAGTAATATGGATCTTAAGGATTTCAAGCATGTGCATTGCATAGGTGTGGGAGGCATAGGCCTTTCGGGCATCGCCTTTATACTCAGGAGCAGGGGCTACAGAGTCTCGGGCTCCGACATAAAGGAGAGCAGCGTAACCGACCAATTGAGGGCGGCAGGAGTCGAGGTCTTCATAGGCCACAGTGCCGAAAACCTGGGCGACGCCGATCTGGTGGTCTTTTCCGCCGCGGTCTCCATGGAAAACCCGGAGATCGCGGAGGCGCAAAAGCGCGGCATCCCGGTCATTTCAAGGGCTGAGGCCCTGGGCTGCATAATGGCCGACTACAAGACGTCCCTCGCCATCTCGGGCACCCACGGCAAGACCACCACCACCTCGATGGTCTCCCTCATACTGGAGAACGCAAAGCTCTCCCCGACCATACTGGTGGGCGGCATACTCAGTGAATTCAAGGGCAACGTCAAGGTAGGGTCCAGCGAATACTTCGTGACCGAGGCCTGCGAATACATGGACAGCTTCCTTGAGCTGCGTCCCTGGGCCGAGATCATACTCAATATCGATTCCGACCATCTGGACTATTTCAAGGACATCAACCACATCGCCAGGTCCTTCTCCACCTTCGCCTGCACCGTGTCCGACGACGGAGTCATCTTCGCCTACGACTCCAACCCCTTCGTCAAATCGGTGGTCAGCGGCCTCAGGTGCAGGGTCGTGAGCTTCGGCTTCAACGAGAACAGCGATTTTTACGCCAAGAACATCAGCTTCAACGAGGATGGCCATACCTCCTACGATCTCTACACCCCCGACGGCTTCGTGCGCAAGATACAGCTGGCCATACCCGGCGAGCACAACGTGGCCAACAGTCTTGCGGCCATAGCGGCCTGTTCCAACCTGGGAGTCGATCTTGATACCATCACCGACACCCTGGAAAAGTTCACCGGCACCCAGAGGCGCTTCGACATCATAGGGAGGACCGAAGACGGGGTCGTCGTTGTGGACGATTACGCCCACCATCCCACCGAGATCAAAGCCACCCTCTCGGCGGCGCAGAACCTGCCCCACGAGCGGGTCTGGTGCCTCTTCCAGCCCCATACCTACACCAGGACCAAAGCCCTCTTCACCCAGTTCGCCGACGCTTTCGCCGACGCCGACGTGGTAATACTGGCTGAGATATACGCGGCCAGGGAAAAGAACATATACAAGCTCTCGTCGAAGGCCCTGATGAACGAGATCAAGGCCAGGCACCCCGAAAAGGACGTCCAGTTCATACCCGATTTTTCCGCGATGGCCTCCTTCGTCAGGGACAACGCGGACCGCGGAGATATAGTGATCACTATGGGAGCCGGCGACATATACAAAGTCGGTGAACTCATACTGGAAGGCAGCAAATGAAGAAGATAGAGCGAATCTGCGCCATCACCCACATACTGACCGAGCATCCCAACAGAGACTATTCCCTGGGAAGCTTCGCCGAGGCCTTTGACTGCGCCAAGTCCAGCATCAGCGAGGACATAAAGACCATAAGAAAGGCCATAGAGGAAGGGGGACTGGGCTACCTCGAGACCACCGCCGGAGTCAAGGGCGGGGTCCGCTACGTGCCCTACATCACCGCCGAAGAGACCGCCAAGGTGCTGCAGCAGCTGAAGGCAGCCTTTGAAGAGCCCGACCGGGTGCTGGGCAGCGGATTCCTCTACACTTCAGACATACTCTTCAGCCCCGGGCTGGCCAAGGGAGCCGCCCGCATCTTCGCCAGGCACTTCGCCAGCGTCGAAGCCGACATGGTGGTCACAGTAGAGACCAAGGGCATAGGAGTGGCCCTCTTTACCGCGGAGCTTCTTAACCTGCCCCTCGCCGTGTTAAGGCGCGAATCCAGGGTCTCCGAGGGCTCCACCGTCAGCATCAACTACTTTTCGGGCTCCGCCGACAGGATACAGCAGCTGAGCCTTTCCAAGAGGGCAATGAAGGCCGGCACCCGCTGCCTCATCATAGACGACATCATGAGGGGAGGCGGCAGCATCAAGGGCATAGAGGACATGCTCTCGGAGTTCGACGCGACGGCGGCCGGCATAGGAGTCGTGGTGGTCGCGGGAGGCCGGGAAGGCAAGAAGATAGGCAATTACCTGCCCCTGCTGCTCATGAGCGAGGACAAGGACAGGAAGGTCCGCATGGATATCAACCCGGAGCTTCTGGTAAAAGCCAGGGTCCTGTGATATAATTATCGGACCCCGATGACAGGGCAAAACGCGCCGGCCCTGCGGCCATAAGGCGCAAGCATATACAGACATGACCATTTAAAACGAAAGGAGAGGCCATGAAAAACGGAGTTTACACGGATTACAAGTTGTTCGCGGGGAACGGGAATCCCGGGCTGGCTCAGGAGATCGCAGCCATCATGGGAAAGCCCCTCGGAGCATGCAAAGTATCGCATTTCAGCGACGGTGAGGTCTCGGTGAGCCTCGGGGAATCGGTGCGCGGCGCCGACTGCTACATCATCCAGTCCACCTCCGAACCGGTCAACGACAATCTGATGGAACTCTGCATCATGATAGACGCAATGAAGAGGGCCTCCGCCGGGCGCATCAACGCCGTCATCCCCTATTTCGGATATGCCCGTCAGGACAGGATCTCCAAGCCCAGAGAGCCGCTGACCGCCAAGCTGGTCGCCGACATCATCTCCATAGCGGGAGCCGACAGAGTCATCACCATGGACCTCCACGCAGCCCAGATCCAGGGATATTTCAACATCCCCGTCGATCACATGATAGGCCAGCCCACCCTGATCAAGTACTTCCAGACCAAGAAGCTCAAGGACATGGTCGTGGTCTCTCCCGACCACGGCAGCGTCAAGAGGGCCAGGTCCTTCGCGGCTGGCTTCGACGCCCCCATAGCCATCATCGACAAGCGCCGTCCCAAGGCCAACGAAGCCCAGATCATGAACATCATAGGCGACGTCAGCGGCAAGACCTGCGTTCTGGTCGACGACATGGTCGATACGGCCGGAACCATATGCCAGGCTGCCGACGCCCTTATCGCCAAGGGAGCGAAGGAAGTCTACGCCTGCGCGACCCACGGAGTCCTCTCCGGCCCCGCCATCAAGAGGCTTAAAGAGTCTCCGATCAAGGAGATCGTCTTTCTCAACACCATCGAGATACCCAGGAAGAAGCGCTATAAGGGCCTCAAGGTCTTAAGCATAGCCGGAGTCTTCGCCGAGACCATCTACAGGGTCTTCTCCAACGAAGCTCTCAGCCCACTCTTTGAGGAAGTAAAATCAAGCAAGTAAACTGAAATGTATCTGATCTGCGGCCTGGGCAATCCGGGAAGAGAATACGAGACCACCCGCCACAACATGGGTTTCCTCACCATAGACGTGCTGGCCGAAAGGCTGGGCATAAGCGTGAGGCAGCTCCGCTTCAAGGCGCTGGTGGGCGAAGGGCGCGTGGGCTCCGAAAAGGTAATGCTCATGAAGCCGCAGACCTTCATGAACCTGAGCGGAGAGGCTGTGAGGCTGGCATTCGAATACTACCGCCTCGAGCCCTCTCAGCTGCTGGTCATATACGACGACGCCGATCTGGCTCCCGGGGCTCTCCGCATAAGAAGGTCGGGAAGCTCCGGAAGCCACAACGGAATGAAGTCGGTCATATACCAGCTGCAGAGCCAGGACTTCGCCCGCATAAGGATAGGCATAGGAAGCAGCGGGCCCATACCCATGGAGCGATTCGTTCTGGGCCATTGGACCGAGGAAGAAAGGCCTCTTCTCGCCGACGCGGTGAGCAAGGCGGCCGACGCTTCTCTGTGCTTCATCGAAAGCGGCCTCGACAGGGCCATGAACCTCTACAACACCAAGTCGGAAAAGAAGGCGAAAAAGACCGCTGAAAAGGCCGGAGAGCCCGAAGGAGGGGCCGCCGAAGAAAAGGCGGACCCGGGCTCCAAAGCGGAAGACGTTCAAAGCGAAGGCATTAAAGAGAATACATGATAATAAACTATACAGGGATCTCAGACAACAGGACCGCGCTTCTGGCAGGAAAGCTTGAAGCGCAAAGGCCGGGACAGGGCCTGATCATCTGCTCCTCCCTTTCGAGGGCGAGGCGCATAGCAGGCGACCTGTCCTTTTTTACGTCCGCTCCCGTATGTGTGGTCCCCGACCAGGAGCCGGGGATACTTCGGTATGAGGCCAAGAGCACGGGAGAGCTCTCAGTGAGGCTTTCCGCCCTCACGCGGCTCGTCAGCGGGGAGACCTGCATCGCGGTCGCTCCGGTCCTGGGCGCCCTCAAGAAGCTGCCCCTTCCCGAAGACTTTGAGAGAGACATGGTGCTTCTTAAGAGGGAAGGCCGCGCCGACAGGGACGGGATCATCGCAAGGCTCGCCCGCATGGGCTATGAGAGGAGCAGCGCCGCCGAGGCCGTGGGTCAGTTCGCGGTAAGGGGAGATATAATCGACGTTTTTTCGCCCGGCAGGGAGCTTCCCGTCAGGATCGAGCTCTTCGACGACGAGATCGACTCCATCAGAAGTTATGACCCCATGACCCAGCGCTCGGTAAAGAGCCTCGACGAGGTCCTGCTTTCTCCCGCCCAGCTCATGGTGAAGAACGACGAAGCCTGGAAAAGGGCCCTTAAGGGCATAAGCGCGGCGTACAACAAGGCCTGCTCCGGCCGTATCACGGAAGAAGCCCTCGAAAAGCTCAGAAGCCAGAGGGATTACCTCATAGAGTGCCTGGAAGAGGGCATCAACCCCCAGTACCTCGAAGGCTTCGTCTCCTACTTTTACGAGGAGCCGGCTCTGCTCTGGGACTACATGAAGGACCCCTCCTTTATCATCATAGATGACCCCTCAAGGGTAAAGGAGAGCCTCGATTTCTACGAAAAGGAGAACAGCGAGCTCTGCAGGGTCATGCTGGAGCGCTTCCAGGCTGTTCCCTCCGATTTCAGGTCCAATCCCGACCCCGCCGATCTTTACAAGGCCAATGAGCGCTCGACCGATACCTGCGACCTGGTCTACGCGACCCCCTTCGCCCAGCAGATACCCTTCACCGGTACCCTCGACGAGATAGTAAAGGTCAACGCCAGACAGGCCCCGGTCTTCTCGGGCCACATGGAGCTTCTCGAAAACGAGCTCAGAGCCCGCACCGCCGCCGGCTGGAAGGTCGTCATCGGGGCGGGAAGCGACGAAAAGCTGACCAACCTCAGGGAGTTTCTTGACCGGGCGGGCCTTGCGAGCGGCATAGAGCTGCGCTACGGAAGCCTCTCTGCCGGCACCGAGCTTGCCGACGAAAAGCTGCTCTACATTTCCGACGCCGACATCTTCCAGCACACCAAGAGAAAGGGCAGGAGCCGCAGCTCAAGGTCGAGGGGCATCAAAGCCTTTACCGACATCAACAAAGGCGACTTCGTGGTCCACGAGACCCACGGCATAGGCCGCTTCATGGGGGTCGAAAAGCTCACCGTGGACGGGGCCGTCCGCGACTACCTCAAGATACGCTACGCGGCTGAAGACGTGCTCTACGTTCCCGTCGACCAGATGGAGAGTATACAGAAGTACGTCGGCAGCGAAGGGGTCGAGCCCCGCGTAAACCGCCTCTCGGGCGGCGACTGGCAAAAGACCAAGGCCAGGGCAAAGGCCGCCATCAAGGACATGGCAGCGGATTTCCTGCGCCTTTCCGCCGAAAGGAGCGTGAATCCGGGCTACCGCTTCGGCCCCGACACTGCCTGGCAGAAGGAGTTTGAGGACGCCTTCCCCTTCCAGGAGACCGAGGACCAGCTCCGCTGCGTCGAAGAGATCAAGAAGGACATGGAGAGCGACAAGGCCATGGACAGGCTGCTCTGCGGCGACGTGGGCTTCGGAAAGACCGAGGTCGCGGCGAGGGCCATCTTCAAGTGCCTTGAGGAGGGCAAGCAGGCCGCGGTCCTGGTCCCCACCACGATACTGGCGAACCAGCACTTCATGACCCTGTCGGAGAGGCTCTCTCCGTATCCCTTCAAGGTCGAGATGCTCTCCCGCTTCCGCACCGAAAAACAGCAGGCCCAGGCGGTAAACGACATAGCAAGCGGGGCCGCAGACCTGGTCATAGGCACCCACCGCATACTCTCTAAAGACGTGCATTTCAAGGATCTGGGCCTTCTGGTCATAGATGAGGAGCAGCGCTTCGGAGTAGAGCACAAGGAAGCGATCAAGCAGCTTAAGACCAACGTCGACGTGCTGACCCTTTCCGCCACCCCCATCCCCAGGACCCTCCACATGTCCCTCATAGGGGTGCGCGACATGTCTGTCATAGAGCAGCCCCCCGAAGACCGCTATCCGGTGCAGACCTACGTTATGGAGCAGGACGACGACACCCTGGCCGACGCCATAAGAAGGGAGCTCGGAAGGGACGGCCAGGTCTACGTGGTCTACAACAGGGTGCGCGGCATACAAAGCGCGGCGAGGCGCATACAGGAGCTGGTGCCCGAGGCGAAGATCTCGGTGGGTCACGGCCAGATGAGCGAGAGGCAGCTGGAAGACGTGATGATGCAGTTCATCTCCGGCGAGACCCAGGTGCTGGTCGCGACCACCATCATAGAGTCGGGCCTCGACATACCCAACGTCAACACCATGATAATACTGGACGCCGACCGCTTCGGCCTCTCGCAGCTCTATCAGCTGAGGGGCAGGGTGGGGCGCTCCAACCGCATGGCCTACGCATACCTGATGTACAAAAAGGACAAGGTCCTTTCGGAGATCGCGGAGAAGAGGCTCAGGGCCATCAGGGAGTTTACCGAGTTCGGAGCGGGCTTTCGGGTCGCCATGAGGGATCTCGAGCTTCGCGGAGCTGGGAACATACTGGGCGTCGAGCAGTCGGGCCACATGCTCTCCATAGGCTATGAGCTCTACTGCAAGCTGGTCGAGGAGGCCGTAAGGGAGCTTAAGGGCACAGCCCCCGAGGAAGCCCCGATCTCGGCGGACACAGAGGTCAAGCTCAGCATTTCTGCCTTCCTGCCCGAGACCTACGTCTCGGACGAGCTCACAAGGCTTTCGATGTACAAGAGGATATCCGCCGTCTCCGGCCGCGAGGACAGGCTGGAGGTCACCGACGAGCTCCTCGACCGCTTCGGAGACCTGCCCAGGGAGGCAGAAAACCTGCTGGATGTCGCCATGATACACAACCTGGGCTCGGGCCTCGGCATAGGAAAGGTAGTACAGCAGAAGGACAGGCTGGTCTTCGTATTCGAAGAGAGGAACGCCTTTACTCCCCAACTCTTCCTGCAGCTTCTGGACCGCTTTGGGCCGCGGCTCACTGTCTACGGAGGGGCAGCTCCCAGGCTTTCGCTCTTTATCGAAAAGGGAAGCCCGGCAGCTTCCCAGGCGCTGGAGCTTTTGGAGCTCATGGCGAAGAAGGCAAAGGCCTCCTGAGCTTCCATTACTTGAAATCATGGGCCTGCGGGTATATCATATCCTGAAGGAAACATCGCTGAAGAGCTGCATTTATACATGGAACAGAAGGAAAGCAAGAACAAGTCGTTTATAGGCGGGACGGTGATCCTGGGACTGGCGGGCCTTATCATAAAGATACTGGGCGCTGCATTCAGGATCCCTCTGGGCAATATAATCGGGGCTGCCGGCATGGGCTACTACCAGAAGGCTTACCCCATATACAACCTCTTTCTGACTCTGGCCATAGCCGGGATCCCCACGGCCATAGCCCGCATGGTCGCGGAGAGGAACGCCCTTGACAAGCCCCATGAGGCCTTCAAGGTCTTTAAAGCCAGCTTTATACTGCTGCTCACCACCGGCCTGATCAATTCGTCGCTTCTCTTTTTCGGAGCAAAGTGGATAACCTATAACTACATGGAGACTCCCGAGGCCTTCTACTGCATGAGGGCCATAGCCCCGGCTCTTCTCCTCTGTCCCCTGATGTCGGCCTTCAGAGGCTTCTTCCAGGGCAGGCAGAACATGAGGCCCACGGCGACCTCCCAGGTCATAGAGCAGGTCTTCAGGGTCGCGACAGGCCTGGGCCTTGCGGTCCTGCTGCTTCCCAAGGGCATAGAGTATGCCGCCGCGGGAGCCAGCTTCGGAGCAACGGCCGGAGGCCTTTTCGGCTTCCTCGGCATAGGCTGGGTCTACCTGATGAGCAGGAAGAAGATACGCTCAGAGTTCGAGGGCCGGACCCTTGAGGAGGGCCAGAGCTACGGCCAGATACTCAGGGAGATACTGGTGATCGCGGTCCCCATCACCATAGGCTCTGCTGTTCTTCCGGTAATGAACGCCATTGACATGATGGTGGTCGAAAAAAGGCTCATCGCCATAGGCTACAGCAGGGAGATCGCCAACTCCCTCTACGGCGAGCTGACCGGCTTCGCCCAGCCCCTGATCAACTTCCCCCAGGTGCTGACCCAGGCGGTCTGCATAAGCATGGTCCCTCTGGTGGCCTCCGCCTTCAAGAGGAAGGAGACCGTCTTCATGCAGGACAGCATAAGGCTGGGCATACGCTACGCGGTGATCATCGCCATGCCCTGCGCCATAGGCATGAGCGTTCTCTCAAAGCCCATACTCATGCTCCTTTATCCCGGCCAGAGGGAGAGCGCCGTCAACGCGGCTCCCTGCCTTGCCATACTCGCCATCAGCGTCATATTCCTGGGCCTGGTCCACACTCTGACCGGCATACTCCAGGGAGTCGGAAAGCAGATGATACCGGTGAGGAACCTGGCCATAGGAGCGGTCTGCAAGGTCATGGTGACCTTTACCCTGACCGGCATACCCGCCCTCAACGTGAGGGGAGCCGCCTGCGGCACGCTGACCGCCTACGCCGTCGCCGCCATCCTGGATTTCATAGGGGTAATGAAGTACACCGGCACCAGAGTGGATCCGGTGCTGAGCTTCGCAAAGCCCCTTGCCTCATCCCTCATCATGGGGGCCTCGGTATACGGGGTCTACAGCCTTGTATCCCTCAAGCTGGGAAACGCTCTTTCGACCCTGGTATCCATAGGCTGCGGCGTCATAGTCTACGTCCTCATGATATTCGCTCTCAAGGCTATAAGCGCCGAGGAGATAGAAGGGCTCCCCAAGGGAAAGACCCTGCTCAGACTCCTCAGAAAGGTCAGACTGGTGAAATAGATGTACGAAGAACTCTTCAAAAAAGCCGGGACCACGGAAGAAGCCCTGGCCCGTCTCTGCGCCATCGTAAAGGTCTTAAGATGCCCCGAGGGCTGCCCCTGGGACAGGGTCCAGACCCACGAGAGCCTCATCAGAGGCATGATAGAAGAAGCCTACGAGGTGGTCGAGGCCATAGAGAACAAGAATGTCGAAAACCTCCGCGAAGAGCTGGGGGACATGCTGCTGCAGGTGGTCATGCACGCCGAGATCGCCGACGAGGAAGGGCTGTTTTCGCTCAGGGAAGTGGCCGAAGACGAGTCGGAGAAAATGCTTCGGCGCCATCCCCACGTTTTCGCCGAAAAGCTTGAAAATCACGGCGAAAAGGGAGCCATGTCAGTTGACAACGTGCTGGATTTATGGGACAATATCAAGAGTGTTGAGAAGGCATCGAGGCCTGTAAATCAGGCGATGGCGGAGATACCCAGGCAGCTTCCGGCCCTGCTGAGAGCCGAGAAGATACAGAAGAAAGCCGCCAAGGTCGGCTTCGACTGGGACGACGTCAGCGGTGCTTTCGACAAGACCGACGAGGAGATCTCCGAGCTTAAGGAGGCCTTCTCGGGTCAGCAGGGCAGGGAGAGGCTTGCTGAGGAACTGGGCGATCTGCTCTTCGCCGTCGTAAACGTTTCCCGCTTCCTTGACATAGACCCTGAAGATGCCTTAAACGCCGCGTCCCGCAAGTTCATGGACCGTTTCACCTACATAGAGGAGGAGGCGGCTGCAGCCGGAAGAAGGCTCGAGGACATGAGCCTTGCCGAGATGGACAAGCTTTGGGATAAGGCAAAAGAAAATACTTTATAATATGCCGAAAGGCAGCAGGAGGAGAAAATGAACAAAGCTGAACTGGTAGCAAAAGTTGCTGAAAACACCGGACTCACCAAGAAAGATACCGAAGCCACCGTCAAGGCCCTCGTTGAAGCCATCGAGGAAGAGCTGGCAGCCGGCGGCAAGGTGCAGATGATAGGATTCGGAACCTTCGAAGTAAGGCCCAGGAAGGCCAGAACCGGCCGTAACCCCCAGAAGCCGGGCGAAGTTGTCGAGATCCCCGCAGGCAAGGCCCCTGTTTTCAAGGCTGGCAAGGCTTTCAAGGACGCCGTCAACAAGTAATAAAGCAGAGCATCTACTCAGCGGGGCAGCTTCGGTTGCCCCGTTTTTTATCCCGCATCGGCTCCGCGGGACGGCTGAAAAGGCGGAAAAACATGAGGATAGACAAGTATCTTAAGGTCTCGAGGCTCATAAAGCGCAGGACTGTCGCCCACGACGCATGCGAGCAGACCAGAATATACATCAACGGCAAGGCGGTAAAGCCCTCGGCCCAGGTGAAGCCCGGCGACGAGGTCATGATAGTATTCGGAAACTCAAAGCTTAAGGTCAGGGTGGTTTCGACTCCCGAGCATGTGCTTAAAGATCAGGCGTCGGAGCTTTACGAGGTCATAAACGAGCAGGATGAGCGAGACGAAGCTTGATACCGATTACAGAATAGAAAGGCCTTTTAAGCTGGTCTCCGATTTCAGGATGATGGGAGATCAGCCCGAGGCGGTGAGAAGGCTGGTGCAGGGCATAAAGTCCGGAAAAAAGCACCAGACTCTTCTTGGCGTGACCGGATCGGGCAAGACCTTCACCATGGCCAACGTCATAGAACAGGTCCAGAAACCGACCCTTGTCATATCCCACAACAAGACACTGGCGGCCCAGCTCTGCGGCGAGTTCAAGGAGTTTTTCCCGGGGAACGCGGTGGAGTACTTCATCTCTTACTACGATTACTACCAGCCCGAGGCCTACGTGCCCTCCACCGATACCTACATCGAGAAAGACTCCGACATCAACAGCGAGATCGAGAGGCTCAGGTATTCGGCGACTGCGGCACTGGCCGAAAGGAACGACGTGATCATAGTAGCCTCGGTCTCATGCATCTACGGCATGGGCGACCCCTCAGAGTACGAGGGCCAGATGATATCCTTAAGGCCCGGCCAGGAAAGGGGAAGGAACAGGCTCCTCGCAGAGCTCACCGACATACAGTACGCCAGAAACGACCTGGGCTTTGAGCGGGGCACCTTCAGGGTAAGGGGAGACATAGTCGACATCATACCCCAGGGGGCCGATCACGCTGTGAGAGTCGAGTTCTTCGGAGACGAGGTTGACAGCATCAAGGAGTTCGACCCTGTCACAGGCGAGATCCTTGCGAAGAGGAACCACATATCCATCTTCCCCGCAAGCCACTACGTGACCTCCAAAGAGGCCATGAAAAAGGCTCTCGTGAGCATCGAAGAAGAGCTTGAGGACAGGCTCGTCTGGCTCAAAGACAGGGGAAAGCTGCTGGAAGCCCAAAGGCTCGAGCAGAGGACCCGCTACGACCTTGAGATGCTCAGAGAGATAGGCATGTGCAAGGGCATAGAAAACTATTCCCGCCACCTGGTGGGCAATCCCCCCGGAGCGCCTCCCTTCACTCTCATAGACTACTTTCCCGACGATTTCCTCATAATAGTGGATGAGTCCCACGCCATGCTGCCCCAGCTCAGAGCCATGGCCAACGGCGACAGGGCGAGAAAGACTTCGCTGGTCGAATACGGTTTCAGGCTGCCCTCGGCCCTGGACAACAGGCCCCTGCGCTTCGACGAATTCCAGGAGAGGATAAACCAGATAATATACGTCAGCGCGACCCCCGCCGAGTACGAGAGGACAGTCTCGGGAGGGATAGACGCCGAGCAGGTCATAAGGCCTACGGGTCTTCTCGACCCTCCCATAGAGATAGTGCCCACCGAAGGCCAGATCGACCACCTTATAGGAGAGATCAACAAGGAGGTCGCCAAAGGCTGCAGGGTGCTGGTCACGACCTTAACGAAGAAGATGGCGGAGAGCCTGACCGACTACCTCAAGGCTGCGGGCCTTAAGGTGCGCTACATGCACTCCGACGTCGATACCCTCGAAAGGAACGCGATCTTAAGAGACCTGAGGCTGGGAGTCTTCGACACCCTGGTCGGAATAAACCTCTTAAGGGAGGGCCTTGACCTTCCCGAGGTCTCCCTGGTCGCCATACTCGACGCCGACAAGGAAGGCTTCTTAAGGACGGAGACCTCCCTGATACAGACCGTCGGCAGGGCCTCCCGCAACGCCGACGGCAGGGTCATAATGTACGCCGACCAGATCAGCGCGGCCATGAGAGCCGCCATCGACGAGACGGACCGCCGCCGCGAGATACAGAAGAAATACAACGAAGAGCATCACATAACCCCCGAGACCGTAAGGAAGGCCGTAAGAGACGTCATAGAGGTCACCGAGAAGATAGAGAACCAGGTCGACGACTACAAGGGCAAGAACCTGCTCGAGCTTACGAAGGCGGAGCTTAAGGACTACGCGGCCAAGCTCGAAAAGGAGATGAGGGCCGCGGCCAAAGACCTGCAGTTCGAAAGGGCGGCGCTTCTGCGCGACAGGATGCTCGAGGTCAGAGCGAAGTTGTGATATGCAGACCGATCTTATTATAAAGGGCGCCAGAGCCCACAACCTGAAGAACCTGAACGTCAGGATCCCCAGGGATAAAATGATAGTCATTACCGGCCTTTCCGGGTCCGGCAAGTCTTCGCTTGCCTTTGACACGATATATGCCGAAGGCCAGAGGCGCTATGTGGAGAGCCTCTCCGCCTACGCCCGCATGTTCCTGGGCCAGGTGGACAAGCCCGACGTGGATTCCATCGACGGTCTTTCCCCCGCCATCTCCATAGACCAGAAGACCACCAGCAAGAACCCCAGGTCCACCGTAGGCACCGTAACCGAGATATACGACTACCTGAGGCTGCTCTACGCCAGGACCGGCATCCCTCACTGCCCCATCTGCGGCAGGGAGATCAGCAGCCAGAGCGTGGACCAGATAGTGGCGCAGCTTATGGATCTCCCCGAAGGGACCCGCGTGACACTGCTTGCACCCGTGGTAAGACAGATGAAAGGCCAGCACGAGAAGGTGCTGGAGCGCATACAGAGGGAAGGCTTCGTAAGAGTCAGGGTCGACGGCGAGATCAAGACCCTGGGAGAAGACGAGATAAAGCTGGCCAAGACCTACAAGCACAGCATAGACATAGTCGTTGACAGGGTGGTCGTAAGGCCGGGCCAGGAAGGGCGCTTTTCGGAGAGCGTTGAGCTTGCCGTTGCCCAGGGGGAGGGCCTTGTCACAGCCCTTATCCAAAGCGACGGCGGCGCCAAGGAACTGGTCTTCAGCACCAAGCTGGCCTGCCCCGAGCACGGCGTCAGCATAGGAGAACTGGAGCCTCGCGACTTTTCCTTCAATTCGCCCTTCGGGGCCTGTCCCGAGTGCAACGGCCTGGGCTTCATAGAGCGCATGGATCCCGACATCCTCATCGAGGACAGGAACCTCTCCCTGAACGGCGGAGCCCTCACCAAGGCCTTCGCCAGCATGGAGTACGCCGGCTTTTACAGGCAGCTCATAGGGGCTCTTGCCGATTACCATCACGTCAGCATGGACACCCCGTACAAGGACCTTCCCGAAGGCTTCGTGCACGAGCTCCTCTACGGCACGGGAGGGCGCAAGCTGGACTACGGCTACATCAGAAAGGACGGGTCTGTCTCGCACCGCCACGACACCTTCGAGGGCGTCATACCCAACCTGATGCGCCGCCACAGCTACTCCAGCTCCGACATGATAAAAGCCAAGCTCGAAGAGTACATGACCATGGACGTCTGCCCGGTCTGCCATGGCAAGAGGCTCAAGCCCGAGATCCTGGCCGTCACGGTGGGCGGAAAAAACATCATGGAGTTCACTGAGATGTCTGTCAGGGAAGCCCTGGAGTTCACGGCGGCTCTGCCCGGCATGCTCTCCGAAAAGGACATGTCCATAGCCAGGCTCATCATCAAGGAGATCAGGGCAAGGCTCGAATTCCTCATAGAGGTGGGTCTCGACTACCTGAGCCTTTCCAGGGCTTCCGCGACCCTCTCGGGCGGGGAATCACAGCGCATAAGGCTCGCCACACAAATAGGCTCCTCGCTGGTGGGGGTCATGTACATACTGGACGAGCCCAGCATAGGCCTGCACCAGAAGGACAACCGCAAGCTCCTCGACGCTCTGCGCAGCCTCACCGACCTTGGCAACACTCTGATAGTGGTGGAGCACGACCAGGAGACCATGGAGTCTGCCGACCAGATCATAGACATAGGGCCGGGAGCTGGGGAAGCCGGAGGCTATCTGGTAGCCCAGGGCAGTCTTGAAGACATAAAAAACTGCCCCGAGAGCATCACGGGCCAGTACCTGGCCGGAAGAAAAAAGATCGCTGTCCCGAAGACCAGAAGGAAGGGCAGCGGAAAGTATATAACGGTAAAGGGCGCGAGAGCCAACAACCTGAGGGGCATAGACGTGGACTTCCCCCTGGGAGAGTTCATCTGCGTCACCGGAGTATCGGGCTCGGGCAAGAGCAGCCTTGTAAACGACATACTCTACAAGGGCCTGGCCCAGTATTTCTATAAGGCCAAAGCCAAGCCCGGTTCCCACAGCTCCATAGAAGGGGTCGAATACATCGACAAGATCATAGACATCGACCAGTCGCCCATAGGAAGAACGCCCAGGAGCAACCCCGCAACCTATACCGGGGTATTTACCCCCATACGCCAGCTCTTCGCCCAGACTCCCGACGCAAAGATGAGGGGCTTTGACGCCGGCCGCTTCAGCTTCAACGTCAAGGGCGGGCGCTGCGAAGCCTGCTCCGGCGACGGCATCATAAAGATCGAGATGAACTTTCTGCCCGATGTCTACGTGCCCTGCGAGGTCTGCCACGGAAAGCGCTATAACCGTGAGACCCTGGAGGTAAAGTACAAGGGCAGGAACATATACGACGTGCTGGAGATGAGCGTCGACGAGGCGACGAGCTTCTTCGAGAACATACCTTCTATCAGCCGCTATATGACCACCCTAAAGCAGGTGGGCCTGGGCTACATAAAGCTCGGCCAGCCCTCGACCCAGCTCTCCGGAGGAGAAGCCCAGAGGATAAAGCTGGCGACCGAGCTCTCCAAGAAGAGCACCGGCAAGACTCTTTACATACTGGACGAGCCTACCACAGGCCTTCATTTCGCCGACGTGGATAAGCTCATAGACGTGCTGCAGAGGCTGGTCGACGCCGGCAACACAGTGATAGTGATTGAGCACAACCTGGATGTGATCAAGTGCGCCGACCACATCATAGACCTGGGGCCCGACGGGGGAGCCAGAGGAGGCACCGTGATCGCCTGCGGGACCCCCGAAGAGGTCGCGAAGACCCCGGGTTCCTACACCGGGGAATACCTGAAAAAGATCCTTATGCAGGATGAGCCCGAAGGAGGCCGTCAGTGAAGAAAGAAGATTCGTTTATCAGCGTCAACGGAGTCAACAAGGTCTTCTGGACCGAATGGGTGCCCGACGAGATGCCCGTCATCGCCGTGCTTCAGATAGCCCACGGCATGAGCGAGCACATAGACCGCTATGAGGATTTCGCCCTCTACCTTAACAAGTACGGCATCGCCGTGGCCGGAAACGACCACGTGGGCCACGGAAGGAGCTCAGACCCCGCAGATTACGGCCACATGGGAGAAAGCGACGGCTGGAAGACTCTGGTGGGCGACGTTGAGACCCTCAACGCCAAGCTTCATGAGGAATATCCCGAGGTTCCCATATCGGTCATGGGCCACAGCATGGGCTCTTTCGTCGTAAGGGCCTGGCTTGCCGATCACGGAAGGAACTGCGACCGCTTCATCATCATGGGCACAGCCGGAAAGAATCCCGCCCTCAAGGCGGGGCTCGCCATGACCAGGGGTCTTAAGAAAAGAAAGGGAGGACGCGCCGTAAGCGGCGTC
>JAEEGL010215666.1_pt1 | contig 28080 bp, 21 predicted proteins | sample 9134231 | NCBI WGS metagenome assembly JAEEGL01 (sample SAMN16246548, study PRJNA631951) | gut metagenome | biome: gut microbiome; feature: rumen; material: fiber-attached | host: Bos | place: Iran: Karaj | collected 2018-10
AAAGATACCGATATTGCAATTGTTTCTTTAATCATAGTAAGCATATTATTGGTAGTTTTGATATATACAAATTCAGGCACAGTAGGTGCATATATAAATCCGATTTTAGGTGGCTTAATGGGAGCAATCAAATATATTCTTCCATTAGGTACTTTTGCTGTGGCAATTTTACTTGCTGCTAATAATCGTGATTATTTTAAATCTAAAATGATTCAATATACAATTGTGCTTTTATGTATTGCAAATGCAATGACAGTATATCAAATCTCAACTGGTAATTTGATAGTAGATGGAAAATTTGAAAATGTTATTCAAGATGCATATGCTCTTGGAGAAAAGAATATGGGTGGAGGAGCAATAGGAGCATTTGTTGCAGTTCCACTTACAAGACTTCTTGGAAAATTTGGAGCAGTTGTACTATCAATTGGAGTAGCAACTGTTTTAGGACTATTTATGATTGGTGTTCAACCAAGCGAACTGTTAGCTGGATATCTTGAAGACTTTAAAGAAAGAAGAGAAGAAAGAGTTCAAGAAAGAATTGAAGAAGAAGCTGAAGATAGAGAAGAAAGAGCAAAACTTCGCAAACAAACAAAAGAAGAAAGAAAACTAGCAAGAGAACAAGAAAGATTAGAAAGAGAAAAAGAAAAAGAAGAAGCAGCAGCTAGAAAAGCTGCAATGATTGCAGCTAGTCTTGAAGCAAAAGAAGAGGAAATGACAATAAATCTTAATGAGAGAATGCCAAAAGGAAACAAAAAAATTGATAAGACAGCAGGAGTTGAATCAAGTGCTACATCTCCTGATTTCATAGAAGGTAATTTATTTAAAAAACAAGAAGAAGAAAAAGAAGATAAAACAAAAGAAGTTTTAACATTAGAACATCAAACTTTAATGATGGATGATTCAAATTATGAAACACCACCAATTGAACTTTTACAAGAAGGAGAAGCAAGAGTTGTAAAAGGTGGAAAGAAAGCTGTTACAGATACTGCAACAAAACTACAAAAAACTCTTTATAGTTTTGGCGTTTCTGCTAAAGTTGAAAATGTTTCAGTTGGACCTGCAATTACAAGATATGAATTAAAACCTGCTGAAGGTGTAAGAGTAAGTAAAATAGCAAACCTAGCTGACGATATAGCATTAAACTTAAAAGCTGCTTCAATAAGAATTGAAGCTCCAATACCGGGTAAACAAGCTGTTGGTATAGAAATACCAAATGCTGAAAATGAAACAGTACATTTAAGAGATATATTAGAAACAGATGATTTCATTAATGCTAAATCAAAATTAGCAGTAGGACTTGGTAAGGATGTTAGTGGTAAAGCAGTTGTTACTGATATTGCAAAAATGCCTCACGTTTTAGTTGCAGGTAGTACAGGTTCTGGTAAATCAGTTTGTATTAATACTTTAATTACAAGTATTATTTATAAAGCAAGACCAAGTGAAGTAAAACTAGTAATGGTTGATCCTAAAATAGTTGAGTTGTCAGTTTATAACGGAATACCTCATCTATTAATACCAGTTGTTACAGATCCTAAAAAAGCAGCAGGAGCACTTGCTTGGGCAGTTCAAGAAATGGAAAATAGATATGCATCATTTGCTGAAAAAGGTGCAAGAAATATAGAAGGATATAATGAAGCATTAAGTGAAGAAGAAGGTGCTGGAAAGTTACCTCATATTGTTATTATTATAGACGAGTTAGCTGACTTAATGATGGTTGCAAAAAACGATGTTGAAGATGCAATTTGTAGATTAGCTCAAAAAGCCAGAGCTGCAGGTATGCACTTAGTTATCGCAACACAAAGACCATCTGTTGATGTTATTACAGGTCTAATCAAAGCAAATGTTCCTTCAAGAATTGCATTTGCCGTTTCTTCACAAGTAGATTCAAGAACTATCTTAGATATGGCTGGAGCTGAAAAATTACTTGGTAAAGGAGATATGCTATTCTTCCCAACAGGTGTACCAAAGCCAGTCAGAGTACAAGGAGCTTTCGTATCTGATAAAGAGGTAGAAAAAATAGTTGACTTCCTTAAATCTAATGGAGAAGTTACATATAGCGAAGATATAATTCAATCTATTGAAAACGCAAATAAATCAGATAAAGAAATAAAAGAACAAGCAGATGATGACGATGAAACAGATCCATTCTTAATGGATGCTATTGAAACTGTTGTTGAAACAGGAACTGCTTCTACATCATTTATTCAAAGAAAATTCAAAGTTGGTTATGCAAGAGCAGGAAGAATTATGGATCAAATGGAAGAAAGAGGAATTATTTCTGGATATGAAGGAAGTAAACCAAGACAAGTATTAATGACTCTTGAAAGATTAAACCAATTAAAGATGTCATCAAACGACGAAAGTGTTCAATAGACTGTATTACAAGATAAAAAAATGTAATTAATATAAAGTTAAAATGGGCGACTAATGGTCGCCCGAAAACTTGAATAATGAAAATACTGTAAGGAGGAATTATATGAAGATTACTTTTTTAGGTGCAACAAAAACTGTTACAGGTTCTAACTTTTTAGTAGAAACAGATAAATATAAATTTTTAGTTGATTGTGGAATGTATCAAGGTGTTGCAAATGAGCAAGATAAGAATTATGATGAATTTTTATTTGATGTTAATGATATAGATTTCATGTTATTAACTCATGCTCATATAGATCACTCTGGAAGAATTCCAAAATTATATAAAGATGGATATAGAAATCCAATAATAGCAACAAAAGCAACTTGTGATTTATGTACAATTATGCTTCCTGATAGTGGACATATACAAGAAATGGAAGTTGGATGGAAAAATAAAAAGAGAATAAGAAGAGGAGATAATCCTTTAGAGCCATTATATACAGCTGAAGAAGCTCTTCAATCCTTAGAGATTTTCAAAAGAGTACAATATGATGAAATCGTTGAAATAAATGATGAAGTTCAAGTAAGATTTAATGATGCTGGCCATATGCTTGGATCAGCCACAATAGAAATCTGGGTAACTGAAAATGGTAAAACTGAAAAAATAGTTTTCTCAGGTGATTTAGGTAATAATGATTTACCATTATTAGCATCTCCAACTATGATTGATACAGCAGATTATTTAATAATGGAATCTACATATGGTAATAGACATCATGTAAGAAATGATGAAAAAGCAGAAATGTTCTTGGATATTGTTTCTGAAACTCTTGATAGAAAAGGAACTGTTGTAATTCCATCATTTGCTGTTGGAAGAACTCAAGAAATTCTTTATGAAATTAATAAACTAAAAGAAACAAAAGATGATGAAGAGTTCATAAGAAAATATGAAACCATAATGCATGCAAAAGTATATGTAGATAGTCCTCTTGCAATTTCTGCAACAGAGATATTTAAACAAAATGCTGAATTATTTGATGATGATGTTAAAGAAGCTATGATGAGAGGAGATAATCCTTTAGATTTTCCTGGCTTACAGTTTACAAAAACACCAGAAGAGTCTATGGCATTAAATGAAAGTAATGAACCATGTATTATTATTTCTGCAAGTGGTATGTGCGAAGTTGGAAGAATTAAACATCATTTAAAACATAATATTTGGAATGCAAATAGTACAATTCTTTTTGTTGGATATCAAGCACCAGGAACTTTAGGTAGAAAAATAGTTGATGGAGCAAAAGAAGTCACAATATTTGGAGAAGAATTAGCTGTTAATGCTAGAATAGAATATATAGAAGGATATTCTGGTCATGCTGATCAAGAATGGTTATTAAATTTTGTTTATTCTTTTAGAGAGAAACCAAAACATATTTTTTTAATTCATGGAGAACCAGAAGGACAAGAAGTGTTAAAAGAGAAGATAGAAGAAACAACAAATATTCCAGTTTCTATACCAGAATTTGGTGAAAGCTATGAATTAAGAGAAGACGAAATTAGATATCTAAGCAAGCTTGATGAACCAGTAAAATATAGACCATTAAGATTAGAAGCTGTAGAAAGAATTAGTACATTAAAACAAGAACTTAGATATATGGAAAAAATTGTTAAGAAAGAAATGCTTACAGAAGCTACTAAAGATGAGGATATAGTAAAACTTAATAATAAACTTAAAGAACTAGAGCAAATGATTGTAAAAGTATTAGAATAATATATTTAAAAGAAAATGAAATGAAAAGAAATATAATATAAAAAATATAAAACAAGGATGTCAAAAATATTAAATTAAAAGGGGCATAATACCAATGAATAAATATTTCAATGATGCAATAATAGGAAACAATGAAATGCTTGTAAGCTATTCAAAAACAGGAGAATTATTGAGAATGTATTCTCCTATGAGAGAATATAAACAATTCATAGAATTTTTCCGTACAGGAGTAAAAGTAAATGACTCAAATATCATATATACTCATGATGATGTAAACAATATATATGAACAAAATTATATTGAAGATACCAATATTTTAAATACAGAAATTACAAATACTTATTTTAAATTGAAAATAAACCAAACAGACTTTGTTGCGACTAAAAGTAATATGCTAATAAAAAGATATACATTTACTAATGAAAATGCTATAGAATTAGATGTTAAATTCTTAATTCATTCAAAAATTGTATCTAATCCTAATAACAAAGTTAGTGGAAGAATTATAAAGGAGGGACTAATTCAATATGATTATGATTACAGTATTTGCACTTTTGCTACTAGCAGTGCTATTATAAGCCATCAGATTAATGGAACAGAAAATAATATAGAAACAGGAAATATCTATGACAAAGATTATATTGGAATGTCAGATGATTCAAGTATAATGTATGAAATAGGTAAATTAAATCCTGGTGAAACTAAATCATTAGATATAATTGTTTATATTAATGAAAATAAAGAAGTATTTAATGTTTCTGACTTAGAAAAAGAAATTGAAAAATTAAAAAAATACGATATTAACAAAGAATTTAAAACAGTAAAATCATATTGGAAAAAATACTTAAAAGATCATCTTACAATAGGAATTAAAGATCCAAAAACAAAGTATGAAGAAAAAGTTCAAAACATACTAAAAAGAAGTATTTTATTATTCCCATTATTATCAAATCCAACTACAGGAGGAATAATTGCATCAGTTGAAATAGACGAAAAATTTGAAAATTGTGGACGTTATGCTTATTGCTGGCCAAGAGATGCTGTATTTATTACTAAAGCGTTAGACATTTTAAATATGAAAAAAGAATCAGAAAAGTTTTATAAAATCTTTTGTAAAAATACTCAAAGCTCTAATGGTATGTGGGAACAAAGATTTTATACAGATGGAAGACTTGCCCCATGCTGGGGATATCAAATTGATGAAACAGCAAGTGTAGTACATGGGGTTTATGAACATTATAAAATAGTAAAAGATGTTAAATTCTTAAAAGATACTTTAAAAATGTGCGAAAAAGCAGTTAAGTTTTTGAAGAAATATATTGATGATGTTATATCAGGTAAAAATGAGTTACATATAAGCTATGACTTATGGGAAATGAATGAGGGAGTTCATTTATATTCTTTAGCTAGTATAATTTCAGCTTTTGAAGCATTTATAAAAATAGATGATGAAGTAATTGGTACTTATGATACAAACAGAATCAAACAAGAACAATTAAGAAATAACAAAAAAGAACTAGAAGAATATATAAGAAATATAAAGAAATATATATTAGATAATCTTTATAATGAAACTCAAAAAAGCTTATTAAGAAATCTTAAAGATAACAAGACAGATATAAGTGTTTTAGGAGCAGTAGTTCCATTTGGAGTGTTTAGTCCAAATGAAAAGAAGGTTCAAAACACTGTAGAAAGAATTAATATGACTTTAAGAACATATACAGGAGGATATTTAAGATTTGAAGGAGATCACTACATGGGTGGTGAAAATCCATGGCCAATTGCAACTTTATGGATGGCTCTATATTATATTGAAGCTGGTAAGAAAAAACAAGCAAAAGAATGCTTTAATTATGTTGTAAAGGCAGCAACTAAACATGGATTTATTCCAGAACAAGTTGATAACCAAACAATGGATCCAGCATGGGTTAATGCTCTTGGTTGGTCACATGCAATGTTTATAAATGTACTATCAAAATTAATATAAATTGTCAGTAGGGCCGGGGCATTTTGACACTGTCAAAATGCCCCGGCCCTACTGACAGCTAAATTGCAATTTTTTTTGTTGCAAAAAGGAGTATGCTATAGTAAAATAAACATGATTTTAATTAAACGATTGGAGGATGACAAGATGGCTAAAGCAAAGACTGTGTTTGTATGTAGCAGTTGTGGATATGAATCTCCTAAATGGATGGGAAAATGTCCAGGATGTAATGAATGGAATACTTTTTATGAAGAAAAGTTAGTAAAATCTTCGGGAACAACTGTGAAAGAAAAGAAAAATGTAACTCCAATGCAATTATCAAAAATAGAGGGAAAAGAAAGTAAGAGAGTATCTACTGGATTTTCAGAACTAGATAGAGTATTAGGAGGAGGATTAGTAAATGGTTCTCTTCTTTTGCTTGGTGGAGAACCAGGAATAGGCAAGTCTACTCTAATATTACAGATATGTCAAAAAATTAAAACAGAAGGAATTGTTTTATATGTTTCTGGAGAAGAGTCTGGAGAGCAAATAAAACTAAGAGCAGATAGATTAGGAATTAATAATGAAAACCTAATGTTTTTAGGTGAAACAGATATAGATATAATCGAAACAGCAATACTAGATTTAAATCCAAGTCTTGTAATAATCGATTCAATTCAAACAATGTATTCAGAAGAAATAACATCAGCAGCAGGTAGTGTAAGTCAAGTAAGAGAAATAACAGCAAGAATGATGAAAGTTTGTAAATCAAATAATATTACTACTATTATAATTGGTCATGTTACAAAAGAAGGCAATATCGCTGGACCAAGAGTATTAGAACATATGGTAGATACAGTCTTATATTTGGAAGGTGAAAGATATTTTTCATACAGAATTCTAAGAGGAGTTAAAAATAGATTTGGTTCCACAAATGAAATAGGAATGTTTGAAATGCAAAATGAAGGTTTAGTAGAAATTACAAATCCATCATCTATATTAATATCTGAAAGAGATGAAAATACATCTGGATCTGTAATAGTCGCAAGTATGGAAGGAACAAGACCATTAATGATTGAACTTCAAGCTTTAACTGCTTCTACAGTGTTTAATTTTCCTAGAAGAACAGCAGGTGGAGTAGACTCAAATAGAGTAACTCTTTTGGCAGCAGTTCTAGAAAATAAAACAGGTCTTTCACTTGGAAATTATGATATATATTTAAATGTTGTAAGTGGTATAAAAATAAATGAACCTGCAATTGATTTAGGAATGTGTTTAGCGATTGTATCGAGCTTAAAAAACATTCCAATTGGAAAAGATGTTGTAGTGATTGGCGAAGTAGGACTAACAGGAGAAGTTAGAAGTGTAAATATGATAGATAAAAGATTAAAGGAAGCAGAAAAATTAGGGTTTAAAACTTGCATTATTCCAGAAAGTAACAAAAAGCTATTGAAAGAACAGTATAAATTAGATATAATAGGCGTGAAAAATATAGCCGAGGCAATGAAAGGTGTGAGTTTGTAGATGAGTGAAAATACTGAAAGTACTATGACTGAAATACTAAAGAAAATTGCTCCGGGAACAGAAATAAGGCAAGGACTTGAAAATATTTTGAAAGCTAAGACAGGAGCCTTAATTGTTATAGGAGATTCAAAAGAAGTACTTGAGATAGTAGATGGAGGATTTTTCTTAAATGTTGATTACACACCATCAAGATTGTATGAACTGGCAAAAATGGATGGAGCGCTTGTTTTAAGTTCTGACATGAAAAAGATTTTATATGCAAATGCACAACTTATTCCATCTTTTGCAATTCCAACAACAGAAACAGGAACAAGACACAGAACTGCAGAGCGTACGGCAAAACAAACAAAAGAATTAGTAATAAGTATTTCTCAAAGAAGAGGAGTTATTACTATATATAAAGATAACCTAAGATATGTTATTGAAGATACTTCTAAATCAATTGCAAAAGCAAATCAAGCTCTTCAAACATTAGATAATTACAGAAAAGTTTTTGATACTAAATTAAGCACATTAAATGAATATGAATTTAATGACATTGTAACACTTGATAATGTTGTAACTTCTATTCAAAGGGCTGAAATGGTTATGAAAGTTTCTGAAGAAGTTCAAAGAAATATTTATGAACTTGGTGAAGATGGAAGATTAATTAAAATGCAACTAGAAGAGTTGATTGGAGATATTGAAAACGAAGAATTATTAATTATCAAAGATTATTTGAAATCAAAAAGAAAGACAGCAGAAAAAATATTAAATGAAATAACTCTTTTAGATAGAGACGACTTAATGAAAGAACAAACAATTGCAAAATTATTAGGTTATGATATTAGTGATAATTTTGAAGAAATCTCTGTATCACCAAAAGGTTATAGAATTTTAAATAAAATTCCAAAAATGCCTAACAATATTGTTGAAAATTTAATAAAGAATTTTAAAAACTTTCAAAACATTCTATCTGCTGAAACAGAAGAATTAGACGATGTTGAGGGGATTGGAGAAGTAAGAGCAAATACTATAAAACAAGCATTAAGAAGAATGCAAGAACAATTTGCATTTGATAATATTATGTTGTAAAATATAAAAAGATAATATTTAGGAGGAAGAAAATGAAAAAGAACATAGGAAAAATTTCAGGAATTTTATTGATTTTAGTATTAGTTTTAATAGGAGTTTTATGCTTTGGATATCTAAAAAAAGCAACATTTAAATCAGAAAATCCAGTAGTAACATTAGAAGTTAAAGATTATGGAACAATTAAAATAGAGCTTTATCCAGATAAAGCACCAAATACAGTTAACAACTTTATAGCACTTGCTAAGAGCGGATATTATGATGGAAAATCATTCTATTCTATAAATGAATCATATGTACAAGCAGGAGATGGAGTAGGAACACCTACTTTAAGTTCTGTAAATCCAAAAATTCAAAAAGGATCTGATAAAGATAAAGAATATGCTATAAAAGGTGAAATGTATTATAATGGTAATACAAATAATGATTTACCAATGGAAAAAGGATATGTTGCAATGTTAACAACTCAATATTCTATGGATTCAGCAACATCAGAATTCTTTATAATGACAGATAAATACACAGATTATAATGGATATTATGCAGTATTCGGAAAAGTAGTTGAAGGAATGGATGTTGTAGAAAAAATATCAAAAGTAGAATTAAAAACTGAAAAAGATGAAGAATCTGGAGAAGAAAAAGATACAACAGAACCAGCTGAAGAAATAACAATTACAAAAGCAACAGTTGATGAGAAAAAAGGTAAATATGGTGTTCCAGAAACAGTAGAACCATTTAATTATAATCAATGGTTATCAGATTATTTAGGATATGATGTAACATCAGCACAATAAAATTATGTAGACTAATTTGAGAAAAAGTATTGTAATAATAAATATTATGTGATAAAATATAAAACATAAAATTTATAAAAATAAACATTAAAAAACTATGAAAAAGAGGAGTAGATTTTTATAACTATTAAGAGAATAGAAGCCTTGGGTGTAAGCTTCTTATAGGGAGAAAATTGAAAGTAGCTTTAGAGTTGATATAGTGAAAATTAAAGTAAGTATATCCGGTTAAGTTCCGTTATAAACTAATTAAGATGTATATAATTAAGAGAAATCTATTATATAAAATTAAGGTGGTACCGTGAGAATTAGACCTCGCCCTTATACAGGGTGAGGTCTTTTTGCATATATGCCACAAAAAAAAGAAAAGGAGATGTTATTTATGACAATTCAACAACAAATAAGAATGTTAACACAAATATTTAAAGAAGATGGTATTGCAGATGATGACGAAAAAGTAATTGCAGAAAAAATAAGATTACTAGAGCAAGTAATTCAAAATCCAGAAAGATATAAAGAATGCGATCACTTACCTAGTTACGCAAGATATTTAGAATTACTAAGAATTGCAAAAGAAGTTAATTATAATGATGCAAAGGCAATTGAAGAGTGGAAGATTCCAATTGAAAGAAAGATAGAAGAAAGTCAAGAAAGATTAAATAATGTAGCACCAGCATTACTAGAAGAGGCTATTAAAAAAGAAAAAAGAAATATATATGTTGGAATAATTGGTAGAGAAGAAGCTGCAAGAATTCAAGGCAAGGGTCTAACATTAGATGCTGAGGTTGAAGCATTAAAAACTGCAGCAAAAAAAGTTAATCCAACAGCAGTTGAGCTTTTAGATAAATGGGATTTATCAGAAGAACAAAGAGATTACATATTTGTACAAAGAGTACTAAACAATATTTTAAATGGTGATGCAACTAAAGTTGAAGTGAGCGACATTATGAAATTAAAAGCAATCAAAGATAAAATTGAAGAACGTGATGAATCAATAGAAGACAGTCATATAATGGCAGAAATGAGAAAACTATTAAGATCAAGTAGTATGAATATGGTTTTCGAAATGGTAGAGAGAAAGAAAATGGCAGAAGCAAAAGAAAATACAGACGATATGGCTGATGGACCAGAATTGGGGGAAAAATAATGACAAAACTAAATGATAAATACGATCCTAAAGATTTTGAGGATGAATTATATAAAGAATGGGAAGAAAAAGGATATTTTAAACCAGTAAAAAGAGAAGGTAGGGAACCATACTGTATAATGATGCCACCTCCAAATGTAACAGGGAAACTACATATGGGGCATGCATTAGATGATACTCTTCAAGATATTTTAATAAGATTAAAAAGAATGCAAGGATTTGAAACACTATGGCTTCCAGGTACTGACCATGCTGCTATTTCAACAGAAATGAAAGTTGTTGAAAAGTTAAGAAATGAAGGAAAATCAAAATATGAAATTGGTAGAGAAAAATATCTAGAAGAATGTTGGGATTGGACACATTTATATGGAAGTACTATTCAAAAACAACAAAGAAAATTAGGTTGTTCATGTGATTGGGATAGAAGTAGATTCACACTTGATGAAGGAATGTCTGATGCAGTTTTAGAACAATTTGTTAATCTTTATAAAAAAGGTTATATCTACAAAGGTAGAAGAATGGTTAACTGGTGTACAAATTGTAATACAACAATATCAGATGTTGAGGTTGAATATCATGAAGAAGAATCTCATTTATGGCATATAAGATATAAAATTGTTGGTGAAGAAGATAAATACGTTATTGTTGCAACAACAAGACCAGAAACAATGCTTGGAGACACAGCAGTTGCAGTTCATCCAAGTGATGAAAGATATAAAGATATTGTTGGTAAGACATGTATTTTACCTATAATGAATAAAGAAATTCCAATTATAGCAGATCCTTTTGTTGAAAAAGAATTTGGAACAGGTTGTGTTAAAATAACACCTGCTCATGATATGAATGACTATCAAGCAGGAATAAGACATAATCTAGAAGTTGTAGAAGTATTTGACGAAAGCTTTAAAATGGGTGATTTAGTTCCAGAATATAAGGGAATGGAACTTGTTGATGCAAGAATGAAAATAGTTGAAAAACTAAAAGAAATTGGAGCACTAGTTAAAGAAGAAGCATATACTCATAATGTTGGAAAATGTGAAAGATGTAAACATACAATTGAACCAAAGATTTCTGATCAATGGTTTGTAAATATGAAGGAACTTGCAAAACCAGCAATTGAAAATGTTGAAAATGGAAATATTAGATTTATTCCAAAGAAATATGATAAGACTTATTTCAATTGGATGAATAATATTCAAGATTGGTGTATATCACGTCAAATTTGGTGGGGACATAGAATTCCAGCTTATTACTGTGCTGATTGTGGTAAGATTACAGTTTCTAAAACAAATCCTGGAAAATGTGAACACTGCGGAAGTGAAAATATAGAACAAGATTTAGATACATTAGATACATGGTTTAGTTCAGCTTTATGGCCTTTCTCAACATTAGGATGGCCAAATAAAGAATCAGAAGATTTAAAAAGATTCTATCCAACAAATGTACTAGTAACAGGATACGATATTATTACATTCTGGGTAGCAAGAATGATTTTCTCAGGATTTGAATGTATGGGAGAAAAACCATTCTCAGATGTTTTAATTCATGGAATTGTAAGAGATTCTCAAGGAAGAAAAATGTCTAAATCATTAGGAAATGGTATTGACCCATTAGATATCATTGAAAAATATGGAACAGACAGTTTAAGATTTTCACTTATATACGGTATATCAGCAGGAAATGATATTAGATTTATTCCAGAAAAATTAGACCAAGCATCAAACTTCTCAAATAAAATTTGGAATGCTGCTAAGTTTATTTCAATGAATGCAGCAGAACAAAAAGATATATTAAGTTTTGCTTCAAAAGTTTTCAATGAAAAAGATGGAATTTTTGATGGTGAAATATTGAAAATCGAAGACAAATGGATTATAAATAAATTAAATAATCTTATTAAAGAAGTAACAACAAATATGGAAAACTATGATTTTGGTGTTGCTCTAGAAAAGATTTATAGTTTCATTTGGAATGAATTCTGCGATTGGTATATAGAAATTGCAAAAACAAGATTATATAGTGAAAATGCTGATGAAAAGATTGCAGTATCATGGTGTCTAGAATATGTATTTGGAACTGCTTTAAAACTATTACATCCAATTATGCCATTTGTTACATCAAAGATTTATTCAACATTAGAATTATTTAATGAAGAAGAAATCATGATAAGCAACTGGCCAGAATACCATAAAACAGTAGATTTTAATAAAGAAGAAGAAATGGTTGAAAAAATAAAACAAATAATAGTAGAGATTAGAAATGTAAGAGCTAAAATGAATGTACATCCAAGTAAAAAATCAAAATTAATATTTGTTACTAACCAATATGCTGATATGTTAAATTCATCAGAAAACTTTATTAAAAAATTAGGATTTGGTGAAAAAATCGAAATTCAATCAAATAAAGAAAATATATCAAATAATGCTATTTCAATTATGAGTGAGAATATGGATTTGTTTATTCCTCTTGAAGAATTAGTTGATATTGAAGCTGAAAAAAATAGATTATTTGGAGAAAAACAAAAAATACAATCAGAAATAGAAAGAGCTGCTAAAATGTTAAATAATCCAGGATTTGTTTCTAAAGCTCCAGAAACTAAAATTAATGAAGAAAAAGCAAAACTTGAAAAATATCAAGAGATGCTTAAAAACCTAGAAGAAAGATTACAACAATTATAAAATAATAAAAAGAAACAATATTAAATGAAGAGAATTAAAAGAATTCTGATTCGAATTATTGTTTCTTTTTATTTTTAGTTTTGTTAAATAAATAGATTTTTTTATAGAAGAATGATACAATATATCTATAAATTGTTTTATAACGAAGTAAAAAAATAAAAATAAAAACAGGATACAAATGAGGGGAGAGAGGCGTTGTAAATATGGATCAAAGCAGAATCGAAAATATTTACGCAAGATTTAGAGGATCAAATAATCCAATTTATATTGGAAGAATAATAACAGAAGCTGAAAAAAAAGGTGAAATATCGAGACAAGAAGTATTAGAATTATATATTACATATTATAAAAGTATATTAGAGAAAACACGTAATGCTGGTTGGTTATTTGGTCAAATAAATAATCTTTTACATGATGAAACAATTCCAGAAGAAGTAAGAAAATATCTAACTGAAAAAGTTGATGAAATGATATCAGACAATTTTGAACAATTAATTGATTTTAGCATAAGCAGGTCACCATATAATTATTTAACAGATTTTGAACTCTTTCCGTTAATACAAGCAAAAATAAAAGAACAAGGGAAAGATATACTTTATAGATTGTATTTACCTAAAGATTTTAGTATGGATGAAATTGTAGAAGTAATGCAGAAGTATTTTGGAGAAGGAACCTTTGAGGATGCTTTAGAGTATTTCTTTAAAAGATATGAACCAGAACAGTCAGAAATATGTATAGAAATTGCAAAAGAATTATTAAAACATACAACAAACCCTGAAGAGCAAGGGGTTGTGGGATGGTTAGGAGAAGGAAATACAAATTCAGCATATCAAATAGGATCGTATGTTTTAAAATTGGGAACAGTGAAAAATATTTCAAGAGCTGATTTATTTGGTAAAAAAACTCTAAATGATTTACAAATGGATATAATTCCAAATTCAAGATATATAGTTCAGCCAATAATTAGACAATATATAGATAGAAAAATAAGCGGATATGGTGAGAATGCAATTGTTCCACCAATTGATCAAAAAGTTCCAAATGGTTATGGTGATATGGCAATTAGAAGAAATAGACATAATAGTATTTATATCGAAGTACAAAACTTACTAGATATGGACTGGCAAAAAGAAAAAAATGTAGATGAAATTATGGACATAATTGAAAAGGTATTTGAAAATTTATTAAGTGAGGATTTATTAGCTTATGATTTGTATAGTAATATAGGTAGATTAAGAAAAGCAAATACTTCACATATAAAATTTAAAGATATTGTAAAAAATGATGATGGAAGTATTCAAACCAATAATGAAGGTGGCATAGTTCAAGAAGAAAGAGAATTAAAACCAACACAAGAAGGAATAAGAATGACAGGAGAGGTTTCAAATCAAGATTGTTTACAAGCCGGAGAATATGTTTTGGCAGATACAGAATATGTTGAGGATTTATCTACATATGATGAAGAAACTAAAAAAGAAAAGATTAAAATGGCTCGAGAAAGGCTAAAAGAATTAAGAAAAAACTTAAAAGAAATTGAAAGACAAGAAGCATTAAGTAAAATAGGGGATAGCACTCACGAAGATAGATAAAATCTGAAAAAAGGATGAAATAAAAGCAGTACAAATTGTACTGCTTTTTGATATTATCTCTTTGAAAATTGTGGTGCTTTTCTAGCTTTTTTAAGACCGTATTTCTTTCTTTCTTTCATACGAGGATCTCTTGTTAAGAATCCGTTTGATTTTAAAGCTGCTCTGAATTCACCATTTGCTTCTAATAATGCTCTTGCTATACCATGACGGATTGCTCCAGCTTGACCTGTAAATCCTCCACCTGTTACTTTTGCAACAACATCATATTTTCCTAATGTATTTGTAACTGTTAATGGTTGTCTAACGATAACTTTTAAAGTTTCTAATCCTAAATATTCATCTATATCTTTACCGTTAATTGTAATTGTTCCTTTACCATCTGTTAAACGAACTCTTGCAATTGAACTTTTTCTTCTTCCAGTACCATTAAATACTATTTTTTCTGATTTTGCTTTTGGCATTTAATTTTCCTCCTTACACCTTATTAATTAGAAGTTCCATATTTCTGGTTTTTGAGCTTGATTTTCATGTTCACTACCAGCATATACTCTTAATTTCTTAATTGCTTGTCTTCCAAGACTATTGTGTGGAAGCATTCCTTTAATAGCTAAAGTTAATGCTTTTTCAGGATTGTTTGCTAACATATCTTTAGCAACAACTTCTTTCATTCCACCAATATATCCTGAATGATGTCTATAAACTTTTTGTTCCATTTTGTTTCCAGTTAAGATAACTTGGTTACAATTAATGATTATAACATGATCTCCTACATCTATATTTGGTGTGAAAGTAGGTTTGTGTTTACCTCTTAATAATTTAGCAGCTTCTGTTGCAACTCTACCTAAAGGTCTGTTAGCTGCATCAATTATATACCATTTTCTTTCTATTTCATTTTCTTTTACACTATATGTTGTGTTATTCATGGTAGTTAATACCCTCCATTCATTAATTAAATTCTAATATTATTTTAATATGATTTATAAACACATACCACCGGGGAGAAGTATATATTTAACCTCATATCGATATAATGCTTATATATTCTAATATAAATCTGCTCAAAAGTCAACACTTTAGAACACAAAATTTGCATTTTTTGCCTAAATATGGTATAATTTACATAGGTTGAAAAAACTACTATACAAAAGCAAGAAGGTGAGGGTTATGTTAATAGTTAAAATTATATATATTTTAGTGTTTATGATCTTTTCTTTAATAGCATTTGCTTATTTACAAATTAGATCTGCAGGAATGACAGTAAAAGATTTCTATAGATTTATAGAAGCAAATGAAGTTTTAGAAAAATTATATGTATTCTCAAAAAGATATGAAAACTTTACCCCTCAAGAACAAATCGTATTTTTAAAAGAAGCAGAAAAGGTTTTTGAGGCATTTGATAGAGTTCCTCATATGCTATGGGAAGATGATTATGGAAAATATAGTCAAGTATTAAAAACATATAAAGATATCAGAGTTGTAAGATGGGCAGATCAATAGTAAACAACATACATAAGGTTGGTAGCTGTTTTAAATAGCTACCAGCTTTTTTGATTGTAAATATTGTACTTTTTGCTTTTTTTATATATAATGTACAAGAACATTAACAGATTAGAGGGAGAACAAATAATGAAAAGTAAAACGATTTTTATGCTAATATCAATTTTAAGTATTATTATTTTTGCGACAGCAATTGCGCCAGTAGAACTTCAAAATGATACTTTTTATACAATAAAAATAGGAGAACATATTGTACATCATGGAGTGGACATGCAAGATCCTTTTTCATGGCATGAAAATCTAATATATACATATCCACATTGGCTATATGATGTATTACTATATTTCGTTTATGCAGTAGGTGGATTTTTCGGAATATATATTTCAACAGTTGTTTTGTCATGTGCGTTAGGATTAAGTTTATATACTATAGATTTAAAATTAAGTAAGAATCATGTTGTAGCATTATTAACGACTATATTATCAATGTATGGATTGCAAAACTTTATTGCAGCAAGGGCACAACTGGTTACTTTTATAATAATGATTTGGATAATATTCTTTATTGAAAGGTTTATGGAGAGAAAAAAGATTGGTTATGCAATAGGTCTAGTTTTAAGCTTTTTATTAGTAGCAAATCTTCACGCAGCAATTTGGCCATTCTTGTTTGTGCTATTCTTACCATATATAGCAGAACAGATTTTGGCAGTAGATCATATTTACTATATGAAAAGATTTATTATTAGGAGCAAATACTATAAAGCAAAGAAAAAGAATAATGAAGAATTAATAAAAAAATGTGAAGAGAGATTAGCAAAATTAGATGAAGTAAAAGAAAAACTTGATAAGAAAAAGGAAAATCCATATAAAATAAAAATTACAAGAAATAAAAACATTAGATGGTTACTTGTTGTTATTTTAATCTGTCTTTTAACAGGACTTTTGACACCACAAAACACATTTGAACCATATACACATATATTTAAATTAATGAAAGGAACAACAACTGATAATATTAGTGAACACCAACCAATAGTTTTAGCTGAAGAGATTAGATTTCCTGTAGCATTCATATTGTTATTTGCTGTTATTGGATTTTTAGATAATAAAATTCATTTATCAGATTTATGTATGATAGCAGGTTTAGCATATCTTACTATAACATCGAGAAGGCAGTATTCATTATTAGTTTTAATTGGGGGAATAATCTTTGCCAAACTATTAAGTGAAGCTTTAGCAAAACAAAAACCGGATTTAACTGATAAGATTATAAAAGAACTAAGTGACTTTATAGGTGGAATTATTTTAGCGGTAGGTATTATAACTATTTCAGTATTAGTTTATGATAAAAAGAATGAACAAAAATTTATAAATGAAACATCATATCCAGTCCAAGCAGCAGAGTATATAAAAGAAAATCTTGATTTAAATGAAATAAAACTGTTTAATGAATATAATTATGGAAGTTATTTATTATTTAAAGATATTCCTGTATTTATTGATTCAAGAGCAGACTTATATTCACCTGAGTTTAATGGTGATTATAATAGAGATATTTTTAGAGATTTTATTAATGCTGAATATGGACATGCTAATTACGAAGGAATTTTCCAAAAATATGGTATAACACATGTTATTTTGTATAGAAGTAGTGACTTAAATTCATCTATAAATAATGATGCAAACTATAAACAAATATATATAGATGCTGCTTTTGTAATTTACGAAAAAATTAATTAAAAAAGGGGAAAATAATGAAGAATAAAGAAGTCAAGAAACGCTTTATCAGAATTTTAATTTTTATAATTGTTATAATTATTTTAGAACAATTAACTAAAGTGTATGCGATAAAATACACTAAAGACACAGAAAAAATAATAATACCTAATGTGTTGAGTTTTAGCTATTTAGAAAATACTGGAATAGCATTTGGTATGGCACAAGGTGATAGCAAAGGATTAATTATATTCTTGAATATAATTGTTATTGCAATGATTATTAGATTTATGGTGACACAACATAAAAAAATAGGACCTAAAACTATGGCTTTGTTAAGTATAGCTGTTGCAGGAGGAATAAGTAATTTGATTGACCGCATCTTTAGAGGGTACGTAGTTGATTTCATAAACTTACTTATAATTCCAAGTTATCCTAGATGTAATGTTGCAGATATTTTATTAGTAGTAAGTTGGATTTTATTAGTCTTTATATTAATTATTAAAGCAAAACAAGAAATGAAAATAGAAAATATTAATATAGATGAAAATAATTTAGAGGAGAAAAAAGGTGAATAAGTATTTAATTGATGAAGAAAATCAAAATATACGTTTAGATAAAGTTATTTCAACATTAAATCCTGAATTATCGAGAACTGCAATACAAAGATTATTAGATAAAGATATGATTAGGGTTAATGGTAAAGTTCAAAAAGCATCATATAAAGTAAAATTAAATGATGAAATAGAAGTTGAAGAAGAAATACCAGAAGATATTAGTTTAAAAGCACAAGATATTCCTCTAGATATTGTATACGAAGATAATGATATTATTGTTATAAATAAACAAAAGGGAATTGTAGTACATCCTGCGAATGGAAACCCTGATGGAACTGTTGTTAATGCAATCATGAATATTTGCAAAGATTCTCTTTCAGGTATAGGAGGAGAAATTAGACCAGGAATTGTACATAGATTAGATAAAGATACATCAGGATTATTAATCATTGCAAAAAATGACAAAGCTCATATAAATATGAGTGATCAGATTAAGGATAGAAAAGTTAAGAAAACATATATTACACTTGTAAGAGGTGTAGTAAAAGAAAATGAAGCAACAATAGATATGCCAATTGGAAGAAGTACAAAAGATAGAAAGAAAATGGCAGTAACTAAAACAGGAAAAGAAGCAATCACACATTTCAAAGTATTACAAAGATATGATAAGTATACTTTATTAGAAGTGAAAATTGATACTGGAAGAACTCACCAAATTAGAGTTCATTTGTCTGAGATAGGGTATCCAGTTATAGGAGATACAACTTATTCAAATGGAAAGAATGAATTTGGTGTCGAAGGACAATTATTACATGCTAAATACTTGGATTTTGCTCATCCAATTACAGGAAAAGAAATGCATCTAGAAGCGGAACTTCCAGAAGAATTTATGAATGTTCTAAAAGCTTTAGAGAACAGAAAAATATAAAGAATAGAAATAATAATAGAATATAAAGAAAGGCAAATGTAAATGGAACCAATTAGATTGCAAAAATATCTTGCTGATGCAGGAATAGCATCTAGAAGAAAATGCGAAGAGTTTATTTTAGAAGGTAAAGTTAAAGTAAATAATGAAGTTGTTATAGAATTGGGAACTAAAGTAGAACCTGGTAAAGATAAGGTGCTATTTGAAAATAAACCTGTTGTTTATAATGAACATGAAGAACATGTATATATACTTTTGAATAAACCAATAGGATATGTTACAACAGCTAAAGATCAATTTGATAGACCAACTGTATTAGATTTAGTAAAGAATGTAAAAAAGAGAATTGTTCCTGTTGGAAGATTGGATATGTATACATCAGGAGCTTTAATTTTAACTGATGATGGTGATTTTGTTTACAAGATTACTCATCCAAAACATGAAATTACTAAAACATATACAGCAACAGTAAGAGGAATTGTTAATCAAGAAGACGTTATAAAACTATCTAATGGGGTGAAAATAGAAGAGTATACTACTAGACCAGCTAAAGTTAGAATTTTAAAAACTGATACTGAGAAAAATCTCTCTAGATTAGAAATTACAATTCATGAAGGGAAAAATAGACAAGTTAGAAAAATGTGCGAAGCGATTGAAAAAAAAGTAGTTGCTCTTCACAGAAGTAAAATTGGAGATATTGAAGTTAAAGATATAAAAATAGGGGAATGGAGATATCTTACAAAGAAAGAATTAAATTCTTTAAAAATATTGTAATTTTAAAAAAAAGTTTATATAATATGAATATAAATTGTACAAATGATAAAGGAGAAATTTAACAAGAATATGGAGAACAAATTACAGATTGGAGAAATAAAAGAAGGAACTGTAAAGAACATTAAACCATATGGGGCTTTTGTTGAAATAGAAGATGGGCTAGTTGGATTACTTAAAATAGAAGATATTTCTATATCAAGAATAAAAAGTCCTAGTGATAGATTTAATATTAATGATAAGATTAATGTACTTGTTAAATCGATAGATGAAAAAGAAAATAGAGTATTTTTTTCCCATAAAGAATTATTAGGAACATGGGAAGATAATATAAAAAAATTTGAAGAAGGTATGACAGTACCTGGCATCATAAGAGAAGCAGAAAAATCAAAAAATGGAATCTTTATAGAACTAGAACCTAATCTAGTTGGGATGGCAGATTATTCTGAAAAGTACGAATATGGACAACAAGTTGATGTGTACATCAAAAAAATAATACCAGAGAAGAAAAAAATAAAGTTAGCGTTTATTAATATAAAATAACTATAAAAAGGAGAAATTAAAATGATTAAAGATAGTGAAATTATAGCAACAAGTTCACCATTTGCAGTAAGAGAAGGAGAAATCAAAACTTTTGATGGTAAAGATAATTATGTATCAATGAATCAAATTGTACATAAAATAAACATGGGGCATATTGCTGATCTTCATTTTCAAATACTAGAAATAGTTGCAGAATTTGAATTTATTACATCAAGACAGTTATGCCAAATATTAGAAGTTAAAGGAATAGATTATAAAAACCAAGATAAATTAAATGTTAAATTAGATCAATTAGTTAAGAGCAAAATTCTTACAAGATATTATTTTACATCAGAAGAGGGAAAAGGAATATATAGAATTTATTGCTTAGAGAAAATGGGAAAATATCTATTAAATTCTAGAGGTATTGAATGTAACTGGCAACCAACTGATAATACAAAACCAGTTTATATGATAAAGAAAAGATTAGCTGGAAACCAAACTATGATTGCTTATATGAGAAAAGTAAAAGCATATGATGAATATATAGTTAAACCAAGTATAAAAGCAAAAATGCTAAACAAGGTATTTAAACCAACAGGAGGAGCTATAAAATTAACTAAAGCTAGTAAATCAATTTTCTTTGTATTTGAAGTAGTAAGAAGAGAAGAAGGATGGGAGAAAAGATTAGTAGAAAAAATGAAATTTTATCAAGATTTCTATGCTAACTTCCAACCTATGGATTCAAACTTCCAAAACATGCCACAACTTGTTATGGTTTGTGAAGATGATAAACATACAGCTGAAGTATTTAAACAAATAGTAGTAAATAAAGTTCAAATACCTCAAATTAAATTATATTTTACAACAGACTTAAAACAAAATAGAGATTCATTAACAAAATCATTATCAGAATTCTTTGTTGATGAAGAAACAAAAAAATATAAAACAGAAGAGGTAGAAATCAAACTTTTAGGATAATGGTTATATAAAAGGAAAACAGTAATATAAACAATTTATAAATTATAACAAACTAAAAAAGACATTTCATTATTTGAAATGTCTTTTTTATATTTACACTTTTAAATATCATTATTCATTATCACTACTACTGCTCTTCATAGAATTTGAACTATCTGATTTTTTATTCTTACCTAAGTTGAATGATAATCCATCAGAGCTATTGAAGAATGTAGAAGACTTGTATTTGATTGGATCAATTTCACCATTTGCGTCTTCATCAAATTTTACGTGTTGGTAATCAAATTTTGTTCTTTTCTTTTTCTCAGTTGATCCTTCAGAATCATCTGCAATTCCATTTGTGAATTTTGCAAAGTTATATGTTTTAGCTTTTTTAGGTGTCTTATATTTTTCATCTAGGAATGAAAGGGAAGCAGAACCAACAACAAATTTACCTCTAACAGTTTTTGTTTTGTAAGCACATGTTTTAAATTTTAATGCTTCTAATTTACCAGGCTCAAAGTTAGGTTTCCATTTCCATTGTGGACTACCAAGTTTTTGATCATATGATACTTCCTTAGTATTATATGTAAAGTTGAATACCCATTCTCTTTTGTCCATTAATTCTTTTACCCACCAATCGTTATCTTCTGGAGAGTTATGTCCAAATGTAACTTTTGTAGTAGAGTTAGAAAGAATAGTTTGTCTATATTTAGAGTTAACACCTAATTGATCCAAGTTTTGAATTGAGAATGTTGTACCAACTCTGTATTTTCTAAATAATGTAAATAAACTTTCTGTTGATGTACCAGCAAAATCAGCAAATTCATCAATATATAAGAAGTGAGGTATTCTTGTATTTTCAACACCAGGTCTTCTTAAAACAGATTCTTGCATAATTAATAATGCAAATAAACCAAATGCAGTATGGATTGTTTCGCCTAAATCTCCACGTCTTGTACAAATATATGTGATATCACCATTTGCAAGAGCATCTGAGAAACTAATATTATTACTTCTATTACATAAAATATTTCTAACACCTTCAACTCTTAATAAAGTATCTATTTGAGTAGCAGCTGTATAAACAAATTTTTCTGTATCTTCTTTTCCGGCTCCTCCTTCATAGAAGTTCTTTTTAAAGTATGAAAGCATAATATTATATTTCTTAGCTAATTCAGGTGATTTTTCAAGTTCTCTACACATATTTTCAGCTAATTTAAAGTCATTTAACATATTAAGCAAATCTTCCAAAGTAGGTAATAGACCATCATTTAATCTAGGATACATTGTTTTTAATAATATACATAAGTTTTCAACTGCTTGACTTGCAGCATGTTCTCTAAATGCAAGTTCTACATCAGCTTTTCTAGTAATAAACATTCCATATAAGACTGAAGAGATTGTTACAGCAGTTTCAACAGGATCATCATAAACGAATGGGTTTAATCCAATGGAATCTCTATTAGATGGATCAATAAGATTTACATGAATGTTTAAATTCTTAGCAACATCCATAACACGTGAAATAGTTTCAAAGTCTGGAGCTAAATATGTAAGACCGATATCTCTATATACTAATTTACCATCTGGTGTCTTTCCATAAACCATTTTGTCCATATAAGCTTTGTATATTTTTTCTTTTCCAGAATTTGCATTAAGCATATTCAAAGAAAAATGTTCATTTAAATATTTATTATCATAAGGTTTATTTAAGTTTGCGATTCCTGATTTTAATGCGGCAAATCCCATTTCTTTTGCTATATCAGAGAAGAATGCTTTTTTCTCTAGATCTCTTGCTATCATAGGTTCTATTACCAAAGAAGTTTTTCCTGCACCAGATGGACCAACAATTGCCATTGATTGGAAACGAATATTTTCTGGTAATAAAACATTTTTACCATTTGTTTTATCTATACCTAAAATGTTTTCACAATAATATTTTCCTGTTCCAGCCTTGGTATTTGATAAGTCAATACCTTGATAGTCATTAACAGAGTCACGTAATAATTTGTTATCATTTACTCCTGCAAAGAAGAATTTAAATACAGGGTAGAATGTAACAAGTGGTATATAAACAGCAATCATTTGAAAAGCTGGTTTTATTAAGTATGAAAATTCGGAAACAAAATTTACATAGTTTGGAAGTGATAGGATAAATAACCATGATGCAAAGTTAAGCCATTGCACAGCCATTGAAATACCTATTGTATATAATGCCATTCCATATAAGTATACAAATGTAAGTTTAATAAATTGTGATTTAGCAAATGATGAACATCCCGAAAATAGGAAAGCACAAACAGGGCATGCTATCGCAAGGGTGTATCCAAGAGGTCCCCAATAATTAACAGATATTCCAGTGAACCACAAGAAAAGTAATTCAACAAACCTATCTACTAATACATATATAGTTAGTAATGTAAATATATATGTAAAAAAAGTATTCCTATCTGTTTTTAAAATTTTTATTAATTTATCTATCCATTTACCAATAAATTTTAATGGTATTTCGATTATTTTTCCGATCATTAATTTCCACCACTTTCATACAAATCTATCTCTCTATATTATCTTACAAAATCGACAAAAATACAAGTGTTTTTACGCAAAAAGTCGAAAAAAAGAAGGGTTAGAAGTGCAAAACGAAAAATTTTCTCATTCAACTTGCATATAATTCTTTTTACTAATATAATATTTAAGTAAAAAAAGAAAAATGAATAACAAATTATTGATTACACTTTTAAATATATATTTAATAATATGGAAGGAAAAATTATGCAAGAGAAAGAAAATGTAAAAGTAAGAGATAAAAAAGATGGCTTTATGGCTGGTGTTTTAATATTAATGATTTCACAGGTATTCATAAAGCTCTTAGGACTAATATATAAATTATACTTAACTAATAGAAAAGGATTTGGAGACGAAGGAAATGCAATATATTCAAGTGGTTACCAAATATATGCATTGCTATTAACTTTATCTTCAGTAGGAGTGCCTAATGCTATTGCAAAACTAATCTCTGAAAAAATAGCTTTGGGGGATGAAAGAGGAGCTTTTAGAATTTTTAAAATTGCATTTATTACTTTTGCAATAATAGGATTTGTATGTAGTAGTGTTATGTTTTTGGGAGCTGGATATATTTCAAATGTGATTTTGGATATCCCAGAAGCAGAGCTTACAATTATGGCTCTTTCTCCATCAATATTTTTTGTAGCAATTATTTCTGTTATAAGAGGATATTTTAATGGAAGAGAAAAAATATCTGCAACTGCTAAATCTCAAACTTTAGAGCAAATATTTAAAACTGTACTTACTGTTGTAGTAGTAGAAATTGTTGCTGGAATATCATCAACAAATACAACAATTATGGCAGCAGGTGCAAATTTAGCAACTACTCTATCAACAATAGCAAGTTTTATATATTTATTTATACTATATAAAATGTATAATAAAGAAATAAAACATAAAATAAAAACATCAGAACATACAGAGAATTCAAGAATAAAAACCATATTAAAAAGGATACTTTTAGTTTCATTACCAATTTCTTTAAGTGCTGTAATGTCTACTTTATCAAAAAATATAGATTCAATGACAGTAGTAAGGAGTTTAAAAACATTTATGTCTGCTGAAGAAGCAAAATTACAATATGGAATATTAGGGGGGAAAGTTGATACATTAACAATGCTACCTTTATCATTTAATATTGCATTTGCAACAGCATTAGTACCAGCAGTCGCATCAGCTTTAGCCAAAAAAGATGTTAAAACAGCAGAAAGTAAAATTACGTATTCAATTTTAATTTCTATATTAATAGGTCTTCCTTGTACTATAGGACTTTGTGTGTTTGCTGAACCAATAATTGGATTATTATTTCCAAATGCAACAGCAGGAACTCTATTACTTCAAATAACGGCATTTACCATTTTCTTTACAGTTATTAATCAAACAATCAATGGTGCCCTCCAAGGAATGGGAAAAGTTGTAGTACCAGCAGTAGCTGGAGGAGCAGGACTAGTAGCTAAACTAGTATTAAATTTAGTGCTAGTTCCAAATCCTAAATATGGAGCAGCAGGTGCTGCATTTGCAACTGTAGTAAACTGTATAGTATCTTGTGCAATAGTTTTTGCAGTATTATTAAAAAGTATAAAATTAGAAATGAGTATTGGAAAATATTTAATAAAACCAATTTTAGCAACTTTTGCTATGACAGTATGTTTATTGTTTTCTTACAATATAATAATAGGATTTATTGGAAGAAGAATTGCAACAATAATTGCTTTAGGATTTGCAGTGTTAATTTATGTATTAGCAGTAATTGTATTAAAAATTTTAAATAGAGATGATATATACATGTTACCAGGAGGAGAAAAGATTTATAAAATCCTTGTAAAGCTTGGTATATACGGAAAACATCAAGCTTAGATAAAAAACGACAAAACACACAAATTGACTAAACCCCGTAAAACTAAAGGTTTTTAAAAAATATTTCAAAAAAAAAGAAGGGTTTTATACAATTTTGACGAATAATGATATTAGTAGAAGCAATTCTACTACATATTTATGAACTTTATAGGAGGTAAAAAAATGAACAAATCTGATTTAATTGCGGCAATAGCTGCTAAAACAGGAGACACAAAGAAAAGTGCTGAAGCTTCTTTAAATGCAGTAACAGAAGTTATCACAGCAGCATTAAAAAAAGGAGAAAAGGTACAACTAGTTGGTTTTGGTTCTTTTGAAGTTAGAAAAAGAGCAGCTAGAAAAGGTAGAAACCCACAAACTAAAGAAGAAATCAAAATACCTGCTTCAAAAGCTCCAGTATTCAAAGCTGGTAAAGCATTAAAAGATGTTGTTAATAAAAAATAATTATAGTATATAATAAACATAGTACTATGGAAAGAAAGGCTGAGGCCTTTCTTTTTTTGTGGTATTATATTTTTTCTTGTTTTTTATTTTCATCTAATTGTACTTTATTTTATTTTTAATTCTTTTTTATATTTTTTTTACATTATATTATTTATTATAAAATATTAAGAAATTCATCAAAAAGCCTTGACAAAAGGATTGAAATGGTGTAAAGTAGAAAGGCATTACAGAGAAAGGAGAACAGGTAGAATGGAAAAAAATGTTGAAATAAGTATGCTTTGCGAAATTTATGGCAAGCTTTTAACTGAAAAACAATATAATTTTTTGAATGACTACTATAATAATGATCTTTCTTTATCTGAAATAGCAGAAAATGAAGGCATCACAAGACAAGCAGCTAGGGACAATATAAAAAAGGGGGAACATAAACTTTTCGAGTTTGAAGAAAAGCTAGGAATCATGAAAAGGACGTTAAACCAAGAAGAAAAAATAGTTAAAATTTTATCAGAAATTACAAAAATAGAAACTAGATTTTCAGATGAACAAATAGCAAACATTCTAGATAAAATCAAGCAAGAATTAAATTGTTTAGTTTAATCAGAGAAAAGGAGGTACCACATGGCATTCGAGGGGTTATCTTCAAGATTGCAATCAATCACAAATAAGTTTAGAGGAAAAGCAAGAGTAACAGAAGGCGATTTAAAAGAAATGCTAAGAGAGGTTAAACTTGCACTTCTAGAAGCAGATGTTAACTATAAAATAGTTAAAGATTTTATTGCTTCAATAAACGAAAAAGCGTTAGGACAAAATGTTCTAAAATCATTAACACCAGGTCAACAAGTAATCAAAATAGTTAAAGATGAATTAGTTGAATTGCTTGGAGGAACAGACAGTAAAATTAATTTTACTCCAAACCCACCAACAATAATAATGCTAGTTGGTCTTCAAGGTTCTGGTAAAACAACAACAGCTGGAAAACTTGCAAACCTATTAAGAAAAGAAGGAAAGAAACCTTTATTAGTTGCCTGCGATATATATAGACCAGCAGCTATAAAACAATTACAAGTAGTAGGTGGACAATTAAATATTCCAGTATTCACAAATGAAACATCAAAAGATGTTGTTCAAATTGCAATACAAGCATTGAATGTTGCTATGTCAAAATTAAATGATGTAATTATTATAGATACAGCAGGACGTTTACATATAGATGAAGAATTAATGAAAGAATTACAAAGTTTAAAAGCAAATGTAAAACCTCATGAAATATTACTTGTAGTTGATTCAATGACAGGTCAAGATGCAGTAAATGTTGCAACTACTTTCAATGAACAAGTTGGAATTGACGGTGTTGTTCTTACAAAATTAGATGGTGATACT